>LSQX01315928.1_pt1 | contig 17534 bp, 12 predicted proteins | sample 654561 | NCBI WGS metagenome assembly LSQX01 (sample SAMN04489861, study PRJNA283612) | anaerobic digester metagenome | isolation source: 4 biogas reactors fed with cattle manure at either 37C or 55C with and... | place: Denmark: Kongens Lyngby | collected 2014
CCCCCCCTGCCTGCGGGGCTTTTTAATGTCTGAGCCAAGGAGGCCGCCATGCCCGGGATGTTCGAACTCGCGATGCCCTGGTGGGAATTCGTGATCCGCGCGGTGATCGTGTATTTCGTGCTCCTGCTGATGCTGCGGATGTCGGGCAAGCGCACGGTGGGGCAGTTCACGCCGTTCGACCTGCTGGTGGTCGTCCTGCTCGGCACCGCGGTGCAGAACTCACTGATCGGCGAGGACTACTCGCTGCTGGGCGGCCTGATCCTGGCCGCCACCCTGATCGCCTGCAACTGGCTGGTGGGCTTCGTATCCGCGCGCAGCTCGCGCGTCGATGCCCTCGTCGAGGGCAGCCCGGTGATGCTGGCCCGCGACGGGCAGCTGTTCGAGCGCGTGCTGCTCCAGCAGAACCTGAATGCCAACGACGTCGACGAGGCCCTGCGCGACAACGGCCTGCGCGACGTGTCCGAGGCCGCCCTGGTGACGCTCGAGGTCGACGGCACCATCACCGTCGTGCCGCGCTCCGGCGCGGGCCGCTGACGCCGGGCGCGCCGGCGCCCTCGGTCAGCCGAGCTCCGCCAGCCAGTCCCGCGGGCGCAGGTAGTCGGCGAGCCGCGCCTCGGGGCTGCCGGCCGCGGGCTGGTAGCCGTATTCCCAGCGCGCCAGCGGCGGCAGGCTCATCAGGATCGACTCGGTCCGCCCGCCCGACTGCAGGCCGAAATGGGTTCCGCGGTCGAAGACCAGGTTGAACTCGACGTAGCGGCCGCGGCGATAGAGCTGGAACTCGCGCTCGCGGTCGCCCCAGGGCATGTCCCGGCGACGCTCCACGATCGGCAGCCATGCGTCCAGGAAACCGTCGCCGACCGCGCGCATGTAGCCGAAGTCGCCGTCGAAGTCGCCGTGCAGGTCGTCGAAGAAGAGGCCGCCGACGCCGCGCGTCTCGTTGCGGTGCTTCAGGAAGAAGTACTCGTCGCACCAGGCCTTGTGCGCCTGGTAGCGCTCGTTCCCGCCGAACGGCCGGCACAGGGCGCGCGCCGTCCGGTGCCAGTGCAGCACGTCCTCGTCGAACGGGTAGAAGGGCGTCAGGTCGAAGCCGCCGCCGAACCACCAGGCGACGGTCTCGCCGTCGCGCTGCGCACGGAAGTGGCGGACGTTGGCGTGCGTCGTGGGCAGGTAGGGATTGAGGGGGTGGAACACCAGCGAAACCCCGACCGCACGCCAGGAGGCGCCGGCGAGCTCCGGCCGGCTGGCGGTCGCCGACGGCGGCAGCCGCGTTCCGGAGACGTCGGAAAAACCGATGCCGGCCTGCTCGAACACGGCGCCGCCGCGCATCACCCGCGTGCGGCCGCCGCCCGACAGGCCGCCGGACGCGCCGTGGTCGGGGCGCGTCCAGGCGTCCTCGTCGAATCGGGCGGCGCCGTCGGCGGCCTCCATGGCCCGGCAGATCCGGTCCTGGAGGCCGGTGAGGTAGTCGCGGACGGTGTCGAAATCCTTCATGCGGTCCATTGTAGGACCGCGCGCGGCCCGCCCGCCGGGTGGGTTCTCGGCACCGTGCCGGGGGTCATTTCCGGAGGCGCTCCAGGAGCCGGCTGGCCGCGCGGCCAGCGCGGGAAGCCGCGCGCTGGCGCAGTTCCCGCGTCCCGTCCTCAGTCCTTCAGCGCCCGCTCGAACAGCTCGAGGATCCGCCGGTACTCGTCGTACCAGGAATCCGCGTGCACGAAGCCGTGCCGCTCCATCGGATAGCTCGCCAGCTCCCACTTGTCCTTGCGCAGCTCGATCAGGCGCTGCGCGAGCATCACCGAGTCCCGGTAGAACACGTTGTCGTCGATCATGCCGTGGGCGATCAGCAGATGGTCCTGCAGGCCTTCGGCGTACTCCATCGGCGAGGACGTCGCATAGGCCTCGGGGTCGAGTTCGGGCGTGTTGAGGATATTGGCGGTGTAGCCGTGGTTGTACTGCGACCAGTCGGTCACCGGCCGCAGCGCGGCGCCGGCCTTGAACGTGCCCGGCTCGCGGAACAGGGCCATGAAGGTCAGGAAGCCGCCGTAGCTGCCGCCGTAGATGCCGACGCGGTCGCGGTCGCCCTGGCGCTCGGCGACCAGCCAGTCGATGCCGTCGAGGTAGTCCTCGAGCTCGGGGTGGCCCATCCGCCGGTAGATGGCGGTGCGCCAGTCGCGTCCGTAGCCTTCCGATGCGCGGAAGTCGAGGTCGAGCACGATGTAGCCGCGCTGCACCAGCAGGTTGTGGAACATCTGCTCGCGGAAATAGTTCGGGTAGCGGTCGCTGACGTTCTGCAGGTAGCCGGCGCCGTGCACGAACAGCACGATCGGGTAGCGCCGGCCCGGCTCCATCGCGGCCGGGCCGTAGTACTTGCCCCAGATGGTCCCCGCGCCGTGCTTCGAAGGCACCTGCACGGTCTCGGGCTGCAGCCAGTCATGGGCCCGGAACTCCGCGCTGCGCGTGTCGGTCAGCCGCCGCGCTTCGCCCCCGGCGGCGTCGAGCACCGACAGCTGCGGCGGCACGTAGCTCGACGAATGCCGCACGAGCAGCTGGCGGCCGTCGGGCGACTCGACGAAGTCCTCGACCCCGTCCAGCGCGGTCAGTTCGCGCACATCGCCGCCCTCGGCGCCGACGCGGCAGACCTCGTAGTCGCCCGGTCGCGCGCGGTTGCAGAGGAACAGGAAGCCGCCGCCGTCGGCCGCGGGCACCGGCTGCGAGGCTTCCCAGCGGCCGGAGGTCAGGGCGCGCGCGCGCCGGCCGTCGCTGACGTAGAGGTGCGACCAGCCGGATTCCTCGGACAGGAACCACAGGCTGCGGCCGTCGGGCATCCAGCCGAACTCGTTGAAGCCCCAGTTGATCCAGGCCTCGTCGGTCAGCCGGTGGACCGGCCGCAGGGTCGCCGCGGCAAGGTCGACGGTGGCCAGCCAGCGGTCCTTGTTGTCGACCGAGTGCAGCATCAGCGCGAGCCCGGTGCCGTCCGGATTCCAGCGCGCGCCGGTCGACACGTCGCCCCCCCAGCCTTCGATGCGGACCGCGCGATTGCCCTCGAGCGGCTCCTTGCCGGCGGCCTTCCGCAGCCCGGCTAGAGGATCGTTGGCGATGCCGGGCAGCGGGTCGGTCGCCAGCGCGCGGACCTTGCCGTCGGCGACGGACACCAGCCAGAACGCTTGCGGGGCAGGATCGTTGCGGCCGACGCGGGTGCGCACGTCCTCGAACTCCTCGTAGCCGGATTCGGTGACGTACTTCGGCATCCTTCCGCCCTGGCCGGCGTCGGCGCCCTTCGCCTGGGTGGCGACGAACAGCCAGCGTCCGTCCGGCGACAGGGCGCTGCCCTGGATCTCGACGTCCTTGCCGAGGTAGGCCGGCGCCGGCGCCCGGGTCGGGTCGGCGGCGCGCCAGGCTTCGGCCTGGGCCTGCATCTCCTCCCGGCGTTCCCGTTCGGTGCGCAGGGTCTCGACGTAGCGCAGCTGGCGCTCGCGCAGGTCGTCGGCCTTGGGCGGCGTCCCGGGAGCGTCCTCGGCCTTCAGGCTCGCGGCCTGCCCGACGCCACCCGCCGCGGTCCAGCGGTACCAGTCGTTGCCGCTGCGCCAGGACAGCGAGCCGTCGCGCCCCCACTGCAGCTGGGACCGGCCGTCCTCGCTGCGGGTGAGCTGCGACAGCGCGCCGCTGCGCAGGTCGCGCACGAAGACGTCGCCGTTGCGGATGAAGGCCATGCGCGAGCGCGTGGCGTCGAAGACCGGGTCGGCGCCGTCGATGGCCCCGCGGTCCGCGCCGTCGACCAGGGCGGCCGTCCCGCCCGCGACGGGCTGGGCGAAGACGTCGCGCACGTTGCTCCCGGCGCGCTTGGCGACGTAGTACGCGGTGCCGCCGTCCCAGGACCACCACATCCGCTCCACCGGGGGACCGATCCAGTCGGGGTCGGCCATGACGGTGTGCAGGTCGAGCCGCTGCGCGGGCTGGGCCTGGGCGGCCGGCACGGCCGCGGCGCCGAGCAGCAGGGCCAATGGAAGCAGGGTGGAGAAGGAGCGGTGGTGCATGGCGCGGAGATTCCCCGGGGCGAAGACGCGCCAGCGTATCAGCCGCGCGCGCGCCGGGTCCGGGCCGGTGGTCATGGGCCGGTTCACGCCGCCTGCACGAAACCTTGAACCGGCGGGCGCACAATGGCGGGGGGCGCCCGGTCCCGCCGTGGAGCGCATGGTGGACGCACTCTTGCTGTCGCGGATCCAGTTCGGATTCGTCATCACCTTCCACATCCTGTTCCCGGCCTTCACCATCGGCCTGGCGCACTGGCTGGCCTTCCTCGAGTGGCGCTGGCTGCGCACGCGCGACGCCGTGTGGCGCGACCTCTACTTCTTCTGGCTGCGGATCTTCGCCATCAGCTTCGGCATGGGCGTGGTCAGCGGCATCGTCATGAGCTTCCAGTTCGGCACCAACTGGGCCGTGCTGAGCGAGCGCGCGGGCGCGATCCTGGGCCCGCTGCTGTCCTACGAGGTCCTGACCGCGTTCTTCCTCGAGGCCAGCTTCCTCGGGGTGATGCTGTTCGGCTGGAAGCGGGTGTCACCGAAGCTGCATTTCTTCTCCACCTGCATGGTCGCGCTGGGCACGCTGCTGTCGACGTTCTGGATCCTGGCCGCGAACAGCTGGATGCAGACGCCGCAGGGCCACGAGCTGGTGGACGGCATGTTCCAGCCCGTCGACTGGTGGGCGATCATTTTCAACCCGTCCTTCCCCTACCGCCTGGCGCACATGGTGCTGGCGGCCTTCATCACCACCTGCATGGTGGTCGGCGGAGTCGCCGCCTGGTACCTGCGGCGCGGCGTGCACCCCGAAGCGGGGCGGAGGATGCTGCGCCTGGCGGTGGTGTTCGCGGCGATCGCGCTGCCGCTGCAGGTCGTGGTCGGCGACCTGCACGGCCTCAACGTCGGCAAGCACCAGCCGGTGAAGCTGGCGGCGATGGAGGGCCACTGGAGGCACGGCGAGCCCGGGGCCGGCGTCCCGCTGGTGCTGTTCGCCTGGCCCGACGAGGCGGCCGAGTCCAACCGCCACGAGCTGGCCGTACCGCGCCTGGGCAGCCTGATCCTGACCCACAGCTGGGACGGCGAGATCCAGCCGCTGACCGCCGTGCCCGCCGACGAACGCCCGCCGGTCGCGCCCGTGTTCTGGGGCTTCAGGATCATGGTCGGGCTGGGCGTGCTGATGCTGCTGCTGGCCCTTGCGTCGGCCTGGGCGCTGTGGCGCGGCCGCCTGTTCGGCTCGCGCTGGCTCCTCGATGGCTGGCGGCTGCTCAGTCCCGCCGGGTTCGTGGCCCTGGTCGCGGGGTGGTACGTGGTCGAGATCGGCCGCCAGCCCTGGGTCGTCTACGGGCTGATGCGCACCAGTGACGCGGTCAGCCCGAACATCACCGCGGCCGCGGTGGCCTCCTCGCTCGCCACCTATGCGGTCGCCTATGCGGTGATCTTCGGCGCGGGCATCTGGTACCTGCTCGGCCTGGTGCGCAAGGGCCCGCAGCCGCAGGAAGAGGCGCCCGATACCGAGGGCGGCGACAAGACCCCGGCGCGGCCGCTCTCGGTCGGGGACCCCGACGACGCCGGCATGGAGGGTGCCTGATGGACGCGACAAGCTGGCTGCCGGTGGCCTGGTACGGCGTGATCGGTTTCGGCGTGCTGATGTACGTGCTCCTGGACGGCTTCGTGCTCGGCCTGGGCATCCTCGCGCCGTTCGCCGAAGACGGATCCCAGCTCGACACCATGATGAACACCGCCGCGCCGATCTGGGACGGGAACGAGACCTGGCTCGTGCTCTGCGGCACCGGCCTGCTCGCCGCGTTCCCGAAGGCGTACGCGGTGCTGCTGTCGGCGCTGTACCTGCCGGTGCTGGTGATGCTGGTCGCCCTGATCTTCCGCGGCGTGGCCTTCGAGTTCCGCTTCAAGGCGCGTCGCGCGCGGCGTTTCTGGGGCGCTGCGTTCGCCGCCGGCTCGATGGTGGCGGCCTTCGCGCAGGGACTGATCCTGGGCGCCCTGGTGGAAGGGATGCCACTGGAGGAAGGTAAGTACCTGGGCGGGGCCTTCGACTGGTTCAGCCCCTATTCGATGCTGACCGGCGTGGCCGTGGTCTTCGGCTACGCGCTGCTTGGCGCCGGCTGGCTGATCCTGAAGACCGAGGGCCGGCTGCAGCAGGTGGCGCGCTACCTGACCCGGCCGCTGGTGCTCGTGGTCGTCGCCTTCATGGGGCTGGTCAGCGCCTGGCTGCCCTTCCTCGACTCGCAGGTGATGGCGCGCTGGTTCGAGGGCGGGAACTTCTGGTGGCTCGCGCCGGTGCCGCTGCTGGCGCTGGCAAACGCCCTTCTGCTGTGGCGCGCCGCACTGCGCGAGGGGCGCGATGCCGCGCCCTTCCTGCTGACGATGTGCTTCTTCGTGCTCGGCTTCGTGGGACTGGTGATCGGGATCTGGCCGAACATCATCCCGCCCGGCCTGAGCATCTGGGACGCGGCCTCGCCGCCGTCGTCGCAGGGCTTCACGCTGGCGGGGCTGCTGGTCCTGCTGCCGATCATCCTGGGCTACACCGCGTGGTCGTACTCGGTCTTCCGGGGCAAGATCCAGTCCGACGCCGGCTATCACTGAACCGGGATCCCACGCGGACCGGGGCCGCGCGTCGCGCTTGCTTTATGCTTCCCGGTGCGCGCGTGCGCGTGTCCGCCGGACCTGCCGATGCAAGCCTTCGTCTACAAGAGCCTCCAAAAGGCCGATACCTACGTCTATCTCGCCGGCCGCGATGATTTCGGCCGCATTCCCGACCCGATCCGCCGCGAGCTGGGCGAACTCCGCTTCGTGCTGGAGCTTGCGCTGGATCCGGGACGACGCCTGGCGCGCGAGGATCCCCGGGCGGTGCGCGCCAACCTGGTCGATCGCGGCTTCCACCTGCAGCTGCCGCCGCGTCCCGCGCACGATCCGCTGACCGGCGACTGGGGCACCGATGCCTGAGCGCGCGCCCGCGAAGGGCTGGCCCTGGATCGTCGCCGGGATCGCGCTCGCCGCGCTCGCCGGCCTTCCCGAAGCGTTCATGTCCGCGGCCGCGGCCTGGCTTGCACAGCCGCTGCTCTCGCTCGGCCTCCGCGTCCAGCGGCGCGGCGTCCTGGCGGGCGGCCCGGCGCTGCGGCGCGACCTGGCTGCCTTGGGCCTGCTGTGGCTGCTCGGATTCGCGGCAGCGGCGCTCCTGGTCGGCTGGCCGCTGTCGGCACTGCTCGAAAGCGGGGGCGCGTCGCCGGGCGCGGCGGTCGCGCTCAGCGCCACCGCCGGCCTCGGGGTGATCGCCCTGTGGCGGCTCTGGCCGCTGTGGCAGCGCACGGTGGGCGAGGGCGGCGCAGGCCTCGCCGCGCACTGGCGCAGCCTCGACGACTTCGATGGCTCGAGCTGGCGCGGGCTCGGGGCGGCGCTGGCGATCGCCGGCGTGCTGGCCCTGGGCCTGGCCCTTGCGTGGCCCGGTCTGGCGACCGGCGGAACCCGCTGGATCCTCGCCGCGCTGGCGGCCGTCGCCTGGCCGCTGCTGCAGTTGGCCGTGCTGCGCGCGCCGCTGGAGCGGGTGGCGCTCGAAGTACTGGAGATGCCGGCGCCGGCCCGGCCCGCCGCGGCCGAGCCCGTCGACGAAGGCGACGCCACCGCGGCCCTGTACGCCGCGGCGCGCGCGGGCCGCGTCGAAGCGGCGCTCGCGCTGCTGGACGACGGCGCGGACCCGCACGCACTGCCCCATCCGGACGGGCGCGACCAGCGGGTGCTCGCGGTGCTGGCCGCGGTGCTCCCGGACCTGCGCCTGCTGCGCGCGCTGATCGCGCGCGGCGTCGACCTGAACCAGGCCCACGCCGGGCTCACGCCCCTGCTCGCCGCCACCCGCGACAGCTGGCACGGCCGGCCGGAAGCGGTCATGACCCTGCTCGCCAACGGCGCCGACCCGCGCGCCGCCGACCGCGACGGCAACACGCCCCTGCACCACGCCGCCCGCAGCTCCGATCCCGGCGTCGCCGCGCTGCTGCGCGACGCCGCGGCCGAACTCGACGCCCGCAACGCCGAGGGCCTGACCCCGCTCGGGATCGCCTGCGGCTGTGGCAACTGGCGCCTGGCCCGCTTCCTGCTCGAACGCGGTGCGCGCACCGAACCCGAGGGCGGCTCGCCGCCGCTGCTCGCCGCGGCCGGAGGCGAGGACGACGATGTCGCCGGGGTCGCCCTGCTGCTGCGCCACAAGGCCAGGGTGGACGCGCGCGACGCCCGCGGGCGCAGCGCGCTCCACGAAGCCGCGCGCGCGGGGCACGCCGGGATCATCTCGGCGCTGCTCGAAGCGCGCGCCGACGCCGATGCGCGCGATGCCGCGGGCCGCACGCCGCTGCACGAGGCGGCCTTCGGCGGCCACCTCGCGGCGGTGGACCTGCTTGCCGCGCGCGCCGACGTCCACGCCACCGACGCCGATGGACGCAGCGCCCTGCACCTCGCCTGCATGGGCCCGTCCGGCAGCGCGGACCTCGTCGCGCGGCTGCTGGGGCTCGGGGTCGCGTCGGACGCGGTCGACGCCGAGGGCAAACGGCCGGTCGAGCATGCCGCCGCGGGCGGCCGCTGGGCCGCGGTGGCGGCGCTCGATCCGGCGCACCCGCTGCCCGCCAGCGTGATCGGTGGCGAAAGCGAGGTCGCCAACGACCGGCCGCCGCTGGACGTGCTCCGCGAGCAGTTGGCCGACGACCGCTTCGAAGGCCTGGAGGCGATGGCGAAGCTCGTCACGCCGGCCGAACTGGGCGGCCTGCTGCTCGATGGCGACGCGCTGCCGTCGGCTGCGCGCATCGAATGGCTGCTCGCCAACGGCGCGGACCCGGATGCCTGCGCGGAGGGCGGCGAAACGGCGCTGCAGCGCCTGCTCGGGCGCGGCGCGGGCGCGGTGCCCGCCGCCCAGGCGCTGCTGCGCGGCGGCGCCTCCCCGGCCGGCGCCGGCGGCCTGGCGAGGTTCCTTGACGCCTGCGCCCGCGAGGACCGGGCGGCGCGCGGCCTGGAGCAGTTCGCGCTGGACCTGGTGGACGCCGGCGCCGACGTCTCCGGGCCGTCCCCCTCGGGCGACCCGCCGGCCGCGCTCGCGGTGCGCCTGGGATGGATGCGGCTGCTCGAGCGCCTGGTCGCCGACGGCGTCGACCTTGACCAGTGCGACGGCCGCGGCATGACCGCGCTGCACCTGGCGGCGGCGCTGGGGCGCGAGCCGGCGCTGAGGCTGCTGGTGAAGGGAGGGGCGTCGCCCGCGATCCGGGCCGCCGACGGCCAGACCCCGCTCGGCGTGGCGCTGTCGGCCGGCCGCCGCGACCTGGCCGACTGGCTCGACTGGAGCGGCTGGGCGCTGCCCGGGCGTGCGCTCGAGTCCGGCGACCTCCCGGCCGCGGCCATGGTGGGCGATACCGGTGCCGTGCGTCGCCTGCTGTCGCTCGGGTTCCCGGTGGACGCCACCGACGCGAAGGGCTGCACCGCGCTGCTGCGCGCGGCCGGCGGCGGCCACGCGGAAACGCTGGAGCTGCTGCTCGAGCGCGGCGCGGACCCGCAGCGCGCGGCGCATACCGGCGCCACGCCGCTGTCGGCGGCGGTGAGCATGCGCCACGGCGCGATCGTCGAGCGCCTGCTGGCCACCGGGGCCGCGCTCGAACAGCGCCTTCCCGGCGACGTGACCGTGCTGATGCTGGCCGCCGCGCTGGGCCTGCCCGACATCTGCGCGCGCCTGCTGACCGCGGGCGCGAACATCCAGGCCGCGGACGCGCAGGGCCTGACGCCGCTGCACTGCGCCGCGCTCTACGGCTTCACCGCGCGCGACCGCCCGCGGCTGCTGGCCCTGTTCGACACCCTGCTGCTGGCGGGCGCCGAGCCGGACGCCGAGGCGGCCGGCGGCGTCACTCCGCTGCTGCTGCTGCTGGGCGCGCGCGCGGAGCCGGGTACGGCCTGCGACGAGGACGTCGTGCTGCCCGCGGTCGACCGCCTGCTCGACGAGGACACCCGCCTCGACGCCCAGGATCCGCGGGGCTTCGGGCCGCTGCACCTCACCGCGCTCCACGGCCTGCTGCGCCTCGCGCGCCACCTGCTGCGCGCGGGCTGCGACCCGGACCTGCGCGATGCACTCAACCGCACCGCGCGCGAGGTCGCCGTGATGCGCGGCTTCGTCGACGTCGCCGCCGAGTTCGCACCGGCGCCAACCGGCGTGTCGATGGCGCGCTTCCTCCGCGACCGCGGCTGAAGCCGGCGCGCCCGGGGGCGGGGCTGCGGGCGGCGCGCCCGGTGCGCTACGCTCGCGGGCAGGGACCACGAGGGGGACAGGGGACATGCGGAAGACCTGCTGGATGCTGCTGGTGGGAATCGCGCTGTGGCTGCCGCTGGCGGCGGCGGCGCAGCCGTCGATGGCGGACGTGCGCATCAAGGGGCGGATCCAGATCGGGCCCGATGGGAGCGTGGTCGATTACCGGCTCAGCCACGACGTCCCTGCCCCGGTGGAAGAGGTGCTGCAGTCGACGGTGCGCGCGTGGCGCTTCGAACCGGTGCTGGTCGACGGCCGCGCGGTCATCGCCGAGACCGGCATCCTGCTGATGCTCGATGCCTGGCCCAAGGCCGGGGGACTCGCCCTGCGCATCAGGGACGTGGCCTTCGGCGCGCACGAGGGCGAGGGCAGCCTCAGGCCGCCGCCGCGCTATCCGCCCGACGCGCTGCGGTCCGGCGTGCAGGGCCGGGTGGTCCTGCTGCTGCGGCTCGACGCCGAAGGCGACGTCCTGGAAGCGGCGGTCGAACAGACCAGCATCAGCGCCCACGTGCCGGCGAGGCAGGCCCGCGCCTATGCCGGGCTGTTCGAGGCGGCCAGCCTGAATGCCGCCCTGCGCTGGCGCTTCGGGATGCGCGAAAGCGTGGACGGGGTGCCGGTCGGGGGCACGGTGCGCACGCCGGTCGAGTTCAGGACGGGCGGCAGCGTGGCCAGGCTCCGGGACGGCGAGGTGCGCCCCGCCCCCTGGCACGAAGCCCGCGGCCCGGCGTCCGCGGACGAACTGGCGGCCCTGGCGGCCGGCGGGGCCCGTGCGCTGGACTCCGTGTTCCGCCTGCTCGACCCCGTGGTCGGCGTCGAGCTGGCCACCGCCGCCCCGGCCCCCGGCGCCGGCTCCTGAGCGCAGGGGGCGCGGCGGCGCCCCCTGCGCTGTCCCTGGATTCAGCGCGCCCGGGGCGGGGGCGCAGCCCGCCTCGGCCCGGGACCGGCCGTCGCGGCCTTCCCGCGGGACGGGTCCAGCGGCACGAACATCCAGGCCTGGCCGTCGCGGCCGTCGCAGGTGGACATCTCCACCACGCGGCGGACGGTCCGCGAGTGGTCCAGGCACCGGTCGCCGGCGCCACGGAGTTCGTTGTCGGGCGTCGGCGTGAAGCGCTGCGACTCCTGGCCGTTGCAGCCGGCCAGGCGCACCCGGGCCGTGCCGCGCACGCCGGCCGCGGACGCCACGTCCGCGCAGCGCCCGGACGCCGGGTTGAGCAGGGACCCGTCGGCGCGGAGCACCCAGCGCTGGCCCGGCGCGCCGCTGCACGGCCAGGCCAGCAGCCCCGTGCCGGCGGCCGCTCCCGGCGCGTGCAGGCACTGGCCACCGAGCGTGGTCACCTGCGACTCGGCGGTGTCACCGGTGCCGACGACGCGGTAGATGGCGCCGGTGAGGCTGGCCAAGTACAGCTCGCCGGCCGCGTCCTCGCCGAAGGCCACCGGCTGGCTGACCGCGCCCGCGGCGACCGGCGTGTCCACCCGCGGCTGGCCGCCGTCGAAGGTGATGCTCTTGATCGCCGTGTTGCAGAAGTCGGTGAAGAAATAGCGTCCGGACAACGCCGGGTAGGCGGCACCGCGGTACACCCGGCCGCCGGTGATCGAGCAGTTGCCGGCCGAGTGCGTGGTGGTGACCAGCGGCATGAAGTACGCGCCGTTGCAGCCCGACGGGTTGTAGGGCTGGTCGCCCTCGTAGCAGCGCCAGCCGAAGTTGAGGCCGGCCGCCGTGCCTGCGGGGACCAGGTTGATCTCTTCGTAGGCGTTCTGGCCGACGTCGGCGATCCAGAGGTCGCCGCTGAGCGCGTCGAAGGCGATGCGCCAGGGATTGCGCAGGCCCAGCGCGAAGACCTCGTCGCAGCCGGCGCCGCCGGGGCCGTCGGTGTAGGCGTTGCCCGGCGGGATGCCGTAGTGCTGCCCGGCCGCGAGGCTGCAGTCGGGTGCGCCGCCGCCGCCGTCGACGTCGATGCGCAGCAGCTTGCCCAGGGGCCGGGACGGATGCTGGGCGTTGTTCTGCGGGTCGCCGCCGCTGCCGCCGTCGCCCGAGGCGATGTACAGGAATCCGTCCGGGCCGAACTGGATGTCGCCGCCGTTGTGGTTGCTGAAGGGCTGTTCGAACTCCATCAGCACCACTTCGGTCGACGGATCGACGACGTAGGCGCCGGGCGCGGCCGTGAAGCGCGAGATGCGGGTGCGGTCCAGGTTGCTGCCGGGCGGGTCCCAGGTGTAGTTGACGTAGAAGTGGCCGTTGGTGGCGAAGCCGGGATGGAAGGCCAGGCCCAGCAGCCCCTGCTCGTTGCCGCTGTCGTCGACGCGGTCGCGGATGTCGAGGAAGGGCACGCCGAGCAGCGCGCCGTCCTCGACCACGCGGATGCGCCCCGGCTGCTCGACGACGAACAGGCGCGCGTCGCCGCCGAAAACGCCGTCGCCGGGCGCGTTGATTGGGAGGATGCGCCCGGCATCGCCTATCTTCTGCTTCGGCTGGGCTTTGTCAAGCCCGACACCTCGATCCGCCATTTGATCGTNNACCACCACCGGCTGGACCAGCCCGGAGACATGGAGCTGCAGCGCGGCGTCGGTCTGCGGCGGCGTGGTCGGCGGCGGGGGATCCGCGTCGCCGTTGACGACGGTGACGCCGAGCTGCGCGGTGCCGATGCCGTCGCCGAGCAGGTTGAGCTGGCCGTTGCTGGAGTTGCCGGCCGCGTACAGGGTCACCGGACCGTTGTAGGCCGGCGCCCGCCAGCGGAACTGGAAGCTTGCCGACCCGGCCGCGAAGGGCTTCGGCTGCACGTGCGAGATCTCGCCGCCGACCACGTGCACGTCGGTCCCGGGCGCCTGGAAGGTCCCGGCCGCGCCGGCCACGCCGTCGGCGGAGACGCCCAGTCCCGCGGTCACGCCCGGACCACCGCTGATCGTCACCGTGTACTCGGCGATCGTGCCGGCATCCAGCACCTGCGGTCCGGAGATCGCCACCGTCGGGACCGGAGCCCCCGGCGCGTGGCAGGCGGCGCAGGTCGCGCCGCTGTTGGTGCGCGGGTTGCCCGAGAAGCCGTCGCGGCCGTACAGGCTCGCTTCGGCCTGGGCGCACGCCGCCGACAGGAAGGCGATGGCGACGCAGGCGTGGAACCAGGTCGGACGCATGGACCCCTCCGTTGTTGACCCCGAAGTGGCGGAGTATTGCGCATCGCCGGGCCCGCGTCAGTGAAGTCCGACCCCCGTGCGCCCGGGCGCTCCATGGGCTAGCCTGTCCGCGGCATGATGCCGGAGAGGATCGATGGACCGATTTGCAAGGCTTGCCGCAGCCCAGGTACTGCTTGCCCTGCTGTTCGCGATGGCGGGCGGGTGGGCACGCGCGGCGGAACCGCTGGTCGCACCGGCGGCAGGTGGCGAAGGGACGCTTCCCGTCGAGGGATTCATGGAGCTTCGCGGCAGCCTCGTCGTCGCCGACGACGGCACGGTATCCGCGCACTCGCTCCACCGGGCCGGGCAGGTCCCGGCGGACGTCCGCGCCTTCCTCGACCGGCAGGTCGCCGGCTGGCGGGTGGAATTCGAGGATGGCTTCACGCCTTCCGCGGACGCAGTGCCGTACACCGTCCGGGTGCGCGCCTCGCCCTCTGGCGACGGCCTCCACGTGCTCTGGCTGGATGGCGTGCAGCTGCATGAAACGCTGCCGCCGGCGCAGCGGCTGCGGGCGACCAGCCGCCGCCGCCCCGAATACCCGCGGACCATGGGTCGCATGGGTGCCAGCGGCAAGGTCTACATGCTGCTCCTGGTCGACGCCGAAGGGCGGGTCGAGGATGTCTTCGCCGAACAGGTCGACCTGACCACGCTGCCGGCCGACCACGGGGACGCCGTGCGCCAGCAGCTGGACTTCATCGCCAGCGCGGCGGCCGCGGTGCGCCACTGGCGCTTCCGCGTCCCGCGCGAAGGGCCGTACGCAGTCGGGCAGCAGGCGGTTCGCGTCCCCATCGTCTTCGCGATGCGCGGCCAGCCGATGCCCGGCTATGGCGAGTGGGAGTTCCTCGTCCGGGGTGTCCGCAAGTCGCCGCCCTGGCTGCCGGACGACCGGCTCGCCGGCGATGCCATGGCGTCGGCCGACGTCCAGCCCTTCCGCACGCGCATGCGGGTGCTGACCGGCACCGACGGCGGGGACCCGGGCGGCCAATGAGGAAGCCCCGCGGCTGCGGGGCTTTCCAGGGAGGGTGGTGCGGCGGCGGCCGCGGCCGGATCAGCGCTTCATCGAAGCGAAGAACTCGTCGTTGGACTTCGTGCTCTTCATCTTGTCCAGCAGGAACTCCATCGCCGCCAGCTCGTCCATCGGATGCAGCAGCTTGCGCAGGATCCAGATCTTCTGCAGCAGCTCCGGCTCGATCAGCAGGTCCTCGCGGCGCGTGCCGGACTGGTTGACGTTGATCGCCGGGTAGACGCGCTTCTCGGTGATGCGGCGGTCCAGGTGCACTTCCGAGTTGCCGGTGCCCTTGAACTCCTCGTAGATCACCTTGTCCATCGCGCTGCCGGTGTCGACCAGGGCGGTGGCGATGATGGTGAGGCTGCCGCCTTCCTCGACGTTGCGCGCGGCGCCGAAGAAGCGCTTCGGGCGGTGCATGGCGTTGGCGTCCACGCCGCCGGTCAGGACCTTGCCCGAGCTCGGCACCACGTTGTTGTAGGCGCGCGCCAGGCGGGTGATCGAGTCGAGCAGGATCACCACGTCCTTCTTGTGCTCGACCAGGCGCTTGGCGCGCTCGATCACCATCTCGGCGACCTGCACGTGGCGCGCGGCCGGCTCGTCGAAGGTCGAGCTGATGACCTCGCCGCGCACGGTGCGCTGCATCTCGGTCACTTCCTCGGGCCGCTCGTCGATGAGCAGCACGATCAGGTGCACGTCGGGATGGTTGTAGGTGATGGCGCTGGCGATCTGCTGCATCATGATCGTCTTGCCCGCCTTGGGCGGCGAGACGATCAGCGAGCGCTGGCCCTTGCCCTGCGGCGCCATCAGGTCGAGGATCCGGCCGGCGATGTCCTCGCTGGAGCCGTCGCCGCGCTCGAGCTTGAACTTCTTGCGCGGGAACAGCGGCGTCAGGTTCTCGAACAGGACCTTGTTCTTGGACGCTTCCAGCGGTTCGCCGTTGATCGTGTCGACCACGTTCAGCGCGAAGTAGCGCTCGCCGTCCTTCGGCCAGCGGATGCGGCCGGACAGGTGGTCGCCCGTGCGCAGGTTGAAGCGGCGGATCTGGCTCGGCGAGATGTAGGTGTCGTCCGGGCCGGCCAGGTAGCTGGCCTCGGCGGCGCGGAGGAAGCCGAAGCCGTCGGGAAGGATCTCCAGCACGCCGTCGGCGACGACGCCCTCGCCGTGGCGCGTCAGCACCTTCAGCAGGGCGAAGATGACGTCCTGCTTGCGCGCGCGGGCGACGCCCTCGTGGATGCCCAGCTGCTCGGCGATCTCCAGCAGCTTGTGCGCGGGCATGCGCTTGAGGTCGGACAGCGAGTACTGCGGGAAGCCCTCGGGGATGTTCGGGGGTGGCAGGCGGTTGGCCTGGTCGTTGTTCTCGGTGGGCAGGCCGTCGTCGCGGGAGCGGTCGCGCTGGCGGTCGCGGCGGTTGCGGAAGCGCTCGCGGCGGCCGCCCTGGCCCTGCTGGGCGTGCTGCTGGCCGCCGTGTTGCTGGCGCTGGCCGCCGTCGTGGTCGCCCTGGCCGCCCTGCTGGCGCTGGCCGCCGTCACCGTCGCCCTGGCCGCCCTGCTGGGCAGGCGCCTGCTGTGCGTCGGTCGCCGGCGCCGCCTTTTCCGCCCTGGGGGCGTCGACCGGGAGTTCGGCCTGGACCGGCTTGGCGGCCGGCGCGTCGGCCTGGGCCGGTGCCGGCGGGGAAGCTTCGGCGGCCTTGGACACGCGCGCCTTGCGCACGCGCTTCACGGCGCTCTCGCCGGGATCGGAAGGATTGTCTGACAAGTGCGGAACCTCGCTCGCTGCGAGCGCCCTGTGCGGGCGGCGGGCAATGGACTGGGTGGGGTGTTGCAGAAGGTGCGGCGTCGCAAGCGCGCGCCGGGGTGTCGCTGAAACTAGCACTCCCGGCCTGCCACGGCAAGCCGGGTGGGGGGCCGGGCCCTCAGAGGGCCTTGTCGATCATCTGCGCCAGGACGGGCTTGCCGACGGCGCCGATCTGGGTCGCCTGGACCTGGCCGTCCTTGAACAGCAGCAGCATCGGGATCGAGCGGACGTGGTACTTCAGGGCGGTGGCGCGGTTCTGGTCGATGTCGATCTTCACCACCTTGGCGCGGCCGGCGTACTCGGTCGCCAGCTCGTCCAGGGCGGGCGCGATCATCTTGCACGGGCCGCACCAGGGCGCCCAGAAGTCGACCAGCACCGGCTCCCTGGAAGCGAGGACGGTGGCGTCGAAATCGGCGTCGCTGGCGTGGATGACGGCTTGGTTCACGGGGGTCTCCTGCGTGGGGGCGGCGGTGCCGGGCCCGCGGACGGGGCGGCTGGCGGCCGCGGTAGCTGCTAAACTTGGGCGATTCGCGGCCGATTCAAGGGGCCGCCCCGTCGGAGGGGCGAGCTTCAGACTGGCAAGCCGCCGCGCCATCTCCACGGCAGTCTGCTTGGCTGCCGCCTTCCACGCAAGCGCGCCACGCCGCGCAGACTCCCGACGAATGACCGACAAGCCACTTACCGACGTCACCTTCTCCTCCTTCGACCTCCACCCGCGCCTGCAGGCGGGGCTTGAAACCGCCGGCTTCACCCGCTGCACGCCGATCCAGGCGCTGGCGCTGCCGGTCGCGCTGCCCGGGGGCGACGTCGCCGGGCAGGCGCAGACGGGCACCGGAAAGACGCTCGCCTTCCTGGTCGCGGTGATCAACCGCCTGCTGACCCGCCCGGCGCTGGCCGAGCGCAAGCCCGAGGACCCGCGCGCGCTGATCCTGGCNNCCGGGCCGGCTGATCGACTACGTCAAGCAGCACAAGGTGGTCAGCCTGCACGCCTGCGAGGTCTGCGTGCTGGACGAAGCCGACCGCATGTTCGACCTCGGCTTCATCAAGGACATCCGCTTCCTTCTGCGCCGCATGCCGGTGCGCACCGAGCGCCAGACCCTGCTGTTCTCGGCCACGCTGAGCCACCGCGTGCTCGAGCTCGCCTACGAGCACATGAACGAGCCGCAGAAGCTGGTGGTCGAGACCGAGACCATCACCGCCGCGCGCGTGCGCCAGAAGCTGTACTACCCGGCCGACGAGGAGAAGCTGCCGCTGCTGCTGGGCCTGC
>LSQX01171549.1_pt2 | contig 17533 bp, 16 predicted proteins | sample 654561 | NCBI WGS metagenome assembly LSQX01 (sample SAMN04489861, study PRJNA283612) | anaerobic digester metagenome | isolation source: 4 biogas reactors fed with cattle manure at either 37C or 55C with and... | place: Denmark: Kongens Lyngby | collected 2014
GAGGAAGATGTATAGGATGTCCCTGACTTAGTTTTTGATATGAACATAAAATACCACTGCATAACGAGGCTGGCAGCTTTTCTTCTGCTGGGAGGTACTTGCGCGGCATTTGCGGATACTACCGATAATGACCGCTTTCAGCCGGCTCTGACTCCTCAAGCTCCGCCAAAAGCACGGCCCTTCAGCTTGCGGGACGTGAAGCTGCTGGATGGCTTCTTCCTGGATGGGCAGAAAGTTTCAGCTGAGTATCTTCTCTCTTTGGAGCCGGATCGGTTTTTGGCTCAGTTCCGCAGCAATGCAGGCTTGGAGCCCAAGGCCAAGCGTTATGAAGGATGGGAGTCGATGTCGATAGCCGGACACTCTTGCGGTCATTATTTGAGTGCTTGCGCTCTGGCTTACGCCTCGACCGGGAATCCTGAGTTTCTGAAGCGGGTAAATTATATTGTTTCGGAGTTTGCCGAGTGTCAGAAAGCCAAAAACTCTGGTTTAATCAGCGCTATTCCCGGAGGCGAAAAGTGCATGGACGAGCTGCGCTCCGGAGTGGTTCGCTCNNCGGTATCTGGGTTCCATTCTATACGTACCACAAACAGCTTGCAGGCCTGCGGGATGCTTATCGGATTTGTGGAAACCGGGAGGCTCTTGAGGTGGCCCAAAAATTTGCGGACTATCTTTGGGATGTAGTGAAAGGTCTTGACGAAGAAAAGATGCAGCAGGTTCTCTTCTGCGAGCATGGAGGAATGAATGAAGTTCTGGCCGATCTTTATGCGGATACGGGAGAAGAACGTTACCTCACGGCCGCACGGCGTTTTCATCATCGGTTAATTCTGGATCCATTGATTGAAGGCAGAGATATTTTGCCCGGTAAACACGCCAATACGCAGGTTCCGAAACTGGTGGGTTTGGCCACCCTCTATGAAATTACGGGTAATCCTGCTGATCGGGATGGTGCAGAATTTTTCTGGGAGAGGGTAGTGCATCATCACTCCTATGTTACGGGCGGACACTGTGACCGCGAATATTTCTCTCAACCTGATAAACTTAACGATAGATTGAGTCAGGATACCACTGAGACTTGCAACGTGAACAACATGTTGAAGCTCACGCGCCACGTGTTTGGCTGGAGACCCGAGGCGGAAGTGGGCGATTTCTTTGAGAGAGCATTGTATAATCACATTCTTTCCAGCCATAGCCCAGAGGGGAGGGTCATTTACAATCTTTCGTTGAAGCAAGGTGGACACAAAGTATATCAAAGTCCGTATGACGATTTTACTTGTTGCGTGGGCACAGGCTTTGAAAATCATGTGAAGTATTGCGACGGAATCTATTTTCACAATGAATCCAATTTATGGGTGAACCTGTTTATTGCCTCAGAATTGAACTGGGAGGCCAAGGGAATTCGGTTGACTCAGGAGACTCGCTATCCCGATGAAAGTACGAGCAAGATCACATTGAGTTGCAAAAAGCCTGAGACTTTTACTTTGCAGCTACGGCACCCGGGCTGGGCTTCGGATGGAGCCTTTGTAAAGGTGAATGGAGTCGTAGAAAAGGCATCCTGGCAGCCGTCCTCTTTCATAAAACTGGATCGGCAGTGGAAAGATGGAGACGTGATTCAGATTGAGATTCCAATGAGACTGCGCAAAGAATCCATGCCGGATAATCCAAACCGGATTGCTGTTTTCTACGGCCCTATCCTGCTGGCAGCGCAATTGGGTGAAGTAGGGGATCCTTCTCAAATCCAGGAGGGTTTTGTGCCGATTCTGAAGATGAATGAAAAGGAGCCGCTCTGCAAATGGGTCAAACCCATTGAAGGTAAGTCACTGACTTTCCGAACGGAGGGCGTCGGTTATCCTCGAGATGTAGAGTTGGTCCCATTCTTCCGCCTGCATGGAAGCGAAAAACATTACACTGTTTATTTGGATGTCTATACGGAAGAGCAATACCGTGAGCTTAAGGAACGAATTGAAGCGGAAGAGGCGGCAAAAGCGCTCCTGGAAAAGAGAACGGTGGATTTGTTTTTCATCGGGCAGATGCAACCCGAACGTGATCATAACCTCACGGGAGAAAAAACGAGCGTCGGAGAGCATCAGGGCCGCAAGTGGCGTCACGCGGCAAGCGATGGTTGGTTTGCTTTTGACATGAAAGTGGACCCGGAAGTGGAGAATATCCTGACTTGCACCTATTGGGGTGGAGATCACCGTACTTTCGAGATTCAGGTCGACGGAGAGCTCCTGGCACGGCAGGAACTCACGGGGCAGCCGGCCCGGTTTATCGACGTTGAGTATAAATTGCCCCCCAAGTTCACGCAGAATAAAAATCAGGTGAATATAAAGTTTTTGCCTGTCGGTAATAGTTTTGCCGGCGGTCTTTTCGGGGTTCGGATGTTGAGGGAATAGAGCGCTTATTTCGCAAATTATTTTATTGCCCGTGGCTCTTCTAATCGCCGGCGGAAGGTGTTTCGATTGGCTGATTTAGTTCAATGAGAGCTGGAGGATTGGGGCTGGACAAAAAGCTCTTTGGATATATAATAATTCTGCTGCGGCGGTTTATTTCGCTAATACATGCTGTTTAAGCGGTGGTGGTAGGAAACGGGTGCATTGGTCTCGCCTTGGCAGTGTATAATGTATCTAAATAATTAACTTAAAAACAGATAGTAATAGTAAATATGAACAGTTTATTAGCGTTTGGGATGCCCGGTGGAACCGAACTGATAATCATTCTGGTAGTGGTCTTGCTTCTCTTCGGAGCAAAGAAAATACCTGAATTGGCAAAAGGTTTGGGAACCGGAATCAAAGAGTTCAAGAAGGCCACCACCAACATCAATGATGAGATTCAGCATGCGATAGATGAGCCTGTGAAGACGAACTCTGGTTCAAAGGCATCAACTCAAAAGACGGCTTCGACGGACGAGTCGAAAGACGACGCCTCACCCAAGGCTTAACATTTCTTCCCAATATTTTTTTTGTAGAAGAATATGGCTACCGAGCCTGAAGATCCGATATTGGATTCGGAGGACGAGGGTGGGCCGATAAAAGGTTTTCTGGAGCACCTGGAGGATTTACGCTGGGTGCTCTTGAAGAGCATAACGGCTCTGTTCGTCGCACTTCTGGTGTGCCTATTCGGCGCACCTTTCCTGATAGGTATCCTAAAATATCCCTTGGAGCAATCGGCCAAGCTGAGTTCGCTCTACGGGGGTAAAGATATCTCTATTGCAGTAAAGATTGGTACTAACTCCGTCGGGTTGTTCAAGCCGGGAGGGGAGTATCTTAAGGGTCTGGAGACGGCGCTCAACGTCAATTCCAATCAAAGTTTCGTCATAGATTTAAAGCCCATTATACATGGTACTAATAATTATCTGGGCTTTACTGTCAGTACCAATGAAGCGGATTTTCCAGAAAAAGCCCCTGTCGAGCTGCTCAACTTAAGCCCGGTATCGGGTTTTATGGTGGCGCTGCAAGTGGCATTTTATGGAGGGCTGGTTTTTTCAGCTCCGTTCATTCTCTTTTTTATCGCACAGTTCATCTTGCCTGCTTTGAAGGTCAATGAACTGCGCTATGTAAGGAAGGCCTTTATTTTCAGTATCGGGTTGTTCGCTCTGGGCGTTAGTCTTTGCTACTTCATGATGCTCCCCATCGCGCTGAGGGCGGCTGTCTGGTTTTCTAATCAGATGGGTTTTGGCGCGCTTCAATGGACAGCGGATACCTATATCGGTTTTGTGACCAAATTCATGCTGGCCATGGGGATTGGTTTCGAATTGCCAGTCTTTCTGCTTCTCTTTGTAAAGCTGGGATTCATCAGTTATAGCACGCTGGCTAAGAACCGGAAGATTGTCTTCGTTGTAATTTTGTTGATTGCAACTGTGCTGACTCCTCCGGATGCAGTGACGCAGATTGCGATGACGATTCCGCTTTATGCACTTTTTGAACTGACGGCTCTAATAGCCTGGTGGTGGGAGCGCAAAGATAAGAAGCTGGCTGCGGCTCAGGAAGCTGCTGAGGAAGCGGAACGGGAAGTTCAGCGCAAGCGCAGGAATGAGCAGGTAGCGGCTGAAGCGGCCGAAGCAGAGAAGCGTAAAGCCGAAGGGGCTGCAGTGACTGCGACGGAAGTTCTCCAAACAGAGTCTGGCAAAACTGAGACCTCTGATGAGGGACAGGGTGAAACAGCCTCACAGGATGGGGAATCTGCGAAGGGGGCCAATACGCCTCAAGTGGAGCAGGAAGAGTTTGTCATTGAAGGGGAGCCTGAGCCGCCTTATGTTCCTCCTCTGCCCGACGCCGGCTATCAACCTTATCTGGAAGCATTGGAAAACTCCAAGTCTTCGGCGGATTCTGAAACGGAGACCTCTGAAGCAGAATCACCGGAAGAGGAGAAAACAGATAAAGAAACTCGGCAGAAAAAATTCGATCAGGTTGCTGATTCGGATAGAAACCCTGACATCCCCTTGTAAAATGAAAGTCTTAAAATATACCGATGCGGACTTCGACGCGAAGTTCAGCGCCGTGCTGGCAACGTCGAGTTTATTCGATGCAGAAATTGAGAAGCGAGTTCTCAATATCGTAGAGCAAGTGCGGCTCCATGGTGATCAGGCGCTGGTCGACTTCGCTGCTCAATTCGATAAGGTCCAACTGGATGTCTCTCGTCTTAAGGTTACCGTAGAAGAGGAGGTCGCTGCTGCATTAAAGACAGTGATTCAACCGGGAGTGGACGGTGCCCTCAAAGAGGCTCTGAAAAACATCACCTCTTTTGCGAAGAAATCTCTTCGGAAGAACTGGCAGTCGAAAAATTCGCACGGCGCCCTGGTGGGAGAGAAGTTTGATCCTTTCAAGCGGGTCGGAATTTACGTTCCCGCTGGGAAGGCTCCATTGGCCAGCTCTGCCCTGATGACCATTAGTTTGGCGAAGGTAGCCGGATGCAAAGAGATCGTCGTTTGCACGCCTTGCGGCAAAGACGGCGCTCTACAACCTGAGCTGCTTTATGCGGCTGTTCTTGCCGGTGCCACGGAGATTTACCGGGTGGGCGGTGCTCAGGCAATTGCGGCCATGGCCTATGGCACCTCCACAATCGGCAAAGTGCAGAAAATATTCGGGCCCGGCAATGCCTATGTGGTTGCCGCGAAACGGATGCTTTTTGGGCATGTTGCCGTGGATTTGCTCCCGGGCCCCAGCGAGGTGTTGGTGATTGCCGATTCAAGCGCCAAACCGGCTTATATCGCTGCAGATATATTGGCTCAAGCCGAGCATGGTTCGGGCAAAGAGAGGGTCTGGCTGGTGAGCACTTCGGAAAAAATATTGGAAAGGGTGGAGAAGGAAATCACTCGACAACTGGAGCGGGCTGAGCGTAAGGAGCTTCTTTCTGAAGTCCTGGAAAAAGGGACAGCTTTAATCTTGGCGAAAAACATTCAGCACGCTGTTGAACTGGCGAACCTCTTGGCCCCGGAACATTGTGAAGTGATGACAAAAGATCCCCGGAGCGTAGCCGAAGGAATACATACGGCGGGAGCTTTGATGCTGGGGAGTTATTCTCCGGCAGTCCTGGGCGATTATGTTGCCGGTCCGAGTCATGAGTTGCCTACGGGCGGAGCGGGCGTATCGTTTGCCGGGCTCACAGTGGATCAATTCCAGCGTAGAACAAGTTTGGTGGAATATACGAAAGAGAATTTGAAAAAGGCGCTGCCTGCTGTGAAAAAGTTCGCCGGTATGGAAGGCCTTACTGCCCACGGCCGCTCTGCAGAGCTGAGGCTGGAGGATTAATCCTTTTTATGGACAGAAGAGGTTTTCTGAAAAACCTGAGTTTCGGTGCTGCGGGGCTGCTCCTGCCGGGCTGCATCAGCAGTCTGCCTGATGAGAACGGACTAGTGGGTGAAGAGCTCATTAGAGACTCACGTTTTAAAAAAGGTTTTCGCCTAGTAGACCCTGAGTTGAGGGTTCAGGATTATGGGCTCTGGCAGCCTTTTTCGGAAGAGAAGCCGGTTTGGGCAATCGCGCAATGGGGGACCCGCGAAAAAGTAATTCCTCTCAATCAGAGCTCAACTCTTTCTAATTCCTGCAAGTCGATTTCGGTAGTCCGCACTGGATCAAAGGCCGATTTAATTCTGGCAGTGAACGGCAACCAGGAATATAAAGGAGTACCAAGAAACGGTGATGAAATGTGGGCTCATCTGCTCGTAGAGCAGGAAATAGAGTCCTTGCCGCGCCTGGTGGATTTGAAGTCTTTAAAATTCCATCTGGAAGCCAAACTCCTTCATTCTATCCTTCACAAGCCGGAACTTTTTGACGATGGAAAACATGCCGCTCAGTATCAGGTTTTCTTTTATCTTCAGGATCGGAATAAACAATCTGAAGGTTATGGAGAGATGATCTGGTTTGGAATTCCGGTTTATGACAATCGGAAGCCTAAGACTGAGCGCTATGAGGCTCTGGATTTTGCCGGTTCAGGCATGTTTATTTGTACTTTAGCGCATGAGGACCTCTGTGCAGATTCTGCGCATGAGGGCAAATGGATTAGGCTGGAAGCGGATTTGCACCCGGAAATGGTCAAGGCTTACTCCATTGCCCGGAAAAAAGGGTTTATGAAGAAGACCAAAAGCCTGGAAGACATGCATCTCACGGGGATGAACATGGGGTGGGAGGTACCCGGGCTTCTGGATGTCAGTTTACAGGTTCGGCACCTGAGCCTTATTGCGGAGAGAATCTAACGCACAAAGTGCAGGTATCTGCTTGTTTTTTGCAGAAGCCTGCACTTTGAGTGAGCCCGTTTTGGGTTGGGCGGAAGAATGGTTTTGATGCTATCTCCTCATGCCTCCCATAAAGCTACTGAGTCCACCCATTCCGTCTCTGCCTCCTCCGTTCCCCGTAAAAAGACTGATCATGATATCCTGAGCTATCTTGGTTTGGTCCACACTAGGACGTTCCGCATAGGCACCGGGATTCAAGGAGTATTCCAATTGTTCCCGCGTTGTGCTGAATGCACTGCCCATGCCTCGTGTTTGCCCATATTCCTGTTCCAGGGAATTGAGGAGAGTGAGTCTGCTCTGAGCTACGTCCGGGGGAAGATCAGGAGGAGGACCGCCTCTCTCGTTCATTCCCGTAAGACCCAGGACCAATATCGCGCGGATAGGGGTGCCTACCTCTTCTGAATGAATGGACCTGGAAAAAAGATCCGTTGCCTGTTCATTGGAGCCGACATAGTTCATGGCTACCCGGATGAGGTCCGCCCGGTCGGCCATCGTCAGTTCAGGATTCCCAAAAATACTGTGGATTAGCGGCATGGCATCTTCACCCATTGTTTTGTGGAGGAAATCCAGGATATCGCGATCCAGCTTGCCATCTGCCATCAGCTGACCAGCCAGAACCTGTGCCATTTCAGTATCGTGCAATTCAATGAGGAGGCTCAAGAGTTCCCGCTTGTCATCCCGTGCCAGGGAAGTATCGTTCAACATGTTCCGAGCCGTGGTGATTGAGATATTTCGAAAAAGCTCCGGATCCAGACTCAAAAGTATTCTTGCAATATAGGTGGCTTCTGAAGCACTGAGGGCAGTCGGGAGTATCTGGCTCAAAAGACCTATTGACTCTGAAGTGCCGATATCGCGCAGGACATCAGCCAGCCCCAATCGCGTTGAAGGCGGTACGGGAACCCCTTCACTGATGTTAATGGAGGCAGAGCGGATTTTGCCGGATGCGGACAGAATTACATTATGCCCGCTGGTATAGTAATCGCGAATGCTTGCAATGGGGCTTTTCTTTGATTCTGTCAAAGCCTGGAAGCAAAAAATGGCTCTCCGGAGTTTTTTGCGTTCACTTTCGTTATCCAGTGTGTAAAGCATCTCGATGAGTTCTTCGGGATCATCCTGAAGATAACCGGCGGTGGCGGAAGAAGAGCTCAAGGCCAGTTGATCGCGCAATTGAGCCATTTCTGCTTCCCAACGGGCACGTTCTTCACTTAAGAATTTTTCTTGAGCCAGAAGTGATGCTTCCGCAGAGTTGCGGGCATAAAAATGCTGTGCCACTGCGACAACCACCAAAAGCGCCAAGGCTGAACAGAGAGCTATATTGATTCGATTCATCTTCGTTCCTTCCAAAACATCTCAGATGTTTATCATATCCATAAGATACGCCAAAAGCAATTTTTGTGTCTCCAAAAAGTTCTTCGGGATACAGGGAGCTCACAGCCGAAGAAGAAGTGAGGAAAGTGGGGGAGAGTGTGGAAAAAAGTGAGGGTAAAAATTTTCCCTTTTTTTTGAGCAAAAAAAATCCTGAAAAGCGCGAGAAAAATCGTTGTGAATGATTTGTGAAAAGAGGGTTCATGAGGAGGTGTTTTAAGCAGGAACATTAGTTAATATAACAAGCTTTTAATGAAGAAGTTATATTGAAGTTATCAGGTTATTTTCAGGGTTCTGTGAATAACTTGTGAATAGAGGTATTGAAAGAGGTTTTAAGAATTTTTAAGAAAAAAGGGGGGCGAAGTGTAAAAAAATGTAGAAAAAGTTTCTCGAAGTGTTGACAAAGTGGGGCAAGATGTTAGAATGGATTCCGATTTTGAGGCCATGAGTGATCAGCAGACCAAACCGATGCGTTTTTATGCAACCTATCCATTCGAGATAGATTCCAAGAGACGTGTCCAGATGCCAGCCAAGTGGAGGCCCCCGGTTGTTCAGGAAGGGGGACGGCGCATGGCTGTTTTCGAAGTTGAGTTCATGCTGACACTGACCCGAGTTCGGGGTGACTCCTGTGCTTGTATTACCGCGATGCCGGCTGAAGTATTCGAAGCTTATGCACAAAAAGTGGATGGGTTGCCCTTGCTTGATCCGGCCGCTGAGCGTTTGCGCCGCTTTCTGGGTTCTCGCTCCGAGCCGGTGACGATGGATTCCGCGGGTCGAATCACTCTTCCCAAATGGATGGCTGATAAGGTCGGAATTGAACAAAAAACGGGCGCAGACCAAAATTCTACGACGGTTGTTCTTCGAGGTGAGGTAGATCGTTTCAGCATTTGGAGCAAACAGAAATTCGATGCCGATGAAATTGAGAACCAAAAGGAAGATGATCAAGAGCTAGAGAATCAGATTTAAAACTGTTGAAAGGGCAAGGAATGGAGAGTCTAGAATTACGAAAAGAAGTTGTGCATCCAGTAAATGGATCCAACAGGGCCGCTACAATGCAGCTTTTTGTACCCGCTTCACAGGCAAGTCAGGTTGTTGAGCCTGTGCGAACTGCGGTCGGTTCAGCACCCCAAGTAGGGGTTGCCGTGAGAATCGCCAACCCACAAACCGGGACTCCGATAGGACAAGTTCGATTCCTGGACTATCTTCTGAATCCCTGGAGAGCGATCAGTCTCCAACGGGATTTACGAGAGCAAAAAAGGATGGAGCGACTCTCGAGGGTGCAGGTTCTCCGGAATGATTTAACCTATCAGGATGTGGAAATTCGTTTAAGAGGAAAACTGATTTCCAGCCGAAAAGTTCAGAAACTTCTGAGTGAGGAGCTTGCAACCGAAAATTCTTTTTTCCGCTCCTTGTTTAACAAAGTACTCCGCGCATGAAAAGTGGAAGAACGTGCTCACAGCCCTGTTTTGTTGAAGGAGACGCTTCAACTGCTCTGCCCGAAGGTCGATGGGGTCTACTGCGACGGAACTGTCGGTGGGGGTGGACACGCCTCCGCCATTCTCCAAATGAGTTCTCCGTCCGGAGTCTTATACGGCTGCGATCGAGATGGAGATGAACTTGAGAGTACCGCCCGGCGGTTGGGTGAAGAGTTCAAAGAGCGTTGTCATTTTCAGCATGGAAATTATTCTCAGATAGAGATACTGTTTCCAGGGGTTCGCTTTGACGGAGTTCTCCTGGACTTGGGATGCAGCTCTATGCAGTTAGACCAATCCCATCGCGGTTTCAGTTTTCTGGGTGACGGCCCCCTGGATATGAGGATGGATTCGAGCGATCCCGTAAAGGCTGAATCTGTGATAAATGAATATTCGGCCGAACAACTTGCAGATATTTTTTACTACTACGGCGGAGAGAGAGAATCCAGAAGGTTAGCCAGAGCGATTGTGGAAGAGCGGATGCTCAGGCGGTTTGTAAGCACTCGGCAATTAGCGGATTTTATCGAGGCAAAAATGCCCAGAAGAGGGCAGAAGATTCACCCGGCAACACGAATATTCCAAGCTTTGAGGATAGAGACGAACCGTGAGTTTGAGCATTTGCAGGAGGCTCTGGAAAAGCTGCCGCCTTTGATCAAATCCGGAGGAAGACTGGCGGTTATTACATTTCATTCTGGAGAGGATCGAATTGTAAAAGAATTTGGAAGAGCCTGCGCAAGAGATTATGTTTTTGAAGGAAATGTCGATATCCCGGAGCTTCGTAAAGAAAGAGCGCCCATCCTCAAGATTATCACCCGCAGGCCCGTAGAGGCGACTCTGGATGAAGTGAAAGTAAACCCTCGAGCCAGAAGTGCCCGGCTCAGGGTCTATGAAAAAATTTAACTCAACAAGCGATGAATACCAGAACCAACAGATCTCAACCCGGATGGAAGTTCTTGCCCTTCAAGTTCGTCCTGGGCTCAGTCGGTCTGGTCCTTTTAATTTTGATTTTGGGTGTGGTGCATTTGCGGCTGCAGCAGCAAAACCATGATTTGGGAGAGAAGCTCAGAGCTTGCGAATTTGAGCTGAGGAATATCCGGGAAACCAACTCAGTGCTTTCCAAGGAACTGGGTAGGCTGAAAACTCCTGAAAATATCTTGAAGCGAGCCGAAAACATGGGTTTAGAGCTCAGTCCCGTTATTGTGACTCAAATTGTCAGACTTCCGGAAGTTGAGATTCCGACTCCCGGAGAAGCTCTGGAAAAAGAAAAGTAAGCCATGTTGAGAAGTAATCAGATTCAGTGGATGCGAGCAGTGATCTGCTTCCTTATTGGCGGCTTTCTTATTCTGTCTGGTCGGCTGACTTATATACAGGCTTACCGTCATGATAAGTACAAAGGCATTTCCGAAGGACGCGTGAATCGCACCGAGTTTTTTTCTCCCAGACGAGGTGAAATACGGGATGTCAACGGCAATCAGTTGGCGGTTACGCGCGACGTGCGAACCGTCGTTTTAGACCCCGGTCTTTTAGCAAGTGTGGACCCGATCACCCGCCGTGAGTATTTAGATTTGGTTTCTTCTTTGTTGCATCTGGATAGAGGATTTTTAAACGAGAAGAGCCGTTTTTTTAGGTCTCAATCAGGGGATAACTGGGTTTTGCTCATGGACACCGCCGGGATGCCGGTGGTAACGGCTGCCGGAATTCCGATTTACTCACCTCTGGATACGAATGGCGTTCCCAATTCTGACGTGATGGGTATCGCAGTGGTGGATCAAAATAATCTGCAACTGACAGACCGGCAGGGGAAACCTCTTTATGCACTCCTGAATAAAAATCGCGAGGTAATCACGAATCGTTATGAGCGGCTTTTGAAAGAATTACCGGTTGAAGAATGGGAACAGGTCAGGAGGCGGATCAGCGAGTTCCCCATCGATAAAAACCGGGAAGGATACAACCGGAAGACGGCCCTTAACTATGAAGCGTTGAGGAAGATTGTGCTCTACTCGGAGCGCGACTTTAAACGAGAATACCCGAACGGCAGATTCATGGCTCATCTATTGGGGTATACTCAAAGTGGTGAAAAAGTGTTGGAGGGTAAAAGCGGCTCTATAACAGTCATGAAAGGGCTGGAAGGAGTTGAAAGGGCATTTGACGATCAACTGACAGGAACAGTCGGCTGGCGCGATAAAGTGGTCAGGAGCGATGGAAGCGAAATTCTTTCCAGTCGTGGGCATAGCTTTGAAGCCGGAGATGGCCTAACTGCGGTTCTAACTCTGGATTCAATCATACAGGGAATTGTCGAAGATGAGCTCAAGAGCGTCATGGAACGGCATGACCCGAAATCGGCCTCCTGTGTGGTGGTCGAGGTAAAAACAGGGCGGGTTCTCGCCTATGCAATCGCTCCGGATTATGATCCCAATTTGCCATCGGCCTCTGATCCTGAGAATTGGAGAAACCGGATTATCATGGATTTGATCGAGCCGGGCTCCACCTTCAAGATTGTCGCATTTTGCGCAGCTCTCAATGAAGGCCGTTATGGTGTGAAGTCTCCGATTGATTGTTCCTCCTGGAATTCGGAATGGGGCAGGAGACCCAAAGAATCCAGTGGCGGTAATTATGGAACTCTCACGATGGAAGAAATGCTGGCAAAATCCTCAAATGTCGGTTTTGCAAAAATGGGTTGGATGCTCTCGCCCTCGGTAGTTAATCAATATATACGCGACTTCGGATACCGCTCTTTAACCGGGATTATGCTGCCGGGTGAGCGGACACACACGAATAACGCGATTCTGCCTGATAAGGATAAGCTCAGCATCAGTCGTGTCCCCATAGGGCAGGGAATCGCCGTGAGCCAATTGCAGTCTACGATGGCTATGGGGGCTGTGGCTAATGGAGGCATTCTGATGCGTCCGCAGATATTGGATCATCTGGAAGATGATCTCGGGCGCTATGCTTATGAACAGATACCTCAACCCGTAAGAAGGGTCATGAGCGAAAAAGTGGCAAAAGAGGCTGTTCATGCTCTGAGAACGGTCACTCAAAAGACTCGTACACATACCGGAACCGCCTGGCGTGCGGATATGAAATATCATACAGTGGGAGGTAAAACCGGAACCGCACAAAAAGCAGCACCCGGCGGAGGCGGCTACCACCCCGATAAATACTATGCCTCTTTTGTGGGCTTCTTCCCTACGAGCGACCCGGTAATCGTGATGAGCGTCGTAGTCGATGAACCCAAGAGAATAAGCGGCTATTATGGTGGAACCGTTGCTGCGCCTGCGTATAAAAATATTGCAGAGGGAATCGCCCTTTACTGGGCTATACCCCCTGATAAAGATTTGGAAACCAATACGGTTAGAAGATGAAGTTAGCTCAATTAATAGCGGGTTTAGGCAAGGTGGAAACAGTGGGTTCTCTGGACCGGGAGGTAACGGGAATAGCCTATGACTCGCGCTGCGTGACACCCGGAAAATTATTTGTTGCTATTCGTGGGGTCGAAAGTGATGGGCACAATTTTATTGCTGATGTGGCAGACCGCGGCGCCGTGGCAGTGATTTGCGAAAGGAAAGGCACCAGCGGAGGGAAGATGACGCGGGTTATTGTTCCGAATACGCGTGCTGTTTTACCCTATATCGCCAGCGCATTTTTTGATTACCCGGCGAAGAAGCTGAAAATGGTGGGAGTCACCGGAACCAATGGCAAAACAACAGTCACCTATCTATGCAAATATATCCTGGAAGAGGCTCATATCCATACGGGGCTTCTGGGTACTATTCGCTATGAGATTGGAGATCGGGTAATCCCGGCACAGCGGACTACTCCGGAATCTCTGGATCTTCATTTCATGCTTTCAAAAATCGTGGCTGCCAATGGTCAGTGCTGTGTCATGGAAGTCAGTTCTCATGCCTTGGAGCAGAATCGGGTTGATGGAATTAATTTTGATATCGGGGTTTTCACGAATCTTACCCAGGATCATCTGGATTACCACGGCACCATGGAAAATTACTTTGAAAGCAAGAAGCGCTTATTTACTGAGGGAATAAAGGGCAAGAAAGATTTCAAAGCGGTGGTCAATGCTGATGCTCCCTTTGGACGGGAACTTATCAGAGAATTGAGTGGTAAATGCGATCTTTTATCTTATGGGTTGAGAGAGAATGCTGCCATTATGGCGTCGGAGATAGAGTTGTCTGCCCATAAAACCAAAATGAAAATCAATTGCCCTCAGGGAGAATTCATGTTGGAGACACCCCTGATCGGGCGCTATAATATTTCAAACAACCTGGCGGCTATAGGAGTGGGCTTATCTTTTGGAGTGAGCCCGGAGGTTATCGTCTCTGCTTTGAGTAAAGCCGCACCGATTGCCGGACGCTTGGAACGGCTGGATGCCGGACAGCCTTTCACCGTTTTAGTGGATTATGCCCATACGGATGACGCAATGCAGAATGTGCTGAGCACACTTAAGGAAATCACAAAGGGGCGCGTATTATTGCTTTTCGGATGCGGGGGCAGTCGGGATAAAGGTAAGAGATTGAAGATGGGGGCTGTAGCTGCTGACTTGGCGGATTATACTCTGATTACAACAGATAATCCTCGAAAGGAGGAGCCCAAGGATATCGCGACTCAAGTGGAGTCCGGCTATCTGACTCGGCGGCAGGATGGATACGAAATAGAATTGGACCGCGCACTGGCAATTGAGAGAATCATCAAGATGGCCAAAGAAGGAGATACGGTCCTTTTGTGTGGCAAAGGTCATGAGACGTATCAGGAATTTCATGGGCTGGTCGTGCCTTTTGACGACCGCCTTCATGCAATGAACGCGTTGGCTAATTTGGGTTATCATACCGGAATGGATTAGAACGAGTGGAAGCCAGAACATTAAAATTCATGAGCGAGGCGGCCGAAGGTTTGATTTACTTCGGAAGTGGCGATATTTCTGTAAAAGGCATTTTTACAGATAGCCGCAATCCTCTTCCGGGAGGAGCGTTCTTGGCAGTCGAAGGAGAGCGCTTTGACGGGCACGATTTCATCGAAGCTGTCGGCAAGGCGGGTTGCAGAGTTTTTATCGTGAGCCGGATTGAGGGGCATTCATTTCCTGAGAATAGCTCGGTATTATGTGTCAATGATACCGTGGAGGCTTATGGACGGATTGCTGCTGCATATCGAAGAGATTTCAAAGAGATAAAAATTATCGCTGTCTGCGGCTCCAACGGCAAGACAACAACTAAAGATCTGATTGCATCAGTGCTTTCCAAAAAAGGGAAAACCTTATCTAGCAGGCGAAGCTTCAACAACCATATTGGGGTTCCGCAAACGTTATTGGAGATTGACTCTTCGCATTCATTCGCCGTTATTGAAGCCGGGACCAATCACCCCGGGGAGTTGGCTGCATTACTCAAGATGATTGCCCCCGATTATGGAGTGGTGACGAGTATTGGACACGAGCATTTAGAATTTTTCGCGGACCTAGATGGAGTTCTGAGTGAAGAGGGATGCATTGCGGAAACCTTGCCATCGGAAGGCGCTCTCTTTATTCCTGAAGAGTGTTATGGCGTCGCTCAAATCACCAAACGCCTTGGAAAAGGTGTGCGTTGTGTGACGGTAAGCTGTCAGAGTCCGAAGAAAGCCGAGCTCTATGGAGAGTTGCAAGAGATCAACCGGAGCGGAACAGTTTTTAAAGTTTTTTCCAAAGCCAAGGAGGTGGGCACAGGTCAAGTGGACACTCGCTTCAAAACATGTCAAATACGTTCTTTGGGAGCACATCATATCACCAACGCGCTTCTGGCAATTTGCGCTGGAGAAGAAATGGGTGTTCCGGAGGATGATATTTACATGGCTTTGAGCGAGTGTCCCGCCCCAGAAATGCGGACTGAAGTGAAGGTTGTGGGAGGTCTGACTCTCCTCATTGATTGCTACAATGCCAACCTGGATTCGGTTTGCGCCGCGTTGGAAACGTTAAAAACCCTGGGGAATATTGAGAGTGAAAAAACGGTCGCTATTTTGGGCACGATGGGAGAGTTGGGCAGGAGTGCCGATGAATCCCATCGGCAGGTTGCGCTCAAAGCAGCGGTAACAGGGGTAGCATGTGCGCTTTTCTGCGGAGAGTATGCAGGAGAGATGTGCGAAGTCTTTAGAGCAAACGCTTCTGCGAATCAGTTTTCAGAAGCTTTTGACACACCGGAGGCGTTGTTTGCTGAGGTGGATCAGTATGTATCAAAGGGAGATTGCGTGCTTTTAAAAGCTTCCCGCTCTCAGAAATTCGAGCGATTGGTGCAGAAGTGGAGTCCGGTAGTATGATTTACCAACTTTCACAGTACATACTGGATATCGCCAAATTGCAGGGATGGGAGGAATCTGTCTCATGGCTCCGTATCTTTTCTTATGTTTCTGTGCGAGCCATGGGTGCGGCGCTGACGGCGTTTGCTCTTTGCATGTTTTTAGGCAAGAGTGTGATTCAGTGGCTTAAAGGTATTGCTCCCGAAGATTATACCCCGGAGTGGGCAAAAAACACTCCCGGGGAAAGTGGTGCCAAAAAAGCAGAAGAAGCCGTGACCGAAGCCCTCAAGAAGAAGCAGGGAGTTCCCAGCATGGGCGGAATCCTGATTGTGGGCGTGATGGATGTGAGCGCTTTGTTTTGGGGTGTTTGGAATGAACTGCTGCTCCTGACGGTTTTGAGCATGATTGTTCTTGCGGGGCTGGGCTTTTATGATGACTACCGCAAAGTGACACGGTCAGGAGAGGGCTCTCCGGAGTGGGTTAAAGTCGGTGTGCAACTGGCTCTGGGATTGATCCTGGTCAGTTATCTCTATATGGACGGACGAGTTTCCTTTCTGATCGAAGAAGTAATGGTTCCGTTTTACAAAGAACCGATTATGTCTGTCGGAGTGGTCTCTTCAATTGTCGGAGCCTTTATCGTTATTCTGGCGGTGTTCGGCAGCAGCAATGCGGTCAATTTGACGGATGGAATGGATGGCCTGGCGATTGGATGCACCTTGATATGCACCGTGGTTTTTCTGGTAATTACTTACCTGACAGGGCGTGTGGATTATTCCGCCTACTTGAATTTAACTTATGTCCGCGGGGCTTGTGAACTGACTGTTTTTTGCGCGGCCCTCGGAGGAGCCTGTCTGGGTTTTCTTTGGTTCAACTGCCATCCTGCGCATGTTTTTATGGGGGATACCGGCTCACTGGCGATCGGCGGAGCATTCGGGATTATGGCGGTCCTGGTTCACCAGCCATTTATCCTTCTCATTGCCGGAGGTGTCTTCGTGATGGAGATTGGTTCTTCGGCTTTGCAGCGGTATTATTTTAAAGCGACACGTATATGGACAGGGACCGGGAAAAGAATTTTTTTGAGAGCACCTTTGCACCATCACCTTCAGCGTTTGGGGTGGTCAGAAACTCAGGTGGTGACGCGTCTCTACATTATAGGAGTCATTTTTGCGGTTTTGGCTCTTGCATCGTTAAAGATAAGATAACAGTGCGAATTGATGGAATCTAAACAGGATATAATAGCAGTTTTGGGATTAGGCTCCAGCGGAATGGCTGCCGCCCAACTGGCTTTGAAGCATGGAGCCCGGGTTTTTGTTTGGGATGAATCAAATTCAGGGTGTTTGGAAGAGCGTGCAGCCCAGTTAAGAGCCCAGGGAGCCACAGTAGAGCTGGGCGTGAATAGCCTGCCTCATACAAGAATGGACTTGATTATAATTAGTCCAGGAATAGCCCCGAAAAGCATCTTGGGGAAGTTTGCATCACAAGCCGGCTGCGAGGTCCTTTCAGAGTTGGAATATGGATGGAGTTTCATGCAGGAAATTCCGACGATTGGCGTCACAGGAACCAATGGGAAGACGACTACGACAGAGCTCTGTTCTCACATATTGAACGAAAACGGAATTCCTACTTGCGCCTCGGGCAATATTGGCTATCCGGTTTCTTCTCTGGCGTTGGAGAGCCGGAGATTCCCTGTAAATTT
>LSQX01028957.1_pt1 | contig 17531 bp, 16 predicted proteins | sample 654561 | NCBI WGS metagenome assembly LSQX01 (sample SAMN04489861, study PRJNA283612) | anaerobic digester metagenome | isolation source: 4 biogas reactors fed with cattle manure at either 37C or 55C with and... | place: Denmark: Kongens Lyngby | collected 2014
CTGTAGTTGCGTTCAAGCAGCAGCTTCTCCAGGGTCTTGCGAATGCCTAGGCGTTCCCACAGCCCATCCAACAACCAGGGACCGCCAAGCTGTTTGGCTCCCACAAACTCGAATGGAGCATCGTCACTCTCAACCAAGGGGAGGCTTGCCAAATCATGCTTCTCCAGAAAGCGGGCAATGCTGCCTACAAGCCTTGTTAGACCCTCCACATCTAGCTGGTCCTTTCGGCCGAAATTGAACAGGACCTTGGCCCTTGAAGCGCCTGTTTCTGGATCGCGATAATTGTGGGCAAGCTGGACGTATTCGTAACCTCTGCTTTTCACGGTTCTAATGTACATTGTATCTATATGATATCACAGATATCAACATAATACAACCATTTTATGCACATTGGTTGTGCCTACACGATCTCTGGTTTTGAGTTATCCACAATCTCGGAAATGCCGATAAACAAAGCATCTAGGTTTTCGGGTTGTGTCCATTCGGGGCGTTTACTGTACAATCCAAGTCTGGGTTGATTCCCTTTTTTATTAGTCATTGCCATGTTGTACGAAGAAAGAGCAAAAACACCGGCGATACTGTCGGTGCTCTCATCTCGCTGCTGCTTTACTTTCCTTCATTGTCGGTTATACATCCCACCGAACGCCTTGCACCGCAATTTTCATAGGTTCTGCAAGCAACATGGGCAGCCTTCTTTGGATTTGTTTCCGGAGGCTGTTTTTTGGTATGCAGGATTACACCCCCTCTGTCTCGAAACGTTTAGGGACTAGTCGAGGGGGTTTTTTCATGGGCAATAACTATTACTACCTTCTCACCAACCTCCTAACGGAAGATGAAAGGCGAGTAATCACCAGCATCGTGCAGCATATTGAAAACGGTGCCCGCAAAGTGGGCATACAGCAAATCGCGGACGAAAACTACGTTTCGCCCGCGTTTATCATGAAGCTGTGTAAGCGCTTGGGTTTTGACGGCTACAGCGAACTCTTTTACTACCTCGTCCTGCAAAACAGCAGTCCCGGGCCAGATTCCCAGTCGGAATCCCTCCACCAGCTTATCGACAACTACAGTGAGGAGAGCGTCAAGCTTTTCTGTGAGTTTTTAACCAGGTTCCGCGAGCAAAAACTGTTTGTCGTAGGGGAAGGCTTTGCAGATTTAGTTGCCGCCTACCTTACTCAGCGCCTAGCTGTATGCGGCTTCATGGTGTTTAACCGCGTGCACTTCTACGATCTCATGTTGGTGCGGGAAGACCTGCGGGGAGACATGGTCTCCAACATTGCACCCTCCATGATTATCGCCATCTCCCAAAGCGGCGAAACAGAAAGCGTTGTCAATGACGTCAAAAGAGCCCGGGAAAAGGGCTTTAAGGTGGCAGCCTTTTCCCGGAGAGAAGAGTCTACTCTAGCGGATCTTTCTGATGTCCTCTTCATTGTAAACGCCGCTAAGCAGACCCTCATCAGTGAAATTCCCAACTCCTTCTTCGGCAAAGTGATTCTTGCCTTTGAAGAACTCCTAGGCGTGTATTTCCGCTAACCCCTGCAGCCAGGGGTTTCTCTTTTTTACCCCTTTAGGCCCCCGCGCGACACCCCTGCCACAATGTATCTCCGGAAGAACACAAAGATGAGAATCATGGGCAAAACCACAATAGTTGCCGCGGCCATGAGGCGTTCATAGCGGATGCCTGCGGTAGTCATAAACGCGTACAGCCCAAAGGGCAGCGTCCGCCTTGCCGTGCTGTTTGTGGCAATTAGCGGCCACAAAAATGAGTTCCAGCTGGCAATGGCGTTTAGAAGCCCAATAGTTGCCAGCGCAGGCTTTGCCATGGGCACCATAATGCGCCACAGATAGCGCCAGTTGTTGGCTCCATCTACCCGGGCAGAGTAATACAGGCTGTCCGGTATGGCCAAGAAGAAGTTCCGCAAGATATATGTATAAAAAATACTTGTGGTAAAGGGCAAGAAGAGGGCTGTGAGAGTGTCCATCAAGCGCAGGCGCACCATGGTGGAGTAGTTTGTAATAATGAGCATCTCAAAGGGCACCATCATTAAGGCCACCGTAAGGGAAAAGAGCAGGTCTCGTCCGGGAAACTTCAGCCTGGAGAAGGCAAAGGCCGCGAAGATGGTGGTGACCATGGTGGACCCCACACTTAAGACCATGACAATCACAGAGTTCTTGAAGTAGGTGAGGAACGGGGCCGCGGCAAAGGCGTAAGCGTAGTTTTCAAACATCAACTGCTTAGGCCAAAAGGTAGGCGGAGTGGTGTTCACTTCCGCGGCAGTCTTGAGGGATGATAATATCATCCACACAAAGGGAAAGGCCATAATCACGGCTCCAAGGGCTAAAACTACGTAAGGCGCAAACCGCTTCAGTCTCTCCAAGTTCCTCACCTCCCTAGTAGTGCTTCCATTTCCGCTGGATAATCATTTGCACAATGGTGAGCAGCAGCACGATGGCAAACAGCACCACAGCACTGGCGGCCGCGGGGCCGTATTCCCACTGTTTATAAAACATATCGTAAAGGTAGTACACAATGGTGTACAGTGAATAGGCGGAGCCTGGATTGCCGTTAAACAGCGGGAACAGCTCCCGAAACACCATGGATGCCGATATGGTGTTTACAATCATCGTCAGCCCTAGCGTTGGCCCCAGAAGGGGAAGGGTGATGCGGAAGAAAATCCGCCACGGCCGTGCCCCATCCACCCGGGCTGCGGTGTAGTACTGGGGGTCAATGGTCTGCAGCCCCGCCAGGAGCAAGATAATGGTCAAAGGCATCTTGTTCCAAATCCCGAACATGATGAGTGCCGGGAGATTGTACGCGGGATTGTTCAGCCAGTTGATGGGCGCCGCTCCAAAGAGGGACAAAACGTAGTTTATCAGGCCGTAGTCGTAGTTAAACAGCCACTTCCACACCAGACCCACCGCCACCACAGATGTGACCATGGGCATGAAATAGGCCGTCTGAAAGAGGCCCTGCAGCCTAGGGCTGCCGTTTAGGAGCACAGCCACAAGCAAAGCGAGGGCAGTGGTTATAGGCACAACTGTCACCACATAAATGCCCGTGTTCTTCATCCCATTGATAAAATTCGGATCCCCAAAGATTTTGGCGTAGTTGTCTAGGCCAATGGCGGAAAAGCTGCCCGACATCAAGTTGTAGTTTTCCTTTAGGGAAATGACAAAGGCATTCACAAAGGGATACACTGTAAACGCCGCAAGCCCCACCAGGAAAGGCAGTAGATACAAGACTGGTTCCAGGAAATGCCTGGGCGCGCTGATGCCGTTCCTTGCCATGGTGCGGGTTTGCTTGGCTTTCGTAAGCAGCCTCATCATAGGTATCGCGCTCCCGTTGCCCCGTCAAAGAGGAACACGCCCCGGTTTTTGAAGGCGATGGGCAGCGTTTCCCCGACCCTTATGGGGAGCTCACCAGGTACATAAGCCCGCATCTCCTGGGCCCTGCCCACCTGCACCCGAATAAGCTCATCTTTCCCCAAGGAATAGCGTTCTAGAACCGTTATTTCCAGCTGCGCCTCATTGGGCTGTACAAGTACGCTTTCCGGCCGCACGGCAAGGATTACCGGGTGGCCTTCTGGCAGAGGCCCTTCTAATGGCAGGGTAATTGGCATTTCGCACCCCTCCAGCACCACTTTCCCGCCCCGCATTTCCCCTCGCAGCTGATTAATGGTGGGCGTCCCAATAAACTGGGCGGCAAAGAGGTTCCCAGGGTTGTCGTACAGCTCCCTGGGAGAGGCCTGCTGCTGCAGCACCCCGTCCTTTAGAAGAATGATTTCATCCGCGATACTGCTGGCCTCTTCCTGATCGTGCGTCACAAACACCGTGGTAATTTGGGACTCCCGCTGAATCCTTCGAATCTCTTCCCGCATCTCTACTCGAAGCTTGGCATCGAGGTTAGAGAGGGGTTCATCTAGAAGGAGCACCTCTGGGTCTTTCGCCAGAGCCCGGGCGATGGCTGCCCGCTGCTGTTGGCCGCCGGAAAGCTCCGCCGGCTTTCTTTTCATAAGAGGCGCAATGTGCACCAGCTCTGCCAGCTCCGCCGCCCTGGCCAGCCGCTCCTTCTTCGGGATTTTCTTCATTTCCATGGGAAAGCAGATGTTCTGCAGCACCGTCATATGGGGATAAAGGGCATAGTTTTGGAACACCAACCCAATCCCCCGCTTTTCCGGGGGAAGGTGGGTGACGTCCCGCTCATTAAAGAGCACCTGGCCGCTGGTGACAGGGACAATCCCGGCAATGACGTTAAGGGTGGTTGTCTTCCCGCACCCTGAAGGCCCCAAGATGGCCGTGAGCTTCCCGCTGGGAAAAGTGACCGAGAGGTTGTCCACAGCCGTTGCTTCACCAAATCGTTTAGTTAAGTTCCTTAAGGTTACCTGCACACAATCACCTCAAGATTTCCCGCATTGGTTTACCGTCCACATCCCGCATCTCAAACCCAAGCATGTGCGCCAGCGTGGGAGCGATATCCACCATAGGCTTCGCTTCCGGTACAGTAGTCTTTCTTACCGCCGGCCCGCAGGCAAAGAAGGTGGTTACTTCCGCCCGCTCCGGGCTGCCCCCGTGGGTTGCTGCGGCAAAGGAGAGGTCTTCCCGCTGGCTTGCCCAGATTTTATCCCCCTTGGCATCTTCACCGAAAGCAATAGGCAGCTTGCTTTCAATGACAAACTCAAAGGGCCCGGCATAGCCGTACTGCTCTGCCGCTTCCTTGGCATCTAAGACCAGACTCAGCTGAATCTCAGGGTCGTCTTGGAGGCTTTCGAGGAAGCTTCGCACCCGCTGGGCAAGCTCCATATCTTCTGGATCCCTAAGTTCAATGACGGCGGTAAGCTCCGCGCCGTGACAGAAGGCATCGAAGGATGTGACGTTCCCTTCCGCATCGGTTTCCAGGAAGCCGTGTTTTTTCAGGAGGACATTCATGAGGAGGACGTCTCTGATGTCCGTCTGCCCGTGGTCGCCCAGCACGACAAAATTCGTTTCCGCAAAAGTGCCTTTCCGGCGGATGCCTTCCATAAGGGCCCCCAGCTCTTCATCGTGCTTCCGCAGCTGATGCTTGGTATTCTCGTGGTAAACCCCGTCCCTATGGCGCACCGAGTCTAGGTCGCACATCTTCACCAGCATCACATCGGGCTGGTCGTAGTCTTGGAGGATATCTAAAGCCATGGCCATGGTGAAAAGATCCAGGCTCCGGTCAGGTCCCTTTTGGAAGCGCCCGTGCTTGTAGAAATAGCGGTCCATAAGGCTTTGGGTAGCGTTGCCTATCAGCCACTTTTCCGGTTCGTAGCCTGTGTATTTATACGGCACGATCATGGGCATGTTCAAGTCATACTCGGCCGCACCGGACACGGGCCAAGCCAGGGAACAGGTGGTAAGGCCGTGTTCTCTGGCCACATCCAAGAGAGTCTTGCTTTGCACATCCCGCTTCATGCTAAACCACGGCCGGCCGGTTTTTCCGCCCCGCTCTAGCATCTCATTGTGGAAGATGCCGTGGCGGCTTACGTAATTGCCGGTCAGGATGGATGTGTGGCAGCAGTAGGTGAGGGCAGGGAACACTGGGTTAATCTTTTCCACCAAAGCCCCTTCCTGGAGTATCCAGCCAAAATGGGGCAGCGCGCGCATGTAGGCAATATCTGAGGCGCAGAGGGCGTCGATGCAGAATACTAACAGCTTGGGCATAGTAACCTCCTTGTCCTTGCTAGAAGGGGGAATTATCGTTTTCGGGTGTGCCAATTTCCTTCACCCGGGGCCAGTCCTCCACTTTCAGCACTTTCAGTTCTCTGGCGTAGGCAAAGATGGCATCGTGGAACTTCAGGCTGGTGGGCCTAAAATTAATCTGCCGCGCTACTTTAGAAGTGTCATTGCCGCCTGAAGCCATGTACTCGCTGGTGGCCACGGTATATGCTGCCTGGCGGTCAATGGGCGTGCCGTCAGGCAAAGTAAGGCGAATTACCTTGTGGGGCGAGGGCTTGGTATGATCCAGTTCCATGTGGAAGCCGGAAATTAAGATGGACGCATTATTGCCAAAGCGCTCTGGTTCAAAAACCAGTTCCACCAGTTCATACAGCTGTTCACCGGTAATTTCCCCTACATGAATGGGATCGTTAAAGCGGCTCACGGAAATGAAGTTTTCCCTAGTGACAACGCCTGGTTCAATGCGCCCGCCGGAACTTGTGGCATTCATATAGGCAAGCTGTGTTTGCCCGCCAAAGCGCATGCAGTCGGCCAGGAAATCCCCCAGTTTGCATTCCCTTGCCAGGGTCATTTCCCAAAGCTCTTCCGCCACAGCCAAAGGCTCATTTAAAATGGCTTCAAAGGGCCCCACAACCTCGTCCACAAAGGCGGCAATCTCGGGCCTGCCTTGGGCGTTGGGATCGGTGTGGATAATCTGGCAGCTCCGCTCCACCACTTTCCTTTGCTCAAGGTCAAATACCAGCCGGGCATGGCCCAGGCTGGCCTCGGCAAAGCCTGCCTTAAGGACGCACGTTTCCCCGATGACCTGGGCATAGTCCCCCGGGATATGCCCGCCAATAAACACGTCCACAGGCGGGATGGCCGTGAGAATATCCCAGAGCTCGCCGCTGATGGAGCTGTCTTCCGCCACATAGAAGGGGACGTGGGCGAGGACCACGATGATGTCTGCACCTTTTTCCCGCATTTCCGGAATGTAGCGCTTGCCCGCCTCCACCGCGCTGGTTGCCTGAAAGGGTGAGAACGCGGACTTTTCCACCATGTAAGGGGTATACTCTGTGGTAATTCCCAAGACGCCGATCTTTACCCCTTGGCGCTCCAAGATGGTATAGGGCCGGGTGCCTTTAATCAGCCTGTCCGTATCTTTTTCCACGATGTTAGAGCACAGCACAGGAAACTCACAGGCGGCAATGGTTTCTTCCAAGAACTCCTTGCCCCAGTCAAATTCGTGGTTTCCCAGGGTGAGGACGTCGGTGCCGATGAGCTGTAAAGCCTTAGCCACAGGTTTTCCGCCCCAGAAGTTTACGGCAAACTCATCGCCGGCATCCATGAGGATGGTCCCGGCTGGGTTCTGGGCGCGGACGCTATCGATGGTGGCGGAAAAAGCTGCCAGGCCGGGGGTAAGCTTCGTCTTGCGGATGCGCCCTACGTAGTCTGCGTGGGCGAGAATATCAAGGGTGACTTGCACTTTTCCCATCCTTCCTGTTCCAAAATGGTAGGCGGCTCCGGCGCACTGCCGCGCCGAAGCCGAGTTTGTTACCTTATGGCCGCTTGACTGGCTTTGATAAAGGCATCATAGGCGGTATCAATGTCCATTACGCCTAGGGCCACCCGCTGCACCATTCTATCGATTTCCGTGCGCACGTTATGGGCTCCCTTGATGCTGGGCAGCATGCCGGTGTACTCCATTTCTTCCACCAGGGCTTTAATGGCGATGTTGGTCTGGGCGAACTCCTGGAATTCGCTGGTTTGCACCGCATCAAAGAATACCGGTACTGCCCCTAAGACCTTGGCCCACTGCACCACGTTCTCTGTGGAAGCCAAGTACTTAAAGTATTCGTAAACGCCCCGGGCCCGCTCTTGGGTTGGGCTTAAGCAGACTAGGCTGCTGGCCCACTGGGAGATGTATTTTACCGGGCCTTCTTGGGGTATGGGGACGCAGCCTACTTCAAAGGCGCCGCCTACTGCGAGCTCCACATAGCTCACGCCCGCGCTGGAGCCAATGTAGGAAGCAACAGCTTGGCTGCCGAAGGGGTTGGAGAAGAAGACGTCTTCACCTACGAGGCGGAAGTAGCCTTCCTTAATGCCCTGGGTTAACCATGCCAGCTTCTCCTTGGCAATTTGCTCATCGATGGTGATGGTCTTGGTTGCGGCATCAATATACCCGCTGCCGGCTTGCATAATGAGGCACTGGTAGGTGTCAATGATGGAGTCAGAGCCAAAGCCGGGAATGCCTTCATTGGCGTAAATGACTTTGCTCACTTCCTCCAGCTCCGTCCAAGTGCGGGGAGCTTCCAGGCCGTATTTATCAAAGAGGGTTTTGTTGTAGTACAAGACTTCCCCAGTCATGGTGAAGGGGAACATGTAGATGTGATCTTCACCCCACTGCGTGATCTCCGCATAGTGGCTGGGAGCCATGCGCTCTTTAAAGCCGGGGATCCCGATTTCCGGGTCGTTAATAAAGGGCGCTAAGTCCACAACCAAACCTGCTTCAATGTAGTTAATGGCATCTGAAGGGAACATGTTGACGAAATCAGGCCCAGCGCCGATGCGGGTAGCCTGCATCACTTTGGCGTCAAACTCCGCATAGGGCTGCTGCTGCGCCACGATTTTGTACTTATCTTGGGAGGCGTTAAACCCCTCAATGATCTTCATGAGCCCTGCTTCATGCTGATCGGTGTACGTATGCCAGTAAATAATCTCCAGAGGTTTTGCCTGTACTGCGGCGGCGCCTAACAAGAGGGCAAATACCGCCAAAACTCCCATCCACAACCTATTTCTGCAAAATCTCCTCACCTTACCGTCCTCCTTTGAAGGTTTAGTTTCTACACAATTTCCCAGCTAGCTCCCGATTTCCTCCAAGAAGTCTGCTAAATCGTCTAAAGTGGCAAGCTCCACATGGCAGTTTGGCCGGGCAATACCCTGGAAGGGGTTAATCCATACAGTGCGCCCTCCTTTCTCCGCGATGGGCATCAGGTCGTTAAACGCGTGATCGCCTATGGAAAGCACCGTACGGGGCTGGGCGAAAAGCGTTTGATCTAGTTCTTCGACTTTGGCGATCATGGCAAAGGGTTTATTGGCGCTGTAGATTACTTTGGGGAAGAGGCCGTCATAGCCCAGCTGCCTAAGGAATTCCCGGGCAGTCTCTGCATAGGAGTTGCTCATGAGGATGACGTTGCAGCGCTGAGCGAGCCTAGCAATGGCGTCATGCAGGCGGGGATGACCGGCCATGCCGTTTCTTTCCATGTGCTCGCGCATCTTGCGGTAGAGCCGTTCACTTCGGCCGCCAGAAAGGAGACCTAGTGCCTCGCCCACCAGGGTGAGGACGGACCAGGCATCGCCGAGGTAGATGAGCTGGCTGTTTTGCACTGCTTCTTGGTATGTTAGGGGGGGACAGAGGTTTTGCTGTAGGGTACAAAAAAGCTCCCAGGCAGAACGGGCCTGAACCTGCTTTACTTCATAAAAGCGGTTCATGGTTAAGTGCTCGCCCGCAAAGACACCATCCACAAGCTGGATTAAGTCGTCTTGCCATTGCGCGAAGGGCGTATCTGCCACTAGAAAGCGGATGTAATCACGGTGGAAGGTGGTATCCTGGTAGACTGTGCCGTCTAAATCAAAGATGACTGTGTTTACGGCGCGGTGCACTGTAGTCCTCCCAGTCAGGTAGTCTTGTCCAAGTTGATTATACCAACTGGGTGCTTCACATTTTTTTCTGATTGGGTGAAATTTTATTCCCCCAGTAAGGCAGGGGCCAAAGGCGAACCTGCAGTGTTTGGACATGTTTGGAATAAATTCTTCAGGAAAATGCATTTGTCAGAAGGAAATATTTCGGAAAGCGAGAATAAATGAGCAGAGATTGTTGAGGATGTGATGGTAGTGTCAGCAGATCGGGATAAGCAGACTACTTTCAGCCTCTTAGGCCACGGCAGCAACCTCAGCCCTTCGGAAGAAAAGGTGTTCAACTATTTGCTGGAAAACGCCTTGACAGATACGTTTCTCAGCGTCACAGATCTTGCGGAGAAGGCAGGCGTGAGTGAGGCTACAGTAATTCGGTTTTGCCAAAAGATCGGATTCTCCGGCTTTCTCGAGTTTAAGAAGGCGTTTTTGCAGGATCGGCTGCAAACCAGGACAGAGCCGTCGCCGTATTCCAAAATCACTGCCGCGGATGAGCCGGACATCATCTTGCAGAAGGTGTTTGCCATCTTAGAAGATTCCCTGCGGCGCTCTTCAGAACGCATTGACAAATCCGCCTTCGCAAAAGCGGTGGAATGGCTCGCGGATGCGGACATCATGGAGCTTTATGCCCACGGCGGTTCCGGCCACATTGCCCAAAACGTCGCCATTCAATACCAAAGGCAGGGCTTAAGGTGCGTAGTTTACACCGACCCCTTGGTGCACGCCATGGCCATCCAAAGGACCCGGCCGGAAGATGTGGTGGTGGGAATTTCCCATACTGGTGAGACGCTTAGCGTGGTGGAGGCCATCAAGACCGGCCGAAAGCGCGGGCTGAGGACCATCGCCGTTACGAATTTTCCCCAGTCGGCTCTGGCCCAGAGTGCGGAGGTGGTGATCCTCACTGCCACAAACGATCCCGCCCTGTTCAGCGACGCCGGCGCTTCCCGGGTGTCGCAAATCGCGGCCTTGGATGCCATTGGGGTGGCAGTGAGCGTAAGGAAGAGAGAATCCAACTAGCATTGGGGGAACACGCAGTGAGTGCCATTAGACAGGTAGTCAGCAGCAAGTATTTGGGGGGAATTATTACGGGCCTTGCCGTGCTCATTGTGGCTTTGGTGGCAAAAGCCTACGGCCTTTCGCCCACAACCATTGTGTGCGGTATGGTGCTTGGTCTGGGCGTGTACCTGGTGTGGCTGGCCAAGGTAAGCGACAGGGTTTTTCCTTACTTTCTCGCCATTCCCAGCCTGATAATCATGGCCGCGGTCATCTTGCTTCCCATCATTTACCTTGTGTGGGTGAGCCTGCACCAGGTGGCGATGCGGAATTTCCACAGCCACTGGCCCTTTGTGGGTTTGCAGAACTACATTAACCTCATTAAGAACGATCCGCTGTTTGTTCCCAGCCTGGTCCGGAGTCTCCAGCTCTTGTTCTTTGGGGTAGTCTTTCAGCTGCTTTTGGGGCTGTGTCTGGCCCTCCTTCTGGATCGGCCGTTTCGCCTGAAGCCCATTGTCAGTACGATTTTGCTCTTGCCCATTATGACCAACTCCGTTGTGGTGGGCATGGTGTGGAAGCACATGCTCAACTTCTACAATGGGTTTATCAACTTGGTGCTGAATAAGGTAGGCTTGGCGTCCCAACCGTGGCTAACCAACCAGCCTCTGCCCTTCTTTAAGGACCTGCCCTTAATTGGGGAATGGCTTGTGACGAGGTTCAACTTCAACTATGCCTTTCTGTCCATTATTCTCACCAATACGTGGCAGTCGACGCCCATGGTGTTCTTGCTCCTCACGGCCGGGCTTAATTCCCTTCCCACAGAGCCCTTTGAAGCGGCCAAGGTGGATGGTGCTTCGTACTGGCAGACCCTCCGCTACATAACGCTGCCTATGCTTCGGCCTGTAATTGGCGTTGTGATTGTCATTCGGGGCATTGACATTATGAAGACCTTCGGCATGATCTGGGCCCTCTTTGGCAATGCACCCTTTACTCGAACTTTGAACGTACACATTCACACTTTGGGCCTCAGCAGCCACAACTACGGCAGCAGTTCTGCCTTGTCCATCATTGTGGCCGTTTTGACCCTGGGCATCTACTTTGTGTTCCAAAAATTTAGTTCCCAAAGGTGACCGCCATGCAAATCAAACGACTCCTGCTCCAGGCTTTCCTAATTGCCGCGATCTTTCTGGTCGTCCTCATTTGGTCTGTGCCCTTTATTTGGATGTTTTTAGGTTCCATCAAAGAAGCCGATGTGATTGCCTCCACCGACTTAGTGCTCTTGTTTAAACCTACGCTGGAGCACTACCGCACCATTTTCCTGAAGTATCCCTTTTTCCGCTATCTCCTAAACAGCGTGGAAGTGGCGGTGGCTGTGTGCCTTTTGACCATGGCCGCCGGTACCCTCACGGCCTATTCCATCAGCCGCTTCCGCTTTGGCGGCGCGCCTTTCTCCTACTGGGTGCTCTTTACCCGGATGCTGCCGCCGCCGGTGCTCATTGTGCCGCTGTTTATTATCTTCCGGACCATGGGCCTAATTAACTCCCTCGCGGCTTTAGTCTTGGCCAACAGCACGTTTCTATTGTCTTTTGTAATTTGGGTTATGCGGAGCTTCTTTGACGAGGTGCCTTATGCGTTGGAAGAGTCGGCCATGATTGACGGTGCCTCCCGGTTTCAGGCCCTCGTTTACGTGGTAATGCCCTTAGTTACCCCCGGCATGATTACCACCCTGATCTTAACGTTCATTTCTGCGTGGAATGAGTATCTCTTTGCCATGGTGCTGGCGCCGGCGACCTCAGTGAAGACCCTGCCGGTGGCCGCGGGAGATTTTATCACTGGCTATGCCATCAACTGGGGTCCTGTGTTTGCCTCGGGCAGCCTCATCGTGCTGCCGGTGTTCGTCATTTCCGTTTTCTTGCAGCGGTATCTTGTCAAGGGCTTGACCTTGGGAGCCATTAAATAAAGAGGGGAGGGCAGCTTAGCTTTACCTTAGGAGATTATCACAAAGGAGGAAACCTATGAAACGTCAGCTGTTAGTAGTGTTAGTGAGCCTGCTCATGCTTACCTGCAGTACAGGCATAGTCCACGGGGAACCCCTGGACAAAGTAGTGGTGTTTGTGCGGACTGGCGTTGAGGCTGATGCTATCCGGGCAGTGGCGGAAGCGTATACTGCAAAGACAGGCAATCCCGTGGAGATTATGGAAGCGGGCCGGTCTGGCTTCTACGCAGCTGTGCATACGCAGCTTTTGGGGGGCACAGATGTATTTGACCTAGCCCAAGCCAACGACGTTGATGTGGGAGCCTTGGCAGAAGCAGGGGTCATTGCACCTATCGATCCGTTCTTGTACGATCCAGCGTACACAGACCTAGAAGACTACGATCTGGATGACTTCCCCTTTATCTATTCCTACCAAGGCAGAGTCTACGCGCTGCCCTTTGATGTGAGCACCCACTTCTTGTATTACCGGTCGGACCTCATCCCGGAACCACCCCAGACCTGGGACGAATACTTTGCAGTTGCAAAGCAGTGGACCAAGTCGCACAACCCTGAGTCGCCTACGCTGTTTGGCACCGGCTTTACAGCTTTGGCCGGATCAGAGCAGCCTAAAGTGTTTTACTCCTTCATGTGGTCCAAAGGCGGTTTCATTCTCGATGAGGACAACAACGTTGGCGTGAACACGGCCGGGGCCGTTGCCGCGGGCGAGTTTTACCGCTCCCTGGCAGCAGAAAACCTGGTGGCGCCAGACATCTACTCCTGGGAATTCTCCAACGTACTGGATGCCCTAAACACCGGTGTCATTGCCATGGCAGGGCCTTACTGGAATGCGGCCTATCCCCAGATCAAGGCTGGCAGCAGCCCCTACAAAGACAACATCCGCATTACCTTAGTACCAGGGGAACTGCAGGAAGACGGCACCATCTACCGGACGCCTTTCCAGCAAGGCAAAATCTTGCTGCTTAACGCCAACTCCAAGCACAAAGCAGCGGCCTGGGAGTTCTACAAATACCTCACCAGCAAAGAGGGAACCCTCATCATGGCGCAAGCAGGAGGCACCCCCGCGCGGCTGTCAGTGTTAGCAGATCCCAGCATGGAACCTCAGGAGTACTACCAGATGATGCGGGAATCGTTAGCCATTGCTAAAGGCCAACCGGCACCGCCCTTCTACCCAGAACTCCATGAAGCCATGAACCAGGCCCTCTCCAGCATCTTGCTGGGCTCGTCCTCAGCCAAAGACGCGCTGGAACTTGCTGCACGGACCATCCAGCAGCTCGTGGAGGAGTATCACTAAACACAACGGGGCTCGCAGGAGCCCCGCACTACACATACGGAACTCAAGGAGGCATGTAGTGAAGACGCTGCTTCTTTTTGATATCGACGGAACACTCATTCTCAACAGCAATGCAGGGATTACGGCTTACTTGGCGGCAGTGAAACAGCACCACAAACTGCACATCAGGCCAGATGAGCTTTCCCGCTCCTGCGGCAAAACCGACTTTATGATTATCCGGGAACTTCTGGACTACCGCCAAATGCAGCATGCAAGCGAGCGCGACCCAGAGCTGCTTCAGGTGTACCTTGAGGAGCTGAAGAAAGCCCTTGCAGCTGACCCGGGAGTCTTGGCCCCAGGGATTCCTGAGCTCTTGGCGAAATTGCAAGCAGAAGAGGATTTTGTCTTGGCCCTCGGCACAGGCAACATTCGCGCCGGTGCATTTTTGAAGCTCGCCTGCCACGGCCTGGACCGTTTCTTCCAAACGGGCGGCTTTGCGGAAGACGGCAGCACTCGCACTGAGGTAATCGCCGCGGGGCTGTCCCGGGCAGAGGCTGCGTACAGCACCAAGTTTGCCAAGGTAGTGGTAATTGGCGATACGCCCAGCGATGTGAAGTGCGCGCAGGACAACGGCTTTTATGCTGTGGCTGTGGCCACGGGCAGTTTCACCAAGGAAGAGCTTCTCGCTTCCGGCCCCAACCGTGTGCTGGACGATCTGACGGACTGGGCCGGGCTGATTGATTATATCGGCGGGCTTGCTTAAGGCTTTTGTAGGCGGCCCTGGATTGGAGGACTCTGCGATGTATCCCAAGTTTGATGTAAGCAAGATTAAGCTAAAACCGCTGCGGGAACGGAAGCACGATACGCTGCTGGGAGATCTTAAAGCCCTGGAATGTACTAGTCCCATGGCAAGCGCAGATCTGGATCAGATTGCCGGTCAGATAATTGAAGCAAGAAAGCGCGGCTCTGCAGTGATTGTCCTCATGGGTGCACATGTCATTAAAGTGGGCATGAGCCGGTTTATTATCGACCTGATGGAAAGAGGGTACATAAACCACCTGGGCTTAAACGGTGCAGGGGTAATCCATGACTATGAGCTGGCCTTGGTGGGGGGTACCTCCGAAAGCGTGCAGCGCTACATCAGCACAGGCCAGTTTGGGCTCTGGCAGGAGACGGGCCAGATTAACGATGTGGTTAAGGAAGGCGTTTCCCAGGGCCTAGGCGTAGGAGAAGCGGTGGGGAAGGCCATTTGGGAAGGGGAGTTTCCCCATAAAGACGTCAGCGTTCTCGCGGCCGGGTATCGCCTGCGGGTGCCAGTGACGGTGCACGTTTCCATTGGACAGGATATTATCCACGGCCATCCCAACTTTGATGGTGCAAGCTGGGGGACCGGCAGCCACACGGACTTTCTCATTCTTGCCGAGAGCGTGCGGAAGCTTGAGGGGGGCGTGCTCCTGAATATCGGTACGGCAGTCATGGGCCCGGAAGTATACCTTAAGGCCTTGTCGATGGCCCGGAATGTGACTCACCAAGAAGGGAAACAGATTTACAGGTTTACAACAGCCGTGTTTGATATGCAGCCCATCAAATCCCGGGATTACCACTTAGAACCCAGTAAGGATCAGCCTGAGTACTACCACCGTTTCTGGAAAACCATTTTGGTTCGCACTGTGCGGGATGGGGGCACAAGCTACTACGTTGAAGGCGATCACCGGGATACCATCGCGAGCCTTTGGGCCCGGTTGGTAAATCAAGGATAAGGCATTACTGTGAATACTTGCGCAGGGGTGTTGGGCATGGAGAGGGCACTTTTGGAAAGGATTCTACAAGACGCTGGCAGCCTGAAGATTATGGTCGTGGGCGATTACTTCCTCGACCATTACTTATTCATAGATCCCGCCAAGAAAGAGTTCTCCCGGGAAACAGGGAAGCAGGTTTACCAAGTGGCCCGGGTGAGGTCTAGTCCAGGAGCCGCGGGCTCTGTTGTAAGTAAGCTGAGCGCCCTGGGCGTGCAAAGCATCATCGCCGTGGGCGCTATCGGCCTGGATGCCTACGGGCATGAGCTGAAGAAGCTCCTCCAAGCAGAAGGGGCAGATACCGCCAATTTGGTAGAGATCCCAGCCCGGGTTACGCCTACCTATATTAAGCCGACGCTGGAGTTTGAGCGTTACAAAGAAGAACTTAACCGCCTGGACATTAAGAACGGGCGGCCTACGCCTGCGGAACTAGACAAGCAGTTTATTGATGCCATCAGAAATGAAGGGCCCAGCTGCCATGCAGTGATTGTCATTGACCAAGTGGAAGAACCAGAATGCGGGGTTATTACCAGCCGTGTACGGTCTGCCCTAAAAGAGCTGGGCGAAAGATATCCGGAGCTGATCATTCTGGTAGACTCAAGAAAGCGTATTGGCCAGTTTGAAAGAGTAATGCTTAAACCCAACGAGTTTGAGGCAGGTGAAGCTCTCGGGGTAAAGAGCGCAGCAGAAGCACCAGAGTGGGCTGTGCAAAGGCTTTACGAGCAGACGGGCAGGCCCGTGTTCTTAACCTGCGGGGAAAAGGGCCAGTGGGTGTATGATGGAACACAGGCGGTACATGTTCCTGCCCTGAAAGTTGCAGGCCCCATTGATATTGTCGGCGCTGGCGACAGCACAAGCGCGGGTATCGTTACCGCCCTGGCTGCTGGAGCAAAGCCTCACGAAGCGGCCTTCTTTGGGAATTTAGTGGCTTCCATTACCATTACAAAGATCGGCACCACAGGTACCGCCAGCCCTGAGGAGATCCGGGCGCGGTTTGATGAGTATGCCAATGCGCGGGAGAAGTAACGTCCCAAGCAAGCTGTAAGCAGGCTCATGATGAAGGTGAGGAGAAAGCCAGTGCATTACATAGAGTGGATTAATCTAGATGTCCGCAGGGAATATAAAGCAGCCCTCTTTGATTTTGACGGCACCTTCTCCCTCATCCGGGAAGGATGGCAGCCCATTATGTACTCATATTTCACAGAAGTATTGGGGGAAGCTTCCCCGAAGGAACCCATTGCAAGCATTGCCGCGCTGGTGCGGGAGTTTGTAGACCACTTAACAGGGAAGCAGACCATTTACCAGTGCATTCGCCTTGCCGAAGAAGTGGAAAAGCGGGGCGTTAAGCCGCGGGATCCGTTTGTATATAAGGAAGAATACAACCGCCGTTTGCTCCAGCATATTGCCCACCGGGTCCAGGCGCTGCATTCTGGGGAAGCAAAGCCAGCAGACTATTTGGTTCCCGGCAGTGTGGAGCTTTTGGAAGAGCTCCGAAGCCGCGGCCTTACCTTGTATCTTGCCAGCGGCACCGATCATCCGTATGTGGAGGAGGAAGCAGCGGCCCTGGGCATTAGTTCGTTCTTCAATGGGGGGATTTTCGGCGCGGTAAGGGATTACAAGAACTTCTCCAAGGAGCAGGTAATCAGGGATTTGATCCTGCCCAAGATCCCCTCGGGAGAGTCTCTCCTTGGTTTTGGCGATGGATTTGTGGAAATTGAGAACGTCAAAAGCGTCGGCGGAGTTGCCGTTGGTGTCGCTTCCAATGAGAAGCAAAGGGGGGGAAGTCAACACTTTTCCGGACATTCCTTAAGCGACACCAACTAAAGATAGCTCTTGGTACTGGTTCAACCATTCTAACGGGCTAAGATAACCTAAGCGTTTTTGGACGCGGCGAGTGTTGTAAAAACCCTCGATGTACGCAAATATCGCTTGCCTGGCTTCTGCTCGAGTCTGGAAGTGGCGCCAGTGGACGGCTTCTTTCTTCAGATTTGCGAAGAAACTCTCACTCCAGGGGTTGTCCCCAGGTTTGCCGACTCTGGAAAAGCTTTGCTGGATTCCGTGCTTCTGGAGCAGTTTGGCGACAGACTCCGCTGTAAATTGGCTTCCACGG
>LSQX01317744.1_pt1 | contig 17531 bp, 20 predicted proteins | sample 654561 | NCBI WGS metagenome assembly LSQX01 (sample SAMN04489861, study PRJNA283612) | anaerobic digester metagenome | isolation source: 4 biogas reactors fed with cattle manure at either 37C or 55C with and... | place: Denmark: Kongens Lyngby | collected 2014
CCCGTCGGGCTTCATGTCCGCCGGGGCCGCACCCTAGGCAGCGGCCGTTTGCGGCCTTCGACCCTCGCTCTTCCTGCCGGTCCTGTATTCCATTCTAGGCAGAAAAAACCATGAGCCAAGCGGGCTATCCGGCGCGGCCCTGCTCGAAGCTGGCCTCGGCGCAGGCGACCTCCTCAGGCGCATGGTGCCGCTCGTCGTCGATGGCCTCATCGCCGGAGTCGACTACTCCCCCGACATGGTCACCCTGTGCAGCAGGCGCTTCGCCGGCCCCATCTCGGCCGGACGCGTCCAACTCCACTGCTCGACAGCCGAATCCCTGCCCTTCGGCGACGCCTGCTTCAACAAGGCCAGCACCGTGAACACCATCTACTTCTGGGACGAGCCTGCGGTCGCGCTGGACGCGGCTCGGCTCCCATCGCTGAGCTAAACGCGTGCGACCGGCGTCCGGCCTTGTCCGCCACTGTCGGTGCTATAAGCGGCACCAGAATACAGTTACGTTTGGAGGTCTGCCATAGGGAGCCCGGCCGTGAAGTTTTCGGAGGACGTCGTGCCCCTGGGCGACATGAAGGTCAACCCAGGCAAGATAGTCCGCCGGGCTGATGAGACCGGACGGCCGGTGCTTCTGACGAGCCATGGCCGCGGCGTAGCGGTGCTCCAGGGTCTGGGTGCGTACGAAGCGGCTCAAGAAGAGCGCGAGTTCATGAGAGCTGTCGTCGCAGGTCTTGCGGATATCGAGGCCGGACGGGTCATATCACTCGACGAGGCCGTGCGTTCTCTCGGCCTGGAATGAGCGAGGCGCGCTGCCGCATAGACGTCGCGCAATCGGCGCGTGACGATTTGCGCCATATCCTTGACTGGTACGCCTCTCAAGAAGAGCCGCATGTCGGCAAGCGCATGGTGCTGGAGATCGTGGAGCGCGTGCGACAGTTGGCCATATCCCCCGACAGTGGCAGGGTGATGCCGGAGTTAGAGACGCCGTGGCTTCGCGAGCCCGAGCATCCGCCGCTTCGAATCGTCTATCGAGGGAACAAGGCCGTTGTCACGGTCGTGCGCGTGTGGCGATGCGAACGTCTGATGGATCAGTCCCTTGCCAGAAACGCCTAACAAGCGCGTGCAGCCCGGCATCCTGCGCTGGCTCTTGCATGGAGTACCATGGCCAGCGGGCGCGGCTGACGCGCTAGAACGTTAGCCTGAACTCCCGCTTGTGACTCCCGACGCATCTCGGAGGTAGGCCCGTGCCCCAGCTCGAACGTGGCGGCAAGTACGTGTTCGGATGGTCGGTCCTTCGTCTGGACAACTCCGTGCTGTTGCCTCCTGAGGTCGTGGCAGAGTACGGACTTCCACAACAGGGGAGCGTGGCCATCTTGTCCGGCAGCAAGACGTCGCGCGGCATGCGGGTCGGCTTACCCGCGCGTCTTGAGGGGACGGTTCTCGACCCGGCCTCAGCAATCCCCTGTGGCGACGGACTTGCTCGCCTGAAGGGCGCTTTGGTCACCTCAGCCACGATCGATGATGGAGTGATGAGGCTCCCTGCTGCAGCGGTCGCCGCATTCGGGCTTGCCGCAGACGACAGACTGCTCGTGATACGGGGCAGCAATCTCGCCTTCGTGATGGCTCAGACCGGCCCACTCGTAGAGATAGGCCGCAGACATCCTGAGGTTCCCGTGTTCGAGTAAGTGTGGTTTTTGTCCGTCGAGCTGACAAGCGCGTCCAGCAGACCGCGCGAGCTACACTGAGTCCCAAGGCGCATCGGTCGCAGCTGACCGGCCCGACGTTAGACGGAACCCTGAGAACCAGCGTGACATAGGGCCAATAATCATATAATATGACTATATGATGTAATCCCAAGGAGCCTTCATATGACCGATATCACGGTGACCCAGCTAGCACGCAACTTCGCCGAGTATGTCAATCGCGTAGCTTATCGGCGGGAGTCGTTCAGGCTCGTGCGCGGGAACAAGCCGCTTGCCGAATTACGTCCGCTGCCGATGGGGACACGTCTTTCTGAGCTGCCCGGCCTGCTTGCCTCGCTGCCTCGGCTCTCGGCGGCTGAAGCGGGCGAATTCGCTCTTGATCTCGACGCAGCACGCGGCGAGCTAGGCGAGGTGGGCGACGCATGGGAGTCTTGATCGACGCCAGCATCCTCATAGAGTCTGAACGCGGACGCCTCGACCTGGAGCCGCACGTGGAACGTCACGGTGATAATGAAGCGTTTCTCTCTGTAATCACCGCCAGCGAGCTGCTTCACGGGGTGCACCGCGCGACTGTGCCGGACGTAAGAGCAAGGCGGGCCGCCTTCGTTGAGGGGGTACTTGAACGCTTCCCCTTGTTGTCAGTCGATTTGACCTGTGCGCGGGCCCATGCCCGGCTTTGGGCCGAGTTGCGTCAGACCGGTGCGGTTATTGGACCACACGATCTGTGGCTGGCTGCTACCTGTGTGGCTCACGGGTTGACCATGGTCACGGGGAACGTCCGCGAATTCGCGCGCGTGCCCGGGCTAGATCTTGAGGTATGGGCAGACTGATGTGGAGGTCTCGTCGAACAAGCAGTTCAAGCCGGCCTGCTTCGCTCGCGGCTCAACTGCCAAACCGTTAGACCGAACAGGGGGAATCGTATATCCGCAAGCGTACTTGAGGACTCTATGGCGGCTTGAGTTGCGCCCGCAGGTCTTCGTCGCTATGAGTTTCTCGCCCGTCTATGACGCTCGGTTTGCGGATGTCATAGATCCGGCCGTGCGTTCCGTCCTCGTGGACGGCGTTCCGCTTGCTCCGCACCGCGTGGACATCTCCAAGTCCGGGGATTCGATACTCACTGACATCACGGGTGGCATCGCGCATTCCCGCCTCGTGCTTGCAGACGTGTCCGCGGTCGGCCGCGATTCGGTATCAGGTCACGCCTACAGGAACGCGAATGTGATGTACGAGGTGGGGATTGCCTTGGCGTGTCGTCAGCCAAGCGACGTTATCCTCGTGAGAGATGACCATGACCCCTTCCTGTTCGACGTGAGCACGATTCCCCACGTAACACTGGACTTCACCGACACGGCAGCTGCGAGACAGGCATTGGCTGGCCACCTACTTACGCGGATACGGGAGCAGCGGCTGGTCGGCGATGCTCGGGTCAAGCTGGCAATCGACTCGTTGAGCGCAGAGGAGACCCTGCTGCTGAAGCAGATGAAGGACTACTCGCTGGGCACCGCTTGGGCCAGAAAGGTCAAGGGAATCGCGGGCTGGTACGCACTCGCAACACAGCGGCTCCTGGACAAAGGCATCATTCGGCTCGTGGGTGAGTTTGATGAACTCAAGCCAGCCTTCGGCTTCACTCCCTTGGGCTATGTCGTGCATCAGGCAGTGAACGCGGGGCTGCGCCAATTCGAAGCTGCTCCTCCTGAACTCGAGGACCTCGAGTCCGCAGTGCAGCCGGAGAACGTGGAGCCCCAAGTGGAGGACGTGGAATCGGCCTAACCCGCGCGTCAACCAGACGCCACGCCTGTGTGCGGTATCCTCGGCAGGGAGGCACGCTGGGCGCGGCGCAGGTTACGCGCAATCACGTTAGACCGATACCATCTGTGGCGATGTAGGCTATCGTATGGTCGTATCAAGGAGGTAAGACCATGCGCTCGTATCGTTTCGTTGTCGAACGAGACCCTGCGACCGGTGTTCTGGTCGGGTATGTGCCGGGATGGCCGGGCGCCCATACTCAGGGTGCGGATATGGATGAGTTGCAGCAGAATCTGCGCGAAGTCATCGAGATGCTTCTCGAGGACGGTCAGCCGACTCTTGAGTCGGAATTCGTCGACGTGCGGACTGTCCAGGTCGCCTGACCTTGGGAACCCTGCCGGTTCTCAAGCCCAGGCAGGTCGTCACTCTGCTCGAGGCCCACGGTTTTGCGGAGGTCAGGCAGCGCGGTTCGCACAAGCAGTTCCGGCATCCGGACGGCCGTTGCACGACTGTTCCTATCCACGCGGGCCGCGACATCTCTCCCACGCTCTTGCGCAAGATCGCAGCCGATGTTCATTTGACCATTGATGAGTTCTTGAGCCCGTTGTGAAAGCCCTGCCTAGCACGCCGTTGCAACGTACAGCCCTTGGCTGCCGCTGACCGGCTGAGACGTTAGAAGTACAGCATCCCTTGATTCCCCAAGGTTGACTCCTGCACCGGAGGCGGTATAATTTATATACCGTAACGGTATATTGGGGGGGCGATTGGTGGAGTTCGAGTTCGATGAGACCGGGTCCAAGGCGAACGCGGCCAAACACGGTATCGACTTCGTGGCTGCCTAAGCGCTGTGGCTGGACGAGCGTCTGATCGAGATCCCCGCCAACACGGAAGACGAGCCGCGCGTACTCGTCGTCGGCGTTGTCTAAGGCAAACACTATTCGGCGATCATCACGTACCGTGGGAAGCACATCCGGATCATCTCGGTCCGGCGGTCTCGGGCGAGGGAGGTGAAGCTCTATGAAGACGAGTGATTTCGACAAGAAGTTCGATGAAGGCGTGGAGGACGTCGTCGACGATCTCGACCTATCTCAGGCCAGGCAGCCCAACGAGCCTTCGCGTCGTGTGAACGTGGACTTCCCTCCGTGGATGGTCGACTCCTTGGATCGGGAGGCGAAACGACTCGGGGTCACGCGCCAATCTGTGATCAAGGTGTGGATCGCAGAAAGGCTGCAACACAAGGCGTCCTAGCCTCAAAGCCTGGCCCCGATTTCTAACACGCGCCTGCCGCCGACTTGCCAGCGTCGTCTATCGCACGGCTCAGTACCGCGGACTCTCCAACGACTCCTCGTAGAACCGCTCCACGCCCAGGGTGCGCATGCGCTCGTTGCGCTCCCGCCAGCCGCGGTGGAGTGGCTCCGGGTAGCTGTTGCGTTCGCAGGGATACTCGTCGCACTGGAAGCAGTAGTCGACGGCCTTCTCCGCATGGCAGGTGCGGGCGGCGCAGAACGGCAGGAGACCGCCTCCAGCGCGGCAGCCGCTACATCCTCCCTGGGTGAGATAGTCGAGCACCTCACGGAAGCTCTCGTAGCTCTCTAGCACGGGAGCGTGCTCGGCCATCCGGGGGGCCAGGTTCTCGAACCCGGCCAGCGACTGCGCCAGATCAGTGGCCTGCCGCCTGACACGCCCCTTTTCATAACGTACGCAGCGTTCGCAGTCGAGCCCGCAGGGGGCCAACCGCTCGAGGATCTGCTCGTATGTGAGTGCAGTGTCCATGCGCTCCCCCGTCTGTCCCGTCTGTCGCTCGTCTGGTGGTGGAGGCCCCGGCCAAGACCCGCAGTCACAGAACCTAGCGGCGCACCTCCTCCAGCGCGCCGGCGATGGCTCGTATGGCATCCAGCGCCCATACCTGCGAACGCAGGTGCACGCAAGGTACCGCTCCGGGCGTCTCTACCTTGTGGAGAACCAAGTCCATGTGTACGTCACCCACGAAATAGGTGACATCATCAAGGAAAGTGGCAGTCAGACCGTAATCGCCTACGACCGGCCATAGGAGCTCGACCATAGTGGAGCCATCAGTGAAGACAATGTAGTAAGGACAGTAGTAATAGTCGAAATCCACTTGGTCTTCGATGAGAGGATTCACTACGCCCGGCTCCCACAGCCAGGGGTTCGCCGGCAACGGTGACTCTGCGATGCCCCATCCGTCGGGTAGTTCACGCGGAAGATAGATGGGTAACTGCGAACGGAACCGGGTCTTCAGCTCTTGCGCGAGCTCGGCAAGGGTGGTCTTCGATACCTTGAGCGGCCAGAGTGGAGCGAATTCTCCACCCAGAGCCGCGTAGAGTATCTCGGCCATCTCCCCGCGGGTCGCGGTTTCGTACAGATCGAACTCCCGCGGGTCCCAATTGCATAGAAGACCGTTGTACTCTGCCAGACGCACGTTTTTGCCGTGAGTGGGATCAGCAGTCTCACCCCAGTCAGCTGGCCAATGTGGCCAATCTGCCGGCGGCTGTTCCAACCTCCCCGGCCGCAGGCGTTCGAGAGCGCGGACCACCATGCTCACCATCTGGATGCGGGTGACAGGCTGGTACGGGCCGAAAGATGTGGCAGTGAACCCTTGTACGATGCCGTTGGCGGCAGCCACCGCCACGAAGTCATCGGGATAGAGAGGGTCATGAGCGGGCCCTCTGGGCACATCGGCGAAGGGGCAAGGGACCGCACCATCGGACACTGGGATCCGCAGCGCTCCCACCAACATCTTCGCGAGTTGCGCTCTGAGCACCGGATTATCAGGGCGGAAGCTTCCATCATCGTAGCCCTGCACTATGCCTTCTCGAGCAAGAGTGAAAATATCGCTGCGGTACTCGGAGACATCCACGAACTCCTCACTATCAACCCATCCGTAACGCAGAAGCTCTCCATCATAGCCGAGTGCCCATCCGTGGGATTCATCAAGACACTGGACCCATGTCAGTGAGCTGGAGAAGCCGACCGGCGAGGCGTCTTCCCAATGCTGGCCACCGTCACGTGTGTGTAGGATGGTTCCGCCCTCGCCGACCACCCAACCCGTGAGCGGATCGAGAAAGTCCACTGCACAGAGCCTCTTCGTGGTGGGGGCGGACTGTCTCTTCCAGGTGAGGCCGGCATCGTCAGTGCGAAGAATGGCACCTTCCCCTCCTACTGCCCAGCCTGTATTCACATCTACGAAGTCAAGATCCGATAGATCTGCAAAGGGGGAAGGCATCAACGCCTCATACCCAGGTAGCAGGGTCCAAGTGAGACCTCCATCGGTGGTGCAAAACAACCCATCCTCTGGCCCCCGTTTTTCCGGGAGCCAGTTGGCGAGTAGCCATCCATGCCCCTGGTCGACGAATCTCACGAGCCTGGTTGCACCTATGTACCGTTCGACGTCGTCGTTTACGACGAGAACCCAAGTCAGACCGCCGTCCTCGGTCTTCCAGATGTACGTGCTGAAAGAGTTCGCGCCGATGAGAAACCCGGTCGACTGGTCGAAGAACACGATATCTCGGATGAACATGCCACCGAAATCCCCCACCCGGCCGACTCTCGCCCAATTCTCTCCGCCGTCGGTAGTGCGAAGCACGTAGAAGGGGTCGTCATGCCAGTCGCCTTCAGCCCGTGAGTAGTCCACCACCCATCCGTGCATCTCATCAAGAAAGAAGAAGCTTTGGATGCCGGAGTTGCTCGCAAGTTGTCTGCGCTTCAGAACCCAATGGAAACCACCGTCAGTGGAACAGTACAGCGCCATTCTGGAGAAATAAGGCTCATAGACCAGGGCGTAGATAAGGTTGGGATCGATGATCTGAACCTGAGTCAGAGATGCTTCTTCCGCCAAGTCTGTCTTGACAAGATGCCAGGTCCCGACCGCCGAGGATGCGGAGTCTCGAGATGCCAGCGCAGGTGGGCCTGCAAGGCATAGGAACAACAGAACAAGGAGGATCGCAGCCCCGATGACACCCGCCGGTTTGATGGAGCGCATAGCCAGACCTCCGATCCCATCCGAGTGTTGTCAGACCACGCTAGGAGTTCCCGGGCCACTTGTCAAATCGTGTCGCCCACGGTCACGTGGCGCCGCCGGCTATGGACACACGAACATCTCGCGCGGACACATGAACCACCCCCGGTCAAGGAAGTGAGCACGGGTGGGAAAGCCGACGCTGTCGGCAGCGTCGACCGGGACACCATGTTCATCCATGAGAGGCAGGCCGCTCACACCAAGACCACTGGCAGGCGGAGGCGTGGAGGGCCTCGCCTACCGGCTTCGTTCTATCATCGAAAGCAAGAACCTCACTCCTATGGCCAGGAAGTAGGAACCTCGATAGTCTGGCTGCGTACGTGGATGCTTACACAGCCGCGCGGCTGGCGCGTGAACTGGTGCGGTCGGGCGGCTTCCCGGCCGGGGTGGGCAACGCGGAAGTGGAGGCCTGGAACACCGGCGTGGCTAAGCTGGATCCCGGATGGTCGGTGTCTACGCTCTTCCTACTCGAGCCTGACCGGTCTCTTGCCGGGTTCGAGGCGGAAATCCCCGCAGTTTTGGCCGAACTCGCCGCCATGGGACTACTGGAGTCCGTCGTGGCCGCTGACGGCCGGGCCCTCTACACGCCCCGCAGGGAACTCGAAGTGCTCTGCCTGGAGATAGCCCGGTCAAGAGCCACCTTCGGGCTGGTGTCGAGGCATCTCGCAGGTCCGACCACCGTGGAGGCGAGCATCCTGTTCGGATGGCGCACTGGCGAGGGGCTCTGGGTGGCTGAGCTCAGCGCAACTGGGCGGCGGTCTGCCTCAAGCGAGCCCGTGGCCGGTGATGCGGCGCTCCTGACCTTGATGCAGATGGTATTCCATGAAGGATGCCGTGTGCTTCGCCTCGACTTGCCGTCCTAGCCCCTTGCGCTTGAGGAGTACTTCCAGGCATATGCACCGCTCCGAGAGACCCAGCATCGCGGCGGCGCTGATGGCCGCGCCATCGCTGGAGCAGAAGGACAACTCATCTGCAGGAGCCGCAGCAAGTAGGGCAAGTATCTCGATCTCGCCCGGGTGGAGGTTGTCCATGAACCAGTTCGCGAACCTGGCGCTCACCGCGATGATCGACTCTAGGTCGGCCTCCAGGATCTCCACCAGGTTCTTGGAGGCATCATCATGGACTCTTATCTCTTTTTTGGGACCCCCAGGTATCTCGCGATAATAGCGCGCTTCATCAGCCACGATGGAGGGGACTACCACCCGCCCCCTGGACTTCACGAATCTCGGCCAAAGACCCAGCGCGTGGAGGTCTATGATGATCATCGCATCAACCAGCACACGCAATTCGCTGATGGTAGTCACCGTCCTCGATCCCGAAACGTGCAAGCTGGTCATCCAGGTCTTCTAGACTGGTCTCGAGACACTCCGCAAGCCGCGCCCTAGACATCAGACCCTTCGCGTACGCGAAGAAAACGGTCCTCACATAACGATCCGGCAAGGGAGGCGGATCTTGCCATTCGCCCCTCCGCGCCACCCTGTCAAGCCGGCGAAGCTTGTCGTCTGCCAGCGCTGAATCGACATCTTCGCATTTGATCCAGGACAGATTGTGCATCCGCCACAACAGGGCCTCGGTGGAGACACCGAAGTCACGCGCGATACTGATTAGATCCGCATAGTCGACTTCTCCACCCCGACAGCGCTCATCAAGTGCGGCTTTGAGCTCATCAGCGGGGAGCAAGAGGCCGGCGGCAAAGCGATTGGCCAGAGGCTCTACCTTCTTCTGCCGGTCGTCACCCCAGGATGTGTTCCAAGTCAGCAGATGGAACAGCTCATGGGCGAGATCGAAGTTCCTCCGCCACGGAGGCTCATCGGCGTTGATCAATATCGCGTCCCCATGTTCGCCTCTTGTGCAGGCCGCGGACCCACCGCTTTGCAGAGAAGCGAACCAGATCAAGAAGTGATACTGGTTCTCCAAGGTGTCGGCGAGACTGCTGGCCGGTCGAGCTCCGAGCTTCAGCAGTCCTGCCACTTCCAAGGCGAGCTTGTCAACATCCCGGTACTGGGTCGTCGCTGGGTTGAGATCTGGCTCGGGAAGCCGCCGAGGCTCCGATTCCTCGAGAGCCTTACGGGCGCTGTGATAGGCTCGGCAGAACGACAACAGACGGGCTTCGTGTTCCTCGCCGCCCGCTGCGGGCTGCTCCCTCCAGCAAACCCGCGGCTCGCCCGGTTCGTGCGCATCCAGAAGTTCGGCTATGGAAACGTGTAGAGCTCGAGACAGCCGAGAGAGCTCAGTCGCCTTCACCTCTCGTGATCCGGTCTCGATCTGAGACACGCTTTGCCGATGCTCGATGCCCGCCCGGGCGGCCAGCTCATTCTGGCTGATGCCAAGGCGTTTTCTCGCAGCCTTGATCCGCTCTCCGATAGACGAACCAACGTCCGCCATGATACGCTCCCGCCTCCCTTTGTCGCACAGTTTTATTGCAGACTACCGACACTATCTGCCAGCTATTATAGAAATCGCAAGATTATATTGCAAGAAGTCGGCGAGATACCCTTGCCCTGTGTGCCAGAAGAATCGCCAGACTGCACGTGTCAGTATCGCCGTCGTCAGCCGCAGCGAGGATCAGCTTCCCGCCGCTCGCGTTGAGGAAGCCGGCGATGGTCTTCAGGGCGCTGTGTTCTATGCGCGGGTCAGCCTCGCCGATGTGGAGGTTCTTGCGCAGACATGACTTGAACTCCACGGTGGTGGTCTCGCCACTGCCGATGAGTTCTTCCAGGGTCCATTCTTCGGTGGAGCCCGTACAGCCATCCATGCGCTCATACCCGGCCACCTCCGCACCCGGGATTTCGTCGCATCTGACGGGGAGAATCACGAGATTGTGGATTCCCAGATTGAGACTCAGCTCGGCTACGCTGCCAATAAGCTTACGGACCGTCTTGCCCTCATGTCCGAGATCCTGAATCTCGATCTCATGTGTCCCCAACGCTATCAGTCGATTCAACCAAGAGCGATTCTGCGGCAGATGCCACTTGAGTTCGGAATCATAGACGTACAGCAGACACCTAGACTTGACGCTCTTCGTCCCGGCAGTCTCTGACACCAGGGTCGCGAGGCGAATCAGGTCGCACATGAGTCCGGCCGTATGCGCGGTCTTGTTAGTGGAGTGCTTCCGTCCGTGATTAGTCTGCCCTCGGAAGAACTTCGCCTCGACCCAATCCTCGAACCTGCGCCCGTGCTGCTCGAGACGCCTCGAGCCCGTGTTCAGACTAGAGAGTTTGATTTTCCGGTCGGCCCGCAGGTGGCGAGGGTCATTCATTCCAGGGAATGCCCCATCCGGTCGATACAGCCGCTCGGCATGAATGCACGACAGGGGGTTCAGCACGTTCCGACCGTTGAGTTCCTGCAGCATGGGCAGGCTGGAGGAGTCGACCTCTGTCTCAAACTAGCCCACCTCGCGGTCTGTGCTCGATAACCCAGAACTTGACCACTTTGAGCCCGTTTGATCATCGAAAAGTCAACCACCCTCGAGGCGAGCCGTTCAGGTACGATGAGACTGAGGGACGTTCGGGTTCTGTTATGCCAGCGCCAGACGATCAGCTATTCGTGTCACAGGAAGACTGGTGGAACAACGCCTGCCTCAATTGGTGCCACGATGGGTGGGCCCTCTATGCCATGGGCTATCGGGAGGCTGCCGACCTCCTCGTGCAGCACCTCGAGGAACACGGCGGTCTTCAGGACATGTTGGTTTACCCGATCCTCTTCCTGTATCGACAGTACCTTGAACTTGAGATCAAGGACCTCATTCGTCAAGGACGACGATTGCTCGACATCTCAGGTGGGTTCCCCTATAACCACGACATTGCCGGACTCTGGAGTATCTGTCGCCAGCTCCTGTCGGATATAGCCCCCGACGACTCTGTAGAGGAGCTGAGGGAAACCGACAGGCTGATTGGCGAGTTCGCTGCAGTCGATCCGAGCTCGATGGCTTTTCGCTACCCGGAGGACAAGAAAGGTGATGCTTCACTTCCGGGCATCATGCACATCAACCTACGCAACGTACGCGATGTCATGAGTGAGATCGGGGACTTGCTCACGGGTGCCGGCGGCCTTGTTGCTGAGTACCTAGCCATCAAGAGTGAGATGGAGGCGGGATTCGATTGATGCCTGGGTCCGCCAGGCCAAGGTCGATGAAGGGCTCAGAGACGGGCTGACGAGCCCGGAACGAGCCGAGCTTCTCGCCCTAAGGCTCCTGCCGCCGCCATGAACCATGGGTTTGAACTCTCTCATCTTAGTGCGCTGGCCAGTCAGTACGCCCACTCTTGGTCGTCATCGACCGGTCAGATGACTCACCGGGCGATCAGCACAATCACCAAGATCAGCACGATGACCGTCAAGAAAGCCACACCACCCATGAGCAGCTGAATCCTGGACTGAGCAGACCTCACAGCTTCCCCCAGTGCTTGGGCGATCTGGGCCTGCTCGCCGCGGATAGAGGTGAGTTCAGAATTGGCCGAAGCACTCATCTCCCCTAGTTCAGCCATCTTGGGCACGAGTGCGGCAACGATTTCTGCCTGCTGCGTGAGGGTCTTCGATTGACCATCCAGTGTCGGAGCGATACTTCGAAGCTCCTCGACAATCTGCGGGCCTCCAACGGACCTGACCACATCAAGAGCTTCCACCGAGCGTTGTGACAGCTCCTCCAGCCTAGCCGCCAGTTGGGTGATTCGCTCACCGGATTCCTTGAGCGATCTCTCTGCTGCGGCGTAGCCCTCCGTCTCCTTCTTCAAAGACTCAAGCGCTGCCACCAACTTCTTCGCAGCCTCTTCCGCACTTAGGAAGCTCTCTGTAGGCTTGTCCCTAGCAGGCGTCTCCGCCATCTCGCTCCGCCCTCCGTTTCCGGGATCTCTCCTCGATCCCCTAGCTGTTGATATGCATGAGCGTTCTCGTGTTCACGGCAAGTTCGTCGAGGAGCCTCCAGGAAGTCAGGCCGGCGCTTTCAACACCAGCCTCAGCTACCAATAGTCGTGCCTGCTCGCGGTCTGGATATGCTTCGAAGAAGCGTCGTTCAAGCTGTTGAGCCAGCGCCAGACGACGCCGGCCCAACACACGTAGAGCAGTAGCAGTAGCCGCAGCAACCTGATCCGCCGGACACGCGTACTTGTCGCACGCGCTGTGTATGAAGGCGACCAGATTGTCCTCGACAAGGACCCAATCAGGCTGCCGAGCCAATGCCTCAGAGAGTGCTCGCAGGAGCAGAAGCGCCGGATGATCGGGGTACGACTCCAGGTAACGGCCCACCTGGCCGCGCACCGAGTCGGCGTCGCGTGGGCTGATGATCTCACCAAGAAGTGTGGTTGCTGCTGCCAGACCCCCGCCTGTCGACTCGACGATCGCGTCCAGTCGCTCGGAGAACTCCGTTGACTCCAGATAGCGGAGTATCCGAGCTCGGAATTGCTTGGCATCCTTTGCCTTGGCTGCAGCACGCATCTCTGAGATCGCCCGTCTGCGGCCCTTCTCGATAACTTCGTAGACGAATTCGAGATAAAGCTGGCCCATGGCCATCACGAAATCAAACGAATCTTGAGCGCGGTCTCCTATGGCCTCCGCTTTCGCCCGCTCCTGTACCGCCCGAGCCCCTTGGTAGGCGCCCACATAGTCGACGTAGGAGTCGATAATCTGGTCCCGCGTGGCGCCTGCCACCCGCACGTCATAGGTGGGGCCGGAGTACTGGACGGTGTAGTCACTCACTACACCCAGAACCACCAGACGGTGTAGAGCCTTCTCAAAGGCAGTGCGAGGATCCTCCTCGCCATCTTTCCGTCTACCAGGTGAGATCTCACGTCGGTTTACTCTGTCAAGAGGCTCCAGCGCGTGCGCCACCTCTGAAAGTGCCGCCAGTTCTCTGCCTATACCCGCGAAGGCTCTGGTCTGAAAGAACAACATGCGCGTTACGTCATCATCATTTGTCCGGTGGCGTCCCGAAATCGCTCGTTGTATCTCCTCCACCGGAGTATCCGGTGCAAGCAGCCGATCGTTACGTTCCTGGTGGTCGTCTGATGCTAGAAGACAGCAGTAGGAGGTGCGCCTATCGCGGCCGGCGCGACCCGCCTCTTGGTAGAAGGCCTCGATGGATGGGGGCAGCCCGTAGTGGACTGTGTAGCGCACGTTCTGCTTATCGATGCCCATACCAAACGCCTTGGTGCATGCGAGAACCGCCACTTGATTGCGCTTGAAGGCGCGCTCGGTCTGTCGGCGACGACGCGACCAGTCCGCGTTGGTCCCACGTACACCACTCGGCTTCTTCCCAGAGTAGGGCTCTGCTCGCAGCCCCGTGCGGGCAATCTCTGCCGCGACCTCCATCACCCCGAACTCCCCTCCAGCCCACGGACAGAAGACAAGCCCACATAGGGTGTCATCGCCTCGTAGGTCACCGAACGACTCAGGAGGGATGCGGAGCTTGCCGGGCAGGTGGCGACCTAAGAGTGCTCTTAGCATCTCCCGTTTCTCCTCACTACTACATCTGATGGCGACGTAGTCGAGTTCGCTACGATCGAAGGTCCGCGGAGTTATGACAGCGTCAAAATCGAAGATCTTGAGCTCTCGCTGGAGATCCTTCAGCACAGACCTAGAGGCGGTACCCGTGAGAGCCAATAGAGGCGGAGTCCAGTCTTCGCCCCCACAGCACTCTCGAGCGTTGTCCGCCAGTCTGAGGTAAGAAGTCCTGAAGTCATGCCCCCACTCGGAGACGCAATGCGCCTCATCGACCACAATGAGGCCCACAGGAACCGTCATCTTCATGGCGCGTAGCGCCTTGCGGAACTCCTCGATCTGAAAGCGCTCAGGAGCGATATAGTGGAACAGGTTGTCTCCGCCGAGTACGCGTTCGTAGGCTAATTTCTTCTCTCCGCGAGTGGTCAGGTCGCTCGTGATGCCGATAGCGCGGTCAATGCCGTACGTCGAGAGCACGTCTATCTGGTCGCGAATGAGCGAGAGGATCGGGTCGACCACAACGGCAGCACCAGGCAGCAGGAAGGCAGCAAGCTGGAAGGCGATAGACTTACCAGCCCCAGTAGGCAGGAGCACGATGGCGTCCTCGCCGGATAGAGCCCGCTCGATTGCGGCGTATTGCCCCTCCAGGAAGCTTGGCTTTCGAAAAATCCGCTCCAGGAAATAGAGGCAGGCCGACTCAGTGAACGACACCGGCAATCCCGGCGTGCACGAACGAGGCTGCCACGCGATCTGAACAGGCAAAGATGTATCACTCACGTGGAAGGTGAGACCGTTTCCTACGGCACCGTAGAAGGAGATGTGAACCTCCTGCGCTGCCTTCTGCTTCTCTTTCGAACGCTTTGCTGATGCTTGGAGCCCCCCGGGGAGAAGCTCGACTCCGTAGAGCCGACCGACGCGCACAGCGAGTTCTTGGAGGTCCTCCAAGACGGCGCGAAATCCGGGTGGCGACAGATCTCCTCGCTCGACCGCGTCTGTCGATACGACTATGGGGGTCCTGGCCACAGGATCGATCAGTCCCAGATTGATGGCGTGAGACAGAACCAACTGAATCTGCCCGGCCCTCCTCCAACGGGAGCGGAACACCTCTCCGTCTATCGGGGAGGCACGCGCAGCATCGAGAATCTGGCGTAGTTTCTCCATAACGGCCCCTGAGCCTGCTCTGACCTCAGCGGCCGGGATCCTGATGGTCTCGTACCCCGACATAGACAGGGCCGTGTCGCGGGCGCGAATGGCCTGGGTGTTGTCTCCCTTGCGCCCGTCCACCTCAATCACGAGAGGCTTCAGAAGGCCGGGGTGGTGTACTAGGAAGTCGACCCTCTGTTGGCTGGCAACGGCTTCAGAGCTTCCAATCAGAGCCCCGGACTCCAACTGAGGCGTTGTCCAACGGAGCCAGTCGTCACCCAGCCACTTCTTCAACCACACCGTGGCCAGCTGACGCTCTTCGTCGCTGTCGAATTCGAACTGAGCAAGATCCGCTTGCGGAGCAAGCCCCTTTGAACCCGAGGCCTCCGATTTCCTGAGGGTCTCCTCCAATGAGGGAGAGAGCAAGGTGACATGGCCCCGAGCAATCAGCTTGTCTAGCACGGACACCGCCCTCTGCACCTCAGGGGACAACTCGGCGACGTCCACCGAGGCCTCATATTCGCATCTCCACTGCCGCCCAACCGCAATCGTCTCCGTGTCTTGGGCATTCTCAAGGCCTTCAGCCGGCACGGTCAGGTAGTCGAAGAAGGCGACGCTCATCCCTCTCACAAGAGGCCGGGCTCGTACCGTCACCGGAGACATCTGCCCTGCTTCGGCTTCGGAACCCACGCTCTGACCACGTGCAACATCTTCGTCCCTGTTGCCAGGTCCAAGGGGTCTGATGCCTCGGCAACTGGGATACGCGGTGCAACCCCAGAACTGCTGGCCGGCTCTTGTCCCCTGCCTTGCTATCCGCAGCGTCATCGACGTTCCACACAGTGGGCAGGATGGTGCCTCCGACGGCTGAAGCCCCGTCGAAGAGCCGGGATCCCTGGGCTGGCCGGTAGTTGAGGTGCTGGGGATAATCCTCCAACGGTAGTCTGAACCGCGAGCGGCTTTCCCCTGCATCTCTGGGCCGAAGAGCAGACGGTTGACCGACCGTGCTTCCACGTTGGATCCAGTGCGGTCCGCTATCTCGGCTACGATCTCTCGACCAAGAAGCGGCCGTGATGACTCGCGAAGAACCGCCAGTATCTGCTCAGCCAAGACTGATGCGTCCACTAGGACTTACCTCCGGACCTGAGATGTAAGAGACATCGAACCGATGTGCCCACGCTGAAGACCGGGACTGCAGTCGCTGACAGGCTGCCCCCTGCTCGCTGAAGGCCGCGCCTCAGTTGCAGCGATTAGGAGACTCGCCATCACCCCATCGCGACCATGTACATCCTACAACTTTGGCTGGATGGACTGAAGAACAACGGGCCTGTGCATGCCTGGCCGTATTTCACCATACCACCCGTCCGCCTGGTCCGCTACGATGGTTCGTGGTCAAGTCAACTATCAGCCGATAGGTGCGACTAGGGCGAACCGCTCTTGAACGAATCCAGCCGTCAGCTTCTGGAGATCGCCTCCTGGCGAGTGATCGCCGAGATGGTCCGTCGTCACCCGGGCATCTGTGTCATCGAGACACATCCGGGCGGCGGGCAGTACGACTGTCTCGAGCTTCTCCTGCCCATCGACGGCAGGGACACCCCTGGGCGCGAATCACTCTCAACCGCCTTGGCAGCGTGCATTACTGGCCAGTTTCCGGTGATTCGAACCTGACCTGGACCACATTCTGGTCCGAGTACCTCGCAGCTGGTGACCCCCTGGAGATCATCACCCGCCTGGAGACTATCGCCAGTCTCAAGAGCCCAGGGACGCTTCCCCCTAGCACGCCGGCCGTGGTCACCTACCGCTTCATCGCCGCCTTTCTATCCCAGGCCGTGTTCGGGCGCCAGATGTGGGAATGCCGCTCCGGCGTCCTCGACACCTCGGGGGAAGAGCCTACGCTCCGTCACGAGTGGTTCGATTCATGCCCCAAAGCCGAAGGACACCTCAGACATAGACAAGAGGAAGATCTCTTCGGTCAGCCGGGGTACCGGTTCTGGTTCCTGGTCAGGGACAATGCCCCCGCGCTTTGTCTGGAGACGACCGGGCATGCGTGGGATACGTCCGGAGTCCGCTTCGACCTTGTGAAGCTCTACCAGGCTCGCCACCGCATCTGGCCGGTGGTGAACTTCGTGGCTCGAGACCTACTACCGTGAACTCACGCGACCAAGGAGTGTGCGCATGTCCCTTGCCGACCTACTGAGCACCCATCTGCCTGTGGCCGTGACTAAGCTCGCTGGCCCCACGAACGGCAGACTTGTTTCGCTCGATCGTGCAGAGAGATTCATTGAGACATATTCGTGGAGAGAGGCCGCCGTTCGCGGAGACAGTGCGTGCCTCACTGCCAACTCCCACCTGTCTAGTCCACCACCCGTGTACATTCCGCTCGGGCCCCACGCATCTCGGCGCCCTGGTCACGGTGCCATAGACGAAAAAGCCCCGCACGTCCGGGGCTTTCTAATGAGCCGTGCTGGACTCGAACCAGCGAC
>LSQX01350129.1_pt1 | contig 17528 bp, 18 predicted proteins | sample 654561 | NCBI WGS metagenome assembly LSQX01 (sample SAMN04489861, study PRJNA283612) | anaerobic digester metagenome | isolation source: 4 biogas reactors fed with cattle manure at either 37C or 55C with and... | place: Denmark: Kongens Lyngby | collected 2014
ATGCCATATAATTGTTAATAATTCATCAAACGTTTTCATACGGAAAACAGAGAAGGAGGTATATTGGACATTTAATAGAGGGTATTGCGGAAAATCAAGTTTAAAGGAGGATAAATGAACAGGAAACATTATATTTTAACAATCTTAGTTTTAGTTTTGGTTTTTGCTATTTCAGGATGCAGCAATAACCAAACCCCAGGTGCTCAAGCTGAGGCTGCCGAGCCGGAGATTAATCTTGACCAAATCAATGCTTTCTTAAACGAAAGCGGAGGACTTGGCCCTGACGGCATTGGAAACATTGTAGCTGTAATCCCCCATGCTCATATTGACGGGCCAAAAAACGAATCACCCTTTTATGCCTTTGTGACCTTTAGGTATAGGGCCAGGGATTACATCAAGTACCAGGTTTCTTATTTGTCATGCACCTGCAGAGAGGCTTCAGTTAATATGTGGCAGACAATGTATGTGGAACTGACCTTGCCGGAAAGCAAAAATCCTGACGATGTAAAAATAAAATACATCTCTTTTGACAAGGATTCCACGGGTCATTATAACGGAGGACATTGGGGAGATTCGGATCCCATGCCCCTCGGACAAACCTACGAGCTTTACAAAACCGAATACATATCATTCTTCCCCAAAAAAGATTCCAAGTACATTCATTCCTTGAATACAATCGATGATATAAAAGTTGAAGAGTATCAAGCGGGAGAAGGAAGAGGGAACTATACAATCGATGCCTTGTCGGGAGCTTCGGTTTCAGCAAACAACATCATAAGAATTTTACATTCCATCATGGACTACCATGCACAAGATGAATTCTTTAAAAATTAGGAGGATAAGATGCTAAGATTTAAAAAATTATTTTCGGTACTATTAATTCTAACCCTTGTTTTGACAGGCTGTGCACAGGCTGCAGCACCTGCACCTGCACCCGCCCCCCAGGTTGAAGAACCGGCACCTGCCGAGGAAGAAGCACCTGCTGTAGAAGAAGCAGCCGAACTGCCTCCGGCACAAAAGGTCGAAGGGGACTATACTTTTGAAAACTCAGGAATCAACAGTGAAAATTTACTTGATTATTTAAACAGAGAAGACACAGTTTACATTGACCTGAGAAACTATGAGGATTATTCAAAGAAACACTTCAAGAATTTTGAAGTAATTCCCTTCTTTGGATATATCTATAACGAAAATGCAGGGGAAGAAGGCTTCCCGCAGTTATTCAAGGGAACTCATGATGAACCCGTTCCTGTTTACGAATCATCGGTATCAGTATTAAATGCTCTTTTCCCGAAAGATAAAACTATTATGCTGATGTGCCAATCCGGTGGAAGAGTTGCCATGCTTATGAAGATGCTTGCTGCCAACGGCTATGATATGAGCAAGATATATAATGTCGGCGGAATGGCTCAATATGCAGGCGAGCAATACAGGGATTACATCACCGATACGGAAGAGTTAAACATTGAAGTAAAATACCTCATCAACGCAAATTAAAAATAATTTAAAAAAATTTTAAAAAAAATGTTTAAAGACTAAAATCTTGGGTATTGTATAAATACAATAGTTTTACAATAATTATAGCGAAATCAATATCATTGCCAATTGTTATGAAAGGATTGTGGTCTGACCCGTTAACAGTCAGATTATATAAAGCAGTTACTTAATAACAAGGTGAGAAGATTGGTAGGATATAATTACTAAAACTGTTGTGAATCTATACCGTAGAGGTACAGAATGGGTATCCAAGCAAATAAGCAGCGCCTGATATCATGAAAAACTCTGATATTCAGGCGCTGCTTATTGTATGACGTTTTGTCCTTATTGTTTTATAAAGACTATGTTTTCATCCCACAAACATTGACAATCCCCCTGCCCGGAAAAGGCAGGGGGATTAAAAGACCTTTATTTTACTAATCAATATCAGTAATTGCAGCTTCTTCATCAGAGCTTTTTATTTTGAAAAAATCCATCAAAGTATCCTTTGTACTTCTTGGAACCCTGGTTACTGCCTTAAAAGCAGATTTTGACCATACGCCGATTATTGATATTAAATCCTTTGATATTATTTCACCGAGCATTTTACAAGCTTGTACAGTAGCAGTCTTACTCAGTCTCTTAGGCTCTGGTCTTGTGATGCTCCTGCTGTATAGCTGTGTCAACAGTCCGATTCTCAGTACCAACAAGGTGTTTATTGTTCCTTCCAAAATTGAATCAGCTACAAAGGATGTTATAAAGCTAACCCCGGGTACTACACTTCCAAATGCCCCTGTCATGGCAGCAGGAAGTATTTGACCAAGCTGTTCAGCAACAATATCCAAATCATCAATCTGTCTTGCGGCAAGCACTGTGGCAAATACATTCATATAAAGCTTTAGTAAATCTCTCAAGGCCGGCCTCTGATTATATAATGTCGAGATTTTCCAAATTAGTTTCATGGATACGACGAATACAAAAAGCCCGTCCAATGAACCGTTTTGGGAAACTGCCGTTGTGGTGAATACTCCCCCCGCACTGCCTTTTATTATTTTTTGTGCCTCTTGGTCAATTCTTATCAATGCTTCATTTACAGATTCGATATCCGGCTTGCTGTCATCCCATACATAATTTGACTTATTTAAGAATTTATTTTTCTTTAGTCTGTTTTTTAATTTCAAAATGTACTGTTTGTATTCTTCTGAATTTTCTTCATCAGGTATTTCCAAAGGTTTTTCAAACTTGGACAGCAGTAATATTACATATACTGCTGAAGCTAATCCCAAAATAACAAAAAATATCAGCACCGCTTTTCCCAAATATGGGTGGAGATTTGCGGCAATACCAACTAATTGAGCAGCCTGGCTTATCATTATTATAATAAAGGAAACCAACAATAAAATTAATACTGTAACAATAAAGTTCAAATATGGTCTTTTTTCCATAATATCTCCTAACTATAGAATTAAAAATATTATTTTTTTTGAATTAATATAAAATCATAATAGCACCAACGCAATTTTTTGTCAAAAATTATAATCAGCGTTTGTCATAAGTAATCGTTTTTTAGGCGCTGCTTATTTAAATAACAAGGTTCCCTGTTACTCAACAGTAATATCCGATTGCTTTTCTCACGTATACTTTATGCTTTTCCATTATTTTACAACATCATATTGACACAAGCTTCCACATATATTATACTGTGGTTGGTGGTTGTACCACAAAAATGGAGAGGAGTGTGATTTTATGGTTACAAATGACTACCAAAAGGAATTTGATGCTGTAGTCATAGGAGCCGGCAATGGCGGCCTGACTGCTGCAGCGACTTTGGCAGGCAAAGGGATGAAAACCTTGCTCATAGAGCAGCACAACCTGCCCGGTGGTTTTGCGACAAGCTTTGTCAGAGGGAGATTTGAATTTGAACCTTCACTTCATGAAATCTCTGACTTCGGACCTCCTGAAGACAAAGGCGCTACAAGACAGCTCTTGGAAGACAAAATAGGCTTGGACCTTGAATGGCTAAGGGTTCCGGAAGCCTACAGGCTCATTATCCCCGACGAAATAGGAGGCAGACTGGATGTATCGATGCCCTTCGGCAAAGAAGAGTATATATCAAAGTTGGAGGAATATGTTCCCGGTTCAAGGCCTTATGTAACTGATTTTATAAGTTTGTGCGAGGAAGTGGTAAACGCCTTCAACTACCTTGCCGAATCAAAGGGAAAGGCTGATAAAAATGTCCTGATGGATAAGTATCCTAATTTTCTTAAAACCGCCGCCTATTCCCTTCAGGATGTTTTAGATGCAATGAAAATTCCATATTTAGCCCAAAAAATTCTTACAGCTTACTGGTGTTATTTAGGTTTAGGGACAAGGCAGGTGAATTTCACCATCTTTGCAGCCATGTTTTATAAGTATGTAATGCGAGCTGCCTATGTTCCCAAATACCGTTCTCATGGATTTACGGTTGCCCTTGATAAAAGAATCAGGGAATTAGGGGGAGATATCCTGTATAATACCAAGGTTGAAAAAATCCTGGTCCAAGATGGTAAGGTGGTAGGTGTTGAAACCTCTAAAGGTGATAAAATAAAAACTCAATTTGTAATTTCCAATGCTTCACCCCATTTGGTATACAACCAGCTCATCTACCCGAAAGAGGAAATTCCCGATATCGCCCTGAAAACCTGCAATGCAAGAAAGGTAAGTTTTTCTGCCTTTGTTGTGTATTTAGGTCTCAACAAAAGCCCTCAGGAATTAGGAATCAATGAATACAGCTATTTTGTTTACTCCACTCCCGATACCAATGATATCTACAAGCAGTTTCATGAATTGAGACGGCCCACGGGGCAAGCAACCGTCTGCCTGAACAATGCCATACCCGACTGCTCCCCGGAAGGAACGAGCATTGTGTATCTGACCACCCTTTTTTCCGGAGACTGCTGGAGCAAGGTAGAGCCAAAAGATTATTTTGAACTGAAGAATAAAATAGCTGAAGAAATGATAGATGAATTTGAAAAGGCCCTCGGAATCAACATAAGAGACAGCATAGAAGAAATAGAAGTCGCTACTCCGGCAACCTTTGCCAATTACACCGGTGCCTTCAACGGAAGCGTCTACGGCTATGAGCCCGTACCCTGGGACTCTGTTCTGCCCAGAATGATGTGCATGAATGATGAAAAGTATATAAAAGGCCTTGAATTTGCCGGAGGCTTTGCTTTCAGGTGCCACGGCTACTCAAGTTCTCTTCAGTCCGGGGAAACAGCAGCCTTATTAACTTATAAGGATTTTATGGAGGTGAAAAATAATGAGCAAACCGCTGAAAATTAAAGTCAAACCCTTGGGTTTTTTAGATTTATTGGCATTCAAAAACCTAGTGCCAACCAGAAAAAAGATAATCAACAGTGCAACAGCTGATTTAATCGAAGCCACACCTCCCGTAAATGTTTTAGCTAAAAGGCTTCATCCCAAAGTCCAACATTTTGTTATTGATGATGTAACATTTGAAACTCCGTCTGCTAAAACCTTTAGACTGGTGCCGGATGATGAATCCGAAACCGCCGAGTTAGCCTTCTTCAGACCCGGTCAATACTTAACTTTTTCATTTAAGATTAACGGGTCTACAGTCAAAAGGCCCTACTCCATATCCTCTTCTCCCAATGAAGCTTTAAAAGGTTTCTATGATATAACCGTTAAAAGGGATGAAGGGGGATTCGTTTCCCGCTACATCTTTGACAATTGGGAAAAGGGGACAAAGGTAACCTCAGGCGGTCCCGAAGGCCATTTCTGTTATGATAATTTAAGAGATTCCAATAAAATAATAGGAATAGCCGGGGGCTGTGGGATTACACCCTTCAGGTCCATTGCAAAAAGTATTATTGAAGGTCTTCTTGACATCGACCTTATCCTCTTCTACGGATGCAACAAAAAAGAGGATATAATTTTCTACAATGAATACAAGGAGCTTGAGAAAAATTCCGACGGCAAATTCAAAGTCGTATATGTCCTTGCCGAGGAGGACCTTGAAGGATTTGAGCAAGGATTTATCACCTCTGACCTCATAAGACGGTATACGGATATTGAGAAGAAGTCATTCTTCATATGCGGCCCCCAGGGCTTGTATAACTTTATCGATAAGGAACTGGCAAAATTAAATATAGAGAGAAAATACATCCGAAGGGAAGTCTTTGGAGAAATCAAGAATATTGATAAATATGACGGATTCCCCCAAGAAGCATCCGAAAAAAGCTTCCAGGTTAAGGTTCATATTGGTGATGATTCAGCAACAATACCTGCCAAAGCAACCGAGTCCTTGCTGGTTGCCCTTGAAAGAGCCGGCCTCTGCCCTCCTTCCGGCTGCAGGAGCGGTGCATGCGGCCTCTGCAGGTCCCTTTTGATCGACGGTAATGTATTTATACCCAAGGATGTTGACGGCAGGAGGCAGGCCGACATCCAATTCGGCTACATTCACCCCTGCTCAACCTTCCCGACAGGCGATTTGGAAATGATCGTACCAAGAGAAGCCTAAGCGATGACAAGGAGATGACAAGGGGACGGGGGTACTGTCACCAATGACAAGGGGACGGGGGTACTGTCACCAAGCGTCCACAGAATCGTCCGTCCCCGGTAAAACTCTAATAACTTGACAACTAAAATTTCACATTATAATATTATTGACATAAATTCATAAATCTGGAGGACAAATTGAATACCAACTATAACAGGCTCAAGTCAGAAAGTTTAAAAGAACTGTTCGTAAAAGAAATCGAAGCAAAAATTATATCAGGCCAGCTCAAGCCGGGAGACAGGCTTCCGCCTGAACGGGAAATAGCATCTCTCATGGGGATAAGTCGCAGTGTGGTGAACTCCGGTATTTTAGAGTTGGAATCCAAGGGTTTTGTGGAGATTATACCCAGAAAAGGCACCCTCATCGTAGATTATAAAAAGGAAGGGACCCCCCTCATCCTTTCATCCATCATGAATTACAACGAAGGAAAAATCGGCTTGAAACTCTTCGAAGGCTTGATAGATACAAGGCTTTTAATAGAGCTTGAATGTGCCAAATTAGCAGCGATGAACAGAACGGATGAAGACTTGGAAGCTTTGGAAAAGCTGATATTTGATGTAAAAGAAAACCTGAATGATGTGGAATCCTTTGTTGAATTCAATTATAGATTCCATCACCAGGTTACCATAGCCTCGGGTAATATAGTTTACGGAATGATTTTTAAATCCTTCGAACCGGTTTGTAAAAACCTGATAAGATTGTATTTCCAAGAGGGCGACTACTTTACCCAATCATTGACCGCTCACGAAAAACTTTATGAAGCAATAAAGAACCAAAACAAAGAATCGGCTCAAGAGTTAATGAAAGAAATCCTCTTGGAAGGCAGAGAAGAATTAACAAAGTTGATGAGTTAACATAATAAAGAAAGACTCCTTTTCGGTTTAAGAGTCTTTTTTTTCATAATATGGGCAGTCTTCTTTTATACATTCATGGTTACGTAAAAAATAACTGCAGGAGACATGCCCTGTTTTTATTTCAACTCCGCAGAACTCACTTGTGAACTTGGCTGCCATTTCAATAGCAGTCCTTCCTGTTCGTTTGCAGCAGCGGGGGCCTCCAATTTCTGAAAGGCGGGCCAATATGTCCGAAGAAAGCTTCTGGGGAATAGGCCATGCCTCTTTATTCAACGGGTTTGAATCAAGGATAATCGAGGCATAGATGCCGGCTCCTGCTGCAGAACCACAGACACCCCAATTTCCGCAGATGCCGCCTGGTACCTGACTTGCCCTTTTGTATGCTTCAAGCATGGAAGAGTCGTAATTGAGTTTTCCGCCACAGTTTCTGTATGCTGTCAGCAGCACAAGGGGTATTATAAAATGATGCTCGGGTCCGTGCATGTGAACCTTAGGCAGGCGGATTACACCTTCAAACAATTTGACAGGGTCTTGCTCACGGCTTTCTTTGAGGTAAGCATAGATAGGCGCGTATAAATCATAAGAATGGCACCCATCACAAACATAGTGCCCTTCGGAGCATAAGACATTTGCCATCCCTTTTTTACCGCAAATATAACAAGTCTGCAGGGATGATGTTTCACTGTAAATAAGTTTTGCTCCGCAGATCATGCAGTCTGCAAAATGCTCATGAACTTTCGTTTCACCACCGTTACAACCGCAATTGGTTTCTTTTATATTATTTGTTTCCATAACACCCTCTGATATATTTAGTCTTATGCTATATTGATAGCATTCATAGCTTTCATTATACCACAATATTGTAGGTCAATCCACATGGATTGATAAAAAAAGAACCGTAGTTTATATAAAATCACGGTTCTTTTATGCTTTGTTTAGGCTAATTATGTTTTGATATAATCGTTGTAAACACTGAATTTATATGTTATAAAATATCTATACTCTAATATTTTCGATTAGGCTGATTGGAGCAAATTATGTCTGAACGTATTGTTAAAGAAATTCCCAGGCTTCCCAAATTCCCTCAGTATTATACCGATGTTGTCATATATGCAAGAGTCAGCTCCGGTAAACCAGCACAGATTTACAGTCTTGCCAATCAAGTATCTGGCTTTGTTCAGAGGATAGATGCAGATTCGCATTATCGTTTGAAAGATATTTACATTGATGTTGAATCCGGTGACAAATACAGGAGAGAAATGGAAAGAATGCTAAGTGATGCAAGAGCACATAAGTTTTCTGTTATTCTCACAAAGAGCATATCCCGCTTTGGCAGAAACACACCGGAGGTTATCAAAAATGTCCGGGAACTGAAATCTTGCGGAGTAAAGATTTTGTTTGATGTTGAAAACCTATCTACAGAAGATGCAGACGGTGAACTTCTGCTTTCAATTATAGCCGGACTTGCCGAAGCTGATAACAAATCAAGAAGTGACAATCAAAACTGGGCTATCAGAAAGAGGCTTGAAGACGGAACTTCTCTTCTTTATACCCGGCCTTGTTTTGGTTATCGTTTGTCAGATGACGGCTTACTTGTTATTGATCCTGGCGAGGCTGAAGTTGTAAATATGATTTTCAACTGGTATCTTGAGGGACATAGTGTTGTGTCAATTATAAAGAAGCTGTCCGAAGCCGGAATCAAATCACCAAAGGGAAAAGACACTTGGTATAAAAAGAGTATTGAAACTATGCTTTCAAACGAGAAGTATTATGGGGCTTCCTTTGTCATGAAAACATTTACATATTATGGCGATGAAAAAAACGAAAATTGAACAACGGAGAGCAGAATATGTATTGTATAGAAGAAGACCACGAAGGCATCATTACAAAAGAAATGTTTGATATAGTACAGGAAGAGAAAGCAGAGCGATCTAACCTCAATGCGGATGGCAGCCGAAAATCAATAAAACACACTTCTCCAAAGTTATGCTATTAGTCACATAAAATTATTTTTTCAAAAAAGTGTAACCAACACGATTCTTTTACGGGATATATGGTGAAGGCGCCGATAAATCAAATATGACGGAAAGGAGGTGCGCCTATGAAAGATGCGGAAATCGTTGAACTGTATTGGCAGAGAGACGAGAAAGCCATTCAGGAAACTACGCAGAAGTACGGAGCATATCTTTCAAAAATAGCATATAACATTCTTTCCAATCTGGAATACAGCAAAGAATGCGTTAATGATACATATCTGGCGGCTTGGAATTCCATGCCGGAAAACAGACCGAGCATTCTTTCCACATACCTTGGAAAGATAACACGGCAAATATCTATTGACAGATTCCGCAAGAATAACAGCAAAAAGCGTTTTTCTTCAGAGTATGCTTTGTCGCTCTCTGAAATGGAGGATTGTTTTGCAGACAATAGCACTCCGGAACAAGAGCTTGATGCCAAATTGCTTGAGAGTGCCGTTAATTCTTTCATTCGCTCACTTCCCGATGACGCTCGCAAGGTATTCATCGGAAGATACTATTTCTTCGATTCGGTGAAAACAATAGCATCGTACTGCAGCATCAGCGAGGCTAATGTCAAGACGGTGTTGTACAGAACTCGGCAAAAACTGAAGGATTATCTCGTAAAGGAAGGATTTGAACTATGAAGAACAAGATTATTGATTCTATCGGAAAGATAGATGATGATATGATTGAAAGCGTTGATGCCCTGCGTCAGAGCAAAAATAAACGCTCCAAAACAAAATGGATTAAATGGGTAGCAATAGCAGCCTGCTTTTGCCTTGTAGCAGTTGGCTCAATCAATACCCTGCAGCGGTTCGATTATCTTAAAGGAGACGGCTGCAGCGCCACACCGGGAACCATAGTTGATGGCTCATATTATTATAAAGTCGACCACAGCGGTGTGTGGAAGTATGCAGATGGTGTAAATGAAAAGGTGCTCAACACATACTGGGAAGATGGCGGATGGCTTGTAAATGAGTCGGGACTGTATTATAGCTGTGACAAGAATGTATACAGAATGGATCTCGACACTCTTGAGAGAAACAAGATTTTTTCAACATCCGAAGGAACTCATATTGGGTTTGATCTTACACAGGATGGCAATGTTATTGTTACCGTTTATGACAAGAATGCAAGATACAAATACCAGGTCCTTGTTAACGGAAAAGACGGCGGCGTGATTGAGCAGCTTACAGATAAGATTTCTTATGATTCTAACACACCGCTGTTCACAAAACTCCATTATCAGGTTGGAGAACGAAAGATTGAGTTAGTTCAAGCAGGGGGAGATGAAAGAACGCCTCATTATATGCCTACGGAGAACGGTGTTTCACTTTTGCCGGAGGGACGCTGGGTCAGCAATTATGGATATGAACACGTTGATGGAGTAATATCTTTTGATGTTTATCAGGAAGGTCGAGAGACCCAGGAAGAGTCTGAAATGCTGATTGCTTTCGCAGACGGAAAGACGATTCTGGAACCGAGATATAATAATTATAGCGGAGCTATCGGTCATATTCTTTTATATGTTGACTTTAATAGCACAGAGAACTTTGGAAGTAATGGCAATGGTATATGGTGCTACGATACGGATTCCGGAGAAAAATGGCAGCTTAAAATTGATTCGGAATGTGAATTTTACTCATTTACAAACGACAATCAGATGCTGTATTCATGTGTGCCGTGGAGCGAAGAACAGACTGCTTGGGAGATTATCTATGAAGGCGCTAAACCTGTTTCTCTGCAGTTGATAGACAATAATATCATCGAATAATATAAAAATGCCATTTTCAAAAACATATTATTATCCTGCGGCAGTCCTAAAAAGGACTGCCGTCTTTTTACTTAAGCCAGATTTTACCCACAANNTACATTTGAGGCAATACGCACAGGCCGCCGAAAACAAGAAAAACCCGTCCCGGAAGTGACTCCGGGGCGGGCTGCTTTATGCCTTGAAAGGCTGAAAACCCCTTGAAATCAAGGGATTTTAGGTAAAAAAAGAACAGCAGATATTTCTATCAATATCTGCTGTCTTATTTGGTGCACCCTGGGGGATTCGAACCCACGACCTCTCGATTTTAATTTTAGCTCACCACAGTTTGCCACACATTGCCACAGGTGTTGATACTTCAACATTCATGTTCCCATAGCTTGCCACAGTTTACCACCATTATTTTATACATATTGGCGAACTTTTGGCGAACTTTTTAAGCATATTTCAACTGTCTCCGGCATAGCAAATATAAAAAATAAGCAAGGTATCTTTCAACCCTGCTTTATTTCATGCTACAATCTCGCATTGTATGGTTAAATCATTTATTTTATGTACTTTGACCTTTCATACCCTTTAAGTTTATCTTTGCTTAAAACGCATTTAAAGCCTTATACTTAATGGTCTTTTTGTATGGCCTTGAAGGTTTCTTTTGTTTGCGGTGTTAATTTCTCTTTAATGATTATTTTCTTAATCATGCTTCAACACCTACCTGCTGAATATTTTCAACCGCTGATAAAAGTTTCTTTAACTGCTCACTGTTAAGTGTTGAAGCTGCTTTTAAAAGGTTAAATCTTTCCGGCTCGTTTACCTTCATTCCCTCTAATTCATTATAAAGTTCTTTGGGTTTCATTTCTTCTACTTTTTTAAGTCCTTTTTTTCTTCTGGCTCTCTCGGCTCGCTTCCCTTGGATAAAAGCGTAATTATAAAGTTCAACTCTCGCCATGGCATAATCATAAGCATTTTTATAAATCATATCAATCATATCTAATTCATCATCAGAAGGAATATATTGATTTCCCAACAATTCTTTCACCGGCTTAAATAATTCTTGTTTTAATTTCTCTTCGGCAATTTTTACCCTTTTCTCAAGGACTGCATCAAGGACTTTGATTAATGCTATATTGTTGATTTTGTAACTTTTTCTATCTTCTGGACTTAATTTTAAATAAGATTCAGTAACTTTTTTATATTCTTCAAATGACTCAGTGTCTTCAATTAACGTTATTATATCAGTTTTAGGGTGATAATAGATTCTTAAATCCGCTAAATTAAAGCCTTCGTAACAACATTCAAAAATAATTTTTGTTGATTCTTCGCTTGTTACGTCTTTTATACTACATGAACATATTCTTAATTCTTCGTTTATAACTTTTTTCATTTTCAACTTCTCCTATTCTTTTTATTGTAATTGTGTATTGAATAGGATATAATAAAATAAATATCTCTATTCAATAGGGGTGTTGCTTAAATGGTGTAGTTCTTGCTTGCTGGCTGGTACTACATCATTTATTTTTCTTTTGATAATATCTCGTTGTAAACTTTCTCAATCCCTTTGCGTACAACTTCCGCTTTTGTCAATCCTAAGACTTCACAGCAATATAAAAGTTTTTCTTCTTCTTCTTCTGTAAGCCTGGTGTCAACTTTCATAGTTCTTGCGTTTTCTATTTTAGGCCTTCCCACTCTTGGTGTCATAATAGCCCCCTTTCGTTATGTATTTTGTCTGACAATATTATTATAGTAAACGTCTGACAATAAGTCAAGGGTTATTTTGAAAATTTTGTATATTTTTTTATTTATCTAAAAAACGTGTAAAATTCAATGGTATTAACATTCAAGAACAATAATATCTTTGCTTAAATCGCATTTTGAAGGCTCATTTAAATACCATTTTAAAGCTTTGTTTTATCTCGGTATAGCAAAGGCTACTCCTAACCCTTAAAGTTCTTCATCTGCAAATTTACCGCCTGTCTGCTGCTCAATTATACGCCTAATATTCTCCCAGTATTCCTTGCGTTTTTCTTCTTTAATTAGTTTCTGCTTTCTTCTATGTTCCTTTGAGGCATTTATATAATAATCTGGGTTTTGTTGTTTCCATTCTTCATGCTTTCGCTTAGCTCCTTCTTTCCTACATGGATAACTGCAATATTTAGCATTGTTTATTTTACTATCAAATTTAGTACCGCATATATCGCATATAATTCCTTTTTTCATATGATAAACTCCCTTCTAATAAAAATATAATTGGTCTGCCCTGTTCTTGAATAGTTTTCGTGAGAAAATATGCACAGTGACGGCATGAAGTACGGATTTAGCCCCCACCCCCGGGGGTATAGCCCCGTGATTGCAACGGTTACAAGGTTTTCAATATTATTTATTAATCTACTCATGCTTACTAATTTTATTTTATTTTCAAATAATTATTTTATCTTTTGTCCTTACTATTAATAACTAATTATGCTTATATTATCTATTCATCACTTCTATATTTAGTCCAATCCATACTCCATGGTAAATCTAAACCTTTCCTTACATTATCTTTTGTTTCTGCTGCATTATCTTTTGATTTTGTTTCAGCATACAACTTATTGCTCTTGGCTCTATTACATTTATTGTGAACAATCCTCATATTGTTTATATCACTAGGGTGGCCTTGTATTCCTCCTGGGCCTTTAATAGGTATAATATGGTCTACCACTGGTGATAGTGGGTCGGGCCATTTAATATTAGTATTAATCTCTCCTCCGCATATCTCGCAATGGGTGGTGGTCTTTAGTAACCGCCTTCTGTTTCTTTCATATACTGCCCTATGTGGGCCGCTCTGGTCTGGTCTTAATTGCTTTGGCCTGTTCATTGTACCCCTTCCCTTCTAATTGAGTAAGGGGGGATTGTTTTAGCCCCCCCTATTTGTTGTTTTACTTTCTTATGAAAAGTTTCTAACTAACCTTCCTACCACTCCATGGCCGCTTGTCTTAGCCTATTCTTGCTTTGTCTTGCAACCTCGCTTGGTGTTAATGCTTGTGGAGAATATATATTTTGTGTTAAATTAATTACATTGTTGTTACTCCATCCTTGATCCATTGCACCTAAACCAATAGAATTAACTCTAATCCGTGATTCTAATGTTCCTGTAGTTAGTTCCCCAAGCTTATTCATTGCATCAGTAACAGGCTTTATATTGTCTTCTATACCTTCCGCTAATCCTATTGGTATCCATTTCCCAACTTCTTTTGCCATTAATTTTGATGGTGAAGATATACCAAAGAAATTCTTGATACCACCCATAATGCTATCTACAAATCCACCAATTTTACCTAATATCCAGTTTTTAACAGAATTAATGCCATTCCATAGACCCTTTACGATATCGGCACCAACATCAAAAAAACTACTTATTAGTTCTTTGAACTTATTAACCATTGCGGTAACAACTTCTGGAATTTTTGCTACTATATCAGGTATAGCTTTTACTATTCCTTTTGCCATTTCAACTATCAATTCAAAGCCTTTGTCTAAGAATTTAGGCAAATTTTCTACTATTTTTTCTATTAGTCTAACTAGCAAATTACCTAAAGTAGATACTATATGAGGTAAATTATCCCATATACCCTTAGCTACATTAGTAACAATTTCAATACCTTTACTTAGGAATTGAGGGAAATGTTCAATAATTGTTTTTAATAAATTTGACAATACATTTGTTATCGATGTAATTACTGCAGGTAGATTGTCCCATATTCCTTTAGCTAAATTAAATATTAATTCGATGCCTGATGAATATATGGTCGGTAATGCTTCCCATATGGCCACCATAAGGCTACTTATAATGTCCCCTATGCTTTCTATGACACCAGGCCTACCTTCCATTATCCCATTTGCAAAGTTAGAAATAAAGGCTACCCCTTCTTTTAAAATAGTAGGTAATTGTTCCTTTAACCAGGTAACTACATTCCCCATAAATTCCGCCATGGTTTCAAAGAATAAAGGTACCCCCGTCATAATTCCGTTTGCTAAAGTCTTTATTAATTCTGCTCCACCTTCCATAAAGGCGGGACCTGCGGCTTGAATAAAGGTTACAATTGCCCCAGGCAATGCATTAATTACACTCCCAACCATAGGAAATAAATTATCGAATAGAAAGGTTGACGCTGTTTCAGCTAATCCCTTTAAAGATTCGCTTAACCCTTCTCCAATCGCTAAGGCTCCAAATACATTCGTAAAGGCCGCCTTCATAGCTGCAAAGGACCCTTGTATTGTTTCCTCCGCTTCTAATGCTGTTGTGCCTGTTATCCCTATTTCTTCTTGAATAGCATGAACCGCCATAAATACATCATCTAGGTTATCAATGTTGTACTCAACACCTGTAAGCTCTTGTGCATCTTTTAAGAGCCTTTCCATTTCGCCTTTAGTCCCGGCATAACCTAACTTCAAGTTATCTAACATAGTATAATTGGATTTTGCAAATCCACCGTATGCGTTTTGTATATCCCGCATATCTGTACCCATTTTGTTTGCGTTATCTGACATATCTACCATTGCCATATGGGCAACTTTAGCAGCTTTTTCTGTATCTCCACCCATAGATTGCAAGAGTGAGGCTGAAAATGAAGTTACATTCTCCATGTATTCATTTGCCGATACTCCTGCTGTCTTGTAGGCTTCAATTGCGTTTTTTCTGACTGTTTCTGCTTGATCCTTGAACAAAGTTTCAATACCACCGATAGACTGCTCTAGTTCTCCACCAGCTTTTATAGACTTGATTATTGTTGCGCCAATAGCGGCTGCCGCGGTAGCTGCACTTGCCTTTAATGCTGTTCCTAATTTGGAACCAGCAATCTTTCCTGCTGATGTTGCTTCACCACTTAATGTCTTAGATATGCTACCGCTTATCCCTTTAGCAGATGGCATTATTTGCACATACGCTTGTCCTAATTCTGTTGCCATTTTTTCCTATCTCCCTTCTGTTATTTTATAATTTAGTAAATAATAATTTTCTTAAATTACCCCCATAAAACCACCCCCCTTCTAGCAACTAATTTATTAATTACTTAAAGTTTTAAACTGTCTAGCAGACTTTTATAAGCTGCTTCTTCTTCTATTTGTTTTTCTGTCTTTGCTCCATGCTTTGAATATATTTGCTTTTCAAGTTCCGCTTCCTGCTTTGCTTTCGACTTTTCAAATTCCGCTTTGGCTGCTGCTTCATTGTCTTTGGCAATAGTTTCAGCTGCTGCAGTCATTAATTTGTTTAGTTCTTCCTGTTCCTTTGCAAGTTTCGCTTCCTGCTTCTCAAAATGCAGTTTATTCCTTACTACCTTGTCAAGTTCTTGAAGTCTTGCTCCTTCGTTCAATGCTTCAAAATCAATTCCGCCATGTTTATTTAATTTTTCAAAGTTTTTTCTGTTCTGCTGCCTAATCTCTAATTCACTTTTTGGGTGTTCCATTTGCTGTTTTACCCGTTCAATGCTTTCTTCCATTTCCTTTTGACTTTTAAAGCCTAAACTTTCATAATTCCAATTATTCATAATTTTTTTATCCCCTTTTTATATTTTATTTTATTCTTCTGTGTCTTCAATCCAATTTGCTGGAAGTGTTATTACCTTACCAGTATCTAGCTCTACAATAAACCTTGTAAATTTTCCATATTGCGTTTGTGATGGCTTGATGAGTGTTCCCTCTGCCCCATAATAATAACCCATGCAGCGACTTTTGACTCTATCCCCAGCTTTAAAATCAGTCTTCATTCTTTATATTCCTACAATTCCAATGGCTATTGGCTTATCGTTCCTTGTAGACAATAAGTAATTAACTTTCATTCCCACTCTTAAATCATTGAATTTTGGCTCTACACAACCTGTAACATGGAAAAAGACATCATTTCCTTCATCATCATCAGTTATAAAACCATAACCATTTTTTAAAATCCTTTTGATTGTTCCTGTCTTTATTTCTTCAATTGTTTCAATTTCTTTACTTACATTCATTGTTTTTTATCTCCCTTTCTCTTAATTTTTCTCTCCTAAGTACAGCTTCTTCTGTACTGCTTGTATGGGTACGATTAAAACCCCTAATCCCTATTTTCACATAGTTGGACACCTCCGTATAATCAATAACTTTTTTAGTCAATCGTGTGTCTTGCCTTAACTTCCTTAGTGCTTTTGATTCATACTGCCTTATTCTCTCTGGTGATACTTGCATTTCTTCGCCTATTTCCTTTAAACCAACATTTTGAAAATATCTTCTATTAATAATCTGTCTATCAGTATCCGGAAGCCTGGCAAGTGATTCTGTGAGAGCTTGTCTTATTTCTTCCTCGAATATGCTTTCGTCAAAGTTTACTGCTGCTTCATTTGCGTACAAGTCAAGTCTTGTTATATCTCCTTCCTCGTTTATTGGCTCATCAAGGCTTATGTAATAATTAAATCTGTATGCTTCTTGAATTTCTTGAAGCTTTTCAAGGCTTATATTCATCTCTTGCATAATCTGATAGTTTTTAGGTTTTTGCCCCAATTTGTTGTATAACTTGTCATAGGCTTTTTTGTATTTATATATTTCGTTTTGAGTTCTTGCCGGTAGTCCTCCGGTATTATCTCTAAGCACATTCCATACAGAATATTTTAATATCTGCAAGAAGTTTGTTTTTTCAAGTTCAAAGTCATAGGATTCAACTGCTTTTACTAATGCTATAAATCCATATTGCATTAAATCATCAATATCATTTAGCTTATTAACTCTACCTATTACAATCTGATATATAAAGCCCCTGTTTTGCTTGTACAGCTTTGAATAATTCTCTTTGGTGTCTATTCCTTCTCGAATCAATTTAATTAATTCTTCATTACTTTGTTTTG
>LSQX01353098.1_pt1 | contig 17527 bp, 18 predicted proteins | sample 654561 | NCBI WGS metagenome assembly LSQX01 (sample SAMN04489861, study PRJNA283612) | anaerobic digester metagenome | isolation source: 4 biogas reactors fed with cattle manure at either 37C or 55C with and... | place: Denmark: Kongens Lyngby | collected 2014
CTCGAAAACTTAAAAATAGAGCTTAATGAGCAAAATAGAAGAGTTGAAGAGGTGGCTCAGCTCCTCAATCTAAGCCACCTCTTAAAAGAGCGCCCACGGAGTCTCTCGGGGGGCGAACAGCGTCGAGTCGCTATAGGGGGGGTCTTAATAATGGAACCTAAAATCCTCCTCCTCGATGAACCCTTTGCCAACCTCGACTGGGAGGGGATTAAACAGGTTTTAGCCTCTTTAGCCAGCCTAAAAGAGTCAGGGGTCACTATCGTAGTGGCCACCCATGAGATTGAGAAGATCTTCTCTCTCAGCGACTCCCTAATCCTCCTCGAGAGGGGGGAGGTTGTTGCCCAAGGCTCTCCCCTAGCCCTCTTAGAAGTTGTTGAGCGCTATGGAGTGCGTCGCCCAACCCTTGAGGAGATTGCTTCGTGGTCGAACTGAACCTTTTCCACTACCACCAGCGAGACACTTTCCTCAACAAAGCCCACCCAATAGCTAAATTAATAGCCCTCTTCCTCCTCTCCTCTCTCCTTTTACAAGGCTCCCTATTGAGAGTCTTAATCGTGTTGGTCCTCCTTGTGGTGGTGGCCTTGGTAATAACCCTCCCCCTAAAACACTACCTGAGGGAGCTTAGGTTCTTTATGCTAATGGCCCTTATGCTTGGAGGGGTACGCCTCTTAGTGACTCACCAGGCCATCGACGCCCTCACCGCTATGGCTAAATTTGGGACAATTGTTCTATTGGGACTCCTCTTTAGCGACTCTACCGCTCCTGATGATTTAGCCCGCTCCATCCCAAGATGGGGGGCCCTTGTTCAAATGACCCTCACTACCATCCCTCTCGTAAATGATAGTGCCTTTCAAATCTCCCAAGCCCGTAAGGCAAGGGGAGAGTCTCCTTGGAGCAACCCCCTAAAGAGGATTGCCTCCTATGTGACTACCCTTTTGGACCTACTATTGGAGAAGAGTGAAAGATTAGAAGAGGCCCTCAAAGCGCGCTGTTATGACCCCAAGTTACCCCACCCACCCCTTAAGTTCACCTACCGAGATTCTCTTCTCTTGGGGGGGATTGTTATTTTAAGTGTGCTCCTCTATCTCTTCACTTAGCGGGGAGGGTCACCTCTCTCGCTGGATCAAAGACTTGATGAGAATCTTGGCGCATTAGAAAGACGTGGTTACGAACCTTATCGGCCCATAACACGTTGTTGTCACTAGACTCAAACTCTGTAGGCGATATTAACTCCCCTATTGAGATTTTAATCGTCTTTCCCTTCTGCTTAAACATCTCATCGGGGAGGGTCAACGCCTCTAAAGAGGTTTTAATCTTGAAACGATTGCGCCACTTGCTGAGGCGGTAGAACTTCTTAGAATTGGCCCCATCGATATAGACAGGTAAGATTGGTCGGTTGTACCGACGGGCCATCTTAATGAAGGTGAAGTGCCAAGTATAATCGAAGAAGGTTCCGTCTGAGAGGTAGCGGCTACAGATCCCTGCCGGGAACATTATTATAGGGGTATCACCCACAAAGTGGTCTCTAAAGTTTTTAATTGTTTTGTAATCTTTTCCTGATAAAACGGGGATTAGGAGGGGAGCTAGGGGTTTTAAATAGGTCATGATAAAGTTGCTCACCATTTTGGTCTCATATCCGTAGTTGTTCATCACCTCCATCATAGCCAGCGACTCGCTCCCCCCTAGGGGATGATTCCCCACAATAATGGGGCGTTGAGCTAAGAGCTCTTCTAGTCTATCACCCCCCTCTAACTCGGTTGTAAAGCCGAGGTAGGCATTGCACGCTTTTACAAATTCTGTGGCCTCTAAAGAGTAGTTCTTCTTTAAAAATTCATTTATCTCATCGAGATGGATGAGACGGCTAAGGTAGTTTATTGCAAAAGGAGGGACCCATTTAGCGATTTTTGGCACTTTCGCTTGGAGCAACTCTTTGATATTAATTTGTAGTACAGTTTCACTCTCTTTTTGCATTGTTGACACTATAGCAGATATTTGAACAAAAAGTAAAATCATTTGCCCTTTTTGTGTTATAATATCTACCATGACAACTAAAGAGAGTAAACATCTACTACGCAAAGAGATGCAATATAAATTGCACTCTCTTAGTGGCGAGGCGAAAGGGGAAGCCTCACTGATCATCACTGAAAAAATTCATTCTCTCAATTATTTTAAAAAGTGCTCAATTATATATGGTTTTATCCCAATGTCGGGGGAGCCCAACCTCGCCCCCCTCTATGACTTAGCTCTAAAAGAGGGGAAAGCGGTCGCCTTTCCTGTCTGCTCTCCCTCCATGGAGATGAGTTACCACCTAGTAGAAGCCGACTGGCGTAGCCACCTTGTTAAATCTGCCTATGGGAACTACGAGGTGCATAGCGGTAATGTGGCCCAACTAGATATTGGGGAATGTGCCCTAATATTAGTCCCGGGGTTAGCTTTCACCCTTAAAGGAGAGCGGCTGGGTCGCTCCATGGGATTTTTTGATCGCTTCTTGGCCCAGCGGCTTAGCAATTGCCCCGCCGTTGGGGTCTGCTTCTCCATCCAGATTTTAGAGAGTCTGCCAACCGAAAAACACGACTCGTTGGTTGATTTAGTTATCAGCGAGACCCTCTAAGTATTGGTTCATTGCTTTGGCAGCGCGGCGCCCTTGCCCCATGGCGAGAATCACAGTGGCGGCTCCCAGTACAATATCTCCCCCGGCATAGACCCCCTCAAGGGAGGTTTTGCAGGTCTCTTCTTCAACTACAATATTGCCCCTCTTGTTGACAACCAACCCTTCGGTGGTCTGTTTGACAAGGGGATTGGAGTCGTTACCGATGGCAACTATGACGGTATCACAAGGGTAGAGGCTCTCACTCCCTTTAATCTCAACTGGGGAGCGGCGCCCCGAAGCATCAGGCTCTCCCAGTTCACACCTTATAAGCTCAACACCCCTCACCCGCCCCTTTTCGCTCCCCAAAATTTTTAAGGGGGCGTGGAGAAAGAGGAACTCAATCCCCTCCTCTTTGGCGTGCTCTATCTCTTCGCGTCGCGCTGGCATCTCTGTTTCACTGCGACGATAGACTACAGTAACGTTTTCAGCACCCAGGCGTAGAGCCGTCCTAGCAGCATCCATGGCGACATTCCCCCCTCCAAAGACAGCCACTCGCTTAGAGTTGTAGATGGGGGTCCCGGCCTTGCCCCGCTCGTAGGCTTTCATCAAATTGCTACGGGTTAGGTATTCGTTGGCACTAAAGACGCCCACCAAGTTCTCCCCCTCTATCTTGAGGAACCGGGGGAGACCGGCGCCAGTCCCTAGGAAAACAGCATCAAACCCTTCACTCTCTATCAACTCTTTGAGCTTTGAGGTGCGCCCCACTAAAAAGTTTGTCTCTATCTCCACCCCCATCGCTATGAGGGTCTCAAACTCACGTCTCACAATCTCTTTGGGGAGACGAAATTCGGGAATCCCATAAACCAGCACCCCTCCAGTCTTGTGGAGAGCTTCAAACATCACCACCTGGTGCCCCGCTCGCCTTAAATCGGCCGCAGCTGTCATTGAAGCGGGTCCTGAACCTACAACAGCCACTTTTTTACCAGTTGGAGGCGCTATTGTGGGGACCTTTGTCTCCCCTTTCTCCATCTCCCAATCGGCTACAAAGCGCTCTATGCGCCCTATGTTGACCGCCTTCTCGACACTTTTAAGCGACTTCCCCACAGTACAGGGGAGTTGGCATTGCACCTCTTGGGGACAAACCCTTCCACAAATTGCCGGTAGGAGGGAACTCTCCTTTATGACCCCAACAGCTTCACCAAATTTACCCTCACCTACTAGCGCGATAAATCTGGGGATATTGATTTGGACAGGGCAGCCGGTAATACAGGGGGCATTTTTACACTGCAAGCAACGCAGGGCCTCGACTCTAACTTGGGCTTCACTGTAACCGAGGGCTACCTCTTCCATATTAGTGACCCTCACTGCTACCTCTTGGGTTGCCATATGTTGGTCGGGAATTGCCATTCTTTCGCGGTTGGTTAACTCTTTAGTGCTGTAGTTTTCCCAAAGTTGCTGTGCCTCTAGATCTAACTCCTTAAGATTGAAACTCCCCATTAAGCATCCCCCTCTTTTATATCGAGACCGATATGGCAACGGTGGTGAGCATCATCCTCAACATCTTTATAGGTTCCTAGACGGAGGAGAAGGTTGTCCCAATCGACCGCAAAGCCGTCAAACTCAGGCCCATCAACACACGCAAATTTAGTCTCCCCGTTGATACTCACCCGACACCCACCACACATTCCAGTCCCATCAATCATAATTGCGTTGAGTGAGACAATGGTGGGTATATTAAAGGGGCGTGTTGTTACGGTACAAAACTTCATCATGATGGGGGGGCCAATGGCAACTACTAAGTTGGGCTGCCAACTCTCACACAACTCTTTGAGTGGTTCAGTGACAAGGGCCTTTCTCCCATAAGAGCCATCATCGGTGCAGACTATCACCTCATCTGCTATGTGCCCCATCTCCTCTTCCATTATCAACAACTCTTTATTACGTGCTCCGATTATCACCTTCAACTCGTTGCCCGCCTCTTTCATTGCTTGGGCGATGGGGTGGAGGGGAGCAGCTCCAATGCCCCCTCCGACACACACCACTTTACCGTAATGACGCACATCGGTGGGGTGCCCTAAGGGGCCAAGTAGGTTTTTGATGCTATCCCCCACCTCTAAAGTGGCTAGTCGGTGGGTCCCCTCTCCCACGGCCTGAAAGACGAGTGTGATTGATCCCCTCTCTTTATTGGCATCAGCAATGGTGAGGGGAATTCGTTCATGGTACTCTCCCCCCTGTTGTAAAATAATAAACTGACCGGCCTTTCTTCTTTCAGCAATCTTTGGTGCATAGACTTCCATCCGAAAAATCTCTTTACTAAGTCTCTCTTTAGCTAATACGGTAAACATATGGACCTCCCACACCGGTAAAAGGGGTAAATGACCTCTTCTTGTTGGTATCAGACTACCAAAAGAAGTAACTTTGAGCAATTAAAGTTTTATTATTGCCACTTTCCCCATTTGTGTTAAACTTAGAGTGGAGGTTCGCTATGTACTATTATTTACTAGTTTCTCCAACGGAAGCCCTTATTGCTTCGATGCTTGAGAGCGACGCTTTTGCCCTCTATATGTCGAGAGGGGAGCATAAAACGGCTAAAGAACAGTTAATCTTTGTTGAGGTTACCGAAGAGTTTGGCTCCGAATTTGATTGGGACTTTGCCCGTAAAACTTGTGTCCCCCACCCCGATGGGAGACCCAAGAACTCGGTCTACCTAAGTGTTTATCGGGCTTTAGAGAGGGTCCCTCTTGAATACCTAGGAGACCTTTTTTTGGTGACTAAAGATGGCAAAGTTCTACGTCTTAAGAAGGGGCTCTACGAAGAGCCCAAAAAGTGGCGTGGTTATGCCCTCTACAAAGAGTTGTGCCCCGTCACTCCACTAGTGGCCAGTACCCTCCTACCCAGATCTTTTGCCACCTACCTTCTAGACTCAACACGCCACATCTCAGTGCCAGCCATTGTATTTGCCGATGTGAAACTCTTTGATTTAGACGACCCCCAAAAGGCTGATAAGTGTCTCCACATCTTTGACCAAGAGAATTGCCAACACCTGCGCTCCTGTTTTGCAGAGATTAGACGTACCCCCTTCAAGAAAGCGAAAACTATCGATCGCTCCTATGGTGATAAATTCGACTACTCTATCATCGACAAGGGGATCTACTTTGGACGCCAGAGTGAAGGAATTGTCTTCTACCCCCTCCCCTCGTTGGCAACAATTAGAGAAAAACACCATGATTGGGGAGTATCTGCCCACTTATTTGAGAGGTAAGTAATGATTAAACGCGCGCGTGAGATGCTCTATCGAGAGCGTCAGATGCGGGGAGGAGACGGTTTGTGTCAAACAGTCGACTTCCTCACTAAAGAAGAGATGCAACACTGTCGCCTCTTTGGGACCATCACCCTTGAACAAGGGTGCTCTATTGGAGAGCACCCCCACGAAGGGGAGACCGAATACTACTGGATTATTAGCGGCGAAGGGGTTGTAACCGAGAGCGACGGTGAAAAGGTAGTTCAAAAGGGAGACCTAGTTATAACGGGGAATGGAGAGAGTCATGCTATCCGAAATGAGAAGGAGGAACCACTCCTTTTTCTTGCCCTTATTATCCTTGATTAGGAATCAGGGGTAGCTCTAAGGTGGCTATCTCACGCCGGTAGATTTTAATAAAGAAGATTATCGCTAAAAGTAATGAGGCAACCTCAGAGGCTAAGAAGGCGAACCAAACAGCATCTAATCCCCAAATACGAGCCAACAGGTAAGCTGCCGGAAGGAGGACCCCTAACTGCCTCACAATGGAGATAATGAGGCTGTAGAAGCCTTTCCCTATCGCTTGGAAGGAGGAGCTTAAGATAATTGCTATTCCAGCTAAGGGGAAGTGGATACTAATAATTCTCAGCGCCCTAATACCAATATCGAGCATCGAGGGGGAGGCATCAAAGAGCCTAAGGAGAAGAGCTGGGATTGTCTGGAAAATTAGGATACCCAAGAGCATCATCCCGGTAGCGATGAGGACGGCGTGCCGAATAGTTCGAGCTATCCTCTCTTTGTTGCGTGCCCCATAGTTGAAACCAACTATGGAGATCATAGCGGCTGTCAATCCAAAGACAGGGAGGAAGATAAAACTTTGTAACTTAAAGTAGATTCCGAAGACCGCTACCGCCGTAGCGCTAAAAGCGATTAAAATTGTATTCATCCCAATCGTCATCACCGACCCAATCGATTGCATGATGATAGAGGGGAGCCCCACTTCGTAGATCTCTTTGATTGTCCTAAACTTGGGGCGAAATCGCTTAAATTTAAAGTTCAATTCGGTGGTCTTTCGAATCATAAAGAAGAGGGCGAGTCCCATCGCGACCCACTGCCCAATAACGGTGGCTATCGCGGCCCCGGCGGTCCCCATCGCAGGTAGTCCAAAATAGCCGAAGATGAAAATGGGGTCCAGTATTATGTTAATAATAGCCCCCACCCCTTGGGTAATCATGGGGTGGATGGTGTTACCTGTCCCCTGCATAATCCTTTCACACACAAGCTGACCAAAAATACCCAATGAGAGGGTAGTACAAATTATTAGGTAATCTTGCCCCATCTTTATTATTTCGGGAGAGTCGGTAAAGAGTTGGAAGAAGAAGGGAGTCAATATAGCCCCAAAGATTGCAAAGAAAATCCAGATGACAACAGACAAGAAAAGGCCATGGACAGCGACACTCGAAGCCTCCTTGTGTTGCTGAGCCCCTAGACGGCGAGAAAGGAGTGAATTGACCCCAATGGCAGTCCCTACCCCAACCGAGATCATCAACATCTGAATCGGAAAGGCCAAAGAGACGGCTGTTAAAGCATCTTCCCCCACCCTTGCGATAAAAATTGAGTCAACTACATTGTAGAGGGCTTGAATCATCATTGAAAGCATAATGGGAAATCCCATTGTTATTAGAAGAGAACCAACGGGTCGCACCGCCATCTTATTTTGACTTATTTTTTGCATGACTCGTAATCTATACTAAGAGGAACATCTGCTCAAGTGGACCCTAAAGGGAGAACCAAAACAGCCGCTCACTGCTGAGCGGCTGACAAGGTCGGATGTACCTCTGTTTTATTTTATTTTCACATCAATTTTCTTAGGCTGTTTAGCCGGAATCTTGGGAATTGAGATTGTTAAGACACCATTCTTGAAAGTCCCTTCAATCTTCTCTTCATCAACCCCTTCGGGTAGAGCAAAGCTCCTCTCGAAGCTGGTGCATGAGCGCTCCCTAATTAGGTAATTGGGGCTCACTTTCTCTTCTTTAACCTCTTTCTCGGCCTCACAGAGACTAGAAATCTTGAGAACATGTTTGTCGACATGGACATCCACATCTTTCTCAGAGTACCCGGGAAGTTCTGCTTCTAAGACATAACTTGTATCATCTTCCCAGATGTCGACCGACGGAGCTTTAGTTGTAGGCAAACCCCAGTCATTCCAAAGACTATTAAATAGACTATCAAAATCTCTGGTTGCCCTTACTGCTCCTGGGTTTCTTGTTACTACATACTTCATATTACACCTCCGTAACTTTATTTTATCTTTCACCTATATACATGCAACTAGCGTGCCAACTCTTAGATATATTTATTAATTGCTATATTATAAGGAATTACAAACTAGTGACAAACTAAGACTTTTCAACAAGCCAACCCAATGTGTATCATAATTACACACCGAAGATGGTATAATTCCCATTTTGTTCATTAGAGTCACAAAATATTACTTACAATCTTTAACCACCCAATAAGTGTATAGATATGACACACTGCCTATTATTTACTATCGGTTGACTATTTAGTTTATCCTCTGTATAGTTTGTTTCAGTCGACGCAGGGTAGAGCAGTTGGCAGCTCGTCGGGCTCATAACCCGGAGGTCGTAGGTTCGAGTCCTACCCCTGCTATAGAGGCCAGTCCAAATGGGCTGGCCTTTTCCATACCCAAAGCGATGCTATTGCTCCAACCACGATGGCCCATGACGAGTTGACTGAAACTAAAATAAAGAGGCTCAAGCTTGTAAAGGTGCATGTAACTAGAAAACTACTGCTTTAAGCAAAAGCCTTTAGTCTACAGCGACTTATGATGACATTTGTTGGTATATCTCATTCTAAACGACTTAAAACGACATATAATCCTTGCTATCACTGTCCAACCATAATAGAATAGCTAATGTAATTAAAGTTTATTTTTAACCGTGTAGCATATCGAATATTGAGAGGAATAAAATGGATGATAAGTGGCTGACTGTTGAAGAGATTCGACATTATCTAAATGTCAGCAAAGAAACAATTTATAGATGGGTAGAACAAAAATCCATGCCCGGGCATAGAGTGGGACGCCGATGGATGTTCAAGCAAAATGAGATTGACTCTTGGATACGCTCAGGTGGAGCTTCTGAAAAATAAGTTATGGGGAATGCATTTCTATGTTAAATACAGATTTTAAAGTACTACCTACTACCACCTCGTTAATCATTTCAAAAGATATGAATTATCAATTTGCCCTTATCGACAGGTTTTTAATTTCAGACAAGATGGTGCTTCTTGAAAAGTTAGCTCAAGAAGCAAACACCCCAAAAATCAGTGTAAATCTCGATATACTTACTAGATTGCTAGAATTAACAAACGTAATAAAAGAAAAACCCCATCCAATTTAAATTGATGAGGTATGATTAAATAGTAACTAGACAAGGAGTTAGCTATAATGAGAAAGAAAGAAATACTTTAACTCCTCAATCAGCTTGAATGGAAAGATGTTGAATTTAAAGAAGCCAAACTAGATGTCCCTAAAAGCGCATATGAAGCTGTTTCTGCTTTTGCAAATACAGAAGGTGGTTATCTAATCTTTGGTGTAAGAAAAAATGGCGCCAATTACGAAATTATGGGTATTGCCGACGTTGATAAAGTTCAAAATGATTTTATTTCAACGTTGCGACAAAAGGAGAAAATAAGTTGCACAATTGATGTCCAAGAGAGTTTGAAAACAGTATCTGGCAAAAACCTTCTTGTTTTTTACATTCCAGAAGCCAAGCGACAGGATAAACCTGTGTACTTAAATGGGAGCATCAAACAAAGTTTTCTCCGAAAGGGTGCATGTAATGTTAAATGCTCAGATGTTGAATTGAAAAGGCTTATGAATGATGCATCCAGAGAACGCCATGATAGTAATACCCTAGATTTTGATATAAATAAATGTTTTAAATCCAAAGATATCTCTTGGTATCGTCAGCAATATGAGGGGAGGGTTGAAAATCGTAGCTATGTAGACCTAAACGATGAAGAATTCCTTTTCCAATTTGGTTTAATTAGAGAAACTTCAGCGGGGAGAAAACCAACGGTAGCTTCTATTCTACTATTTGGGCAAGATGGATACTTGAGAGACGTACTCCCACGACCTGTTATAGATTGTCAGCGTTTTCTATACGGCTCAACTCAAACAAATGAGGGAAGATGGCATGATAGAGTTGTCTGTGATTACAACCTTATACAGACATGGTCAGCCACCCTAGAATGGTATTACAGATTTGCAGAAATTCCATTCAATGTAGATCCTAAAACTATGCAAAGAAAGGACCAGCCAGTTAGTTATATTGCCTTTCGAGAGTCTATTGTAAATATTTTGATTCACCAAGACTATTCTGACCAGACAAGAAAAGCTGTTATTCAACATTATTCTGATATGACCCGATTCTGGAACCCGGGAGATGCTTTTGCGGATATCGATAATTTGCTTGAACCAGAAGAAAAGGAAGTCCGAAATCCACTCATTGTTACTGCTTTTAGACGAATAGGTTTAAGCGAACATGCGGGTTGGGGATTGCGTGACGTATTTAGATCTTGGCGAGGTTTAGGGTTTATCCCTCCAGAAATTTTTAATGACAAATCAAAGAAAACGTTCGAATTAATCCTAAAGCAAGAATTACTTCTCTCAGAAGATCAGCTAGCGTTTCAAAAGACAATTAGTGTGCACCTTTCCCAAGATGAAGCAGCATTATTTGCTTATGTCTGTAAGAAACTCTCAACAATTCATTTGAATGACATTAAATATATTATTGACAAACCTGTCTCTGAGTGTCTAAAAGTTGCTAAACAATTAGTAAATCAGATTCTACTTATACAAACATCAGAAAGTTCTTTTGAGCTAGAACCAACAATAAGACAAAGGCTTATTGCAATGCCTTATGACGAGGCCCATGATGAGGCTCATGACGAGGCCCATGACGAGGCCCNNGGCCCATGACGAGGCCCATGATGAGTTGACTGAAACTGAAATAAAGATTATTCAAGCTTGTAAAGAAGAGATGAGTACCACTCAACTATTGGAAATACTTGGTTATACAAGTAGAACAGGAAATTTTAAAAATGCTTTAGCTAGGCTTATAGAAGTAGAACTAATTCAAATGACTATTCCCGAAAAGCCTCGTAGTAAATCCCAAAAATATATAATATCTGAAAAAGGAATCGAATTATTAAAAGAATGGGAAGAACAATAATCTCACATAAAGCTTAAAAACAGTTACCCTACTTGAATTCCCATCTTTTGAAGCTAACAGGTAAGAACTCTAACCCTGCTATAGAGGCCAGTCTAAATGAGCTGGCCTCTTTGCTATCTAGACTATTGGGGAATCCTCTCCATCATCTCGTGGAGGCCTCCTCCGTTGGTTACATTCTTGAAGCCAATCTGCTCTAAGAGGCGCACTCCGTAACTTGAGCGGGCGCCTGATGCACAATAGACAATTATCTCGCGCTCTTTCTCCCCTAGATCTTGACCCCACTTCTTTAGGGCATCTAAGCCGATGTTGATTGCTCCGGGGCAGGCTCCCATGGCAAACTCCATGGGGGTCCTCACATCGATGATAATAGGTCCATCATCTTCGGCGCTACAAGCTGGCTCTTCTACTACCTCTTTGGGGAGCTCTAGATTGTTGACCCGCTTCTTCTCTACAGGGTAGAGCCCCACCCCTAGACGATTATAGCCAATAGCTCGCTCATAACGCTCAAGGCTGGTGTAACCTCCGCTGAGGTTGTAGACCTCATCGAAGCCCGCCCCTTTGAGCATCCTTAGAACGACGTGGGACTTTTGTCCATCATCGCTGATTAAGAGAATGGGAGCCCCTTCAGGGATTCTATCTAGATTCTCCCTCAAAGCATTTTGGCTAATATTGTTTGAACTGTAGAGGTTGGCCTTGGAGTAGCTTATGGGGTCACGTAGATCGATAACCACCGGCTGTCTTTTGTTAATGAACTCCTCAAGGTCTTGCACCAAGATAGATGGGCTAAAATTGGTATCGTGGTTTACAGCGGTAAAGGCGGCCATATTGACCGGGTCGTTGGGGGAGTTGAAGGGGGGAGCATAAGAGAGTCCCAGTTCCCCTAACTCTTCAATTGTCAAACCTCCGGCAATCGCTGTAGCTAAGACGTCGATTCTCTTGTCGACCCCTACATAGCCCGCCACTTGGGCCCCTAAAATCTTCTTACTCGTCTTCTCCCAAATGAGCATCACACTCACCTTTTGAGCCCCTTTGAAATAAGAGGTGTGGCTAGCTTTGTGGATTACTATGGCATCGACATCGAGTCCTTTACTCTTGGCCCCCTTTAAGTTGATACCAGTTGAACCCGCTATAGCGTTGAAGACCCTTACTATCGATGAGTTTGAGGGTACTTTATAGACCTTACTCCCACCAACAGCATTCTCTCCAGCAATTCGCCCTTGTCGGTTGGCAGGTCCGGCTAAGGGGACACGGATACTCTTGCCACTCGCTTCATCTAAGATCTCCACCATATCGCCAGCGGCGTAGATATTGGGGTCACTCGTTCGCAGGTTTTCATCGACAAGGAGTCCTCCTGAGTCTCCTAAAGTGAGGTTAGCATCTTTGGCAAGTTGGAGAGTTGGCCTGACACCAATTGAGAGGAGGACAAAGTCGGCTTCAACGACAGTGCCATCACTGAGGACAGCGTGGCTATCTTTAATCTCGTGAAGAGAGGTTCCCAGCTTTAGCTTAACACCATAGTCAAGGAGCTCTTTGGTTATAAAGCCTGCAAACTCCCCCTCTAAGTTGGGAAGGACCTGAGGAGCCATCTCAACTAAGGTGACACTTATACCCCGCTTCACTAAGGCTTCAACCATCTCTAGGCCAATAAATCCGCCCCCCACAACAACAGCGCTCTTGGGGTTGCTCTCAAAGAGGAATTGATCGATGGCATCCATATCGGCTAAGGTCCAGAGTTGGAACACATGCTTCTTGTTAACCCCTTCGAGGGGTGGAACTACCGGCTTCCCCCCTTGGGCTAAGATGAGGGAGTCGTAGGGATAGTAGCGCTCTTCCCCTGTTTCGTTATTAATGGCTTTAACCCGCTTCTTAGTACGATCAATCTCCAGTGCTTCAGTGTTGGTGTGAACATTTACCCTATACTGGTCGTAGAAGGTCTCGGGGCTAGCCAAAATTAGGGATGAGCGGTATTCGATATCGCCTCCAAGGTAGTATGGGAGACCACAGTTGGCAAAGGAGACATCAGCTCCTGCCTCTAACATGGTGATGTTAACATCGTTATCTATACGTCGTGCTCTAGCAGCGGCTGTTGCTCCAGCGGCCACTCCCCCAATAATTAATAGCTCTTTCATCAAATCCCTCCACTCAATCTTGGTATCTTCTATACCCTCTATTCTAATCAATAAAAAAGGAGCGAGTAGAGTGACAAAGTTACAGAGCCCCTTTTTAGGGCTCTCAAACTTACTTATCTATCCATTATCTGGCTTCGTTGAATTCTATAACTGTCTTAACCATTGCTTCGACATTCTCAATTGGGGTAGCAGCTTGTAAGTTGTGAATCGTATTGAAGACATACCCCCCATTCTTACTGAAGATTTCAAGCCTCTCGCGAACCTCTTTGCGCACATCGTCTGGGGTCCCAAAGGGGAGTGTCTTTTGAGTATCTACACCACCGCCCCAGAAGGTTAGCTTCTCGCCGTAGGTATCTTTTAGGTGGTTGGGGTCCATCCCAGTGGCTGAGCACTGGACAGGGTTGAGGATGTCAAAACCGGCATCAATCATAGAACTGATGAGAGGCTCTACTGCACCGCATGAGTGCTTGAAGGTCTTCCAAGTTGTATTAGCATGAATCCAGTCATTAACCTTTTTGTAGTAGGGAGCATATAAAGAGTTGAAAGTCTCAACTGAACAAAACTGTCCCGTTTGTGTCCCAAAGTCGGTCCCACAGATGACAAGGGCATCAATGTTATTTCCCACGACTCCATAGATCTTTGATAAATTCTCTAGAGCAATTTGAGATTGTTCTTCAAAGATTGCATGGATGTAATCTTGGCGCGTTACGGTTGAGATGTACCACTCTGTAACATCACGAATCCCTTTGGGGTAGCGCAGGCCTGGGGCTGGTACTAATGCGATATCTCCAAAGGCTGTTCCCCCAAAGTTGGCAATAATCCCCTTGCCAGTAGCTAAGGCCTTTTTGACACTCTCTCTATAAAACTCTAAATCGGCGGAGGTAACCCTCCCAAATTCTTCTAGGTTGTCCTCAACGTTGAGGTTATCATCATCGATGGGCCCTTGGCGCACAATGGTGTCGAAGAAAAACCCACTCTTTGGCATTTGTCCGCTAGGAGGGGCACTCCTATCCCCTGCCGGGTAGATGTAGAAATAGTCGGCATCTTCGGAAGTCTCAAACTGATTAGAGACTAGGACTTTCTGTCCCCAAGGTGCTACCCACTCTTTAAAGTCTGACTCCTTAGCCACAGAGCCCACAGGGAATCCAAACAAAGTGCTTGTTCCATAAATTCCAACTACGTCGATTTGCATCGCTTCTAAAAGGTCATCTTCTATAAGTCCTAGCATTTGGTAGGGCTCGTGCACTTTGACAAGGCGCTCTTCAAGGCCATAAACCTTGCGCAGTTTCTCTACAACACTACAGTGAATTCCAGTCACTGAAGTTGAACCGAAATCGACGGGGACCTTCCCCTCTTTATGATTCAGTGCAAGTTTTAATCTCTCTTTTCCACTCATTATTGGCCCCCTCTATTGCTAAATTAGCCTATTCCCTTCGTAAATGGAGTTGTAACAGCATTTTCTTAGTCTGAGTTTCTTTAAAAATACTTTCTAAACTATTTTCCATTATATTACGAGGTACCGTAAATTACCACGCTGGGTTAATAATTTCATAAATTAAATTGAATCGTAGTTTCTTCCCCCTCGCTAAATACTATAGGTAGCCTCACTCTCCTTCTTTAGTTTCAAATAGAGGCGCCTAATTTCGTCGGGAACTTCGGGAAAACGGTAGTCGTTGCGGTAGATAATATTGAGCTCTCTCACCATCTTAAAGGGGGCATCGATAGGGACTACGACCAACTTACCAGCTATCTGCTCAAGGAGACAGGCCCTTAGGCTCATCACTGTCACCCCTTGGTTGTTGTAGACCAACTCTTTGATGATGGGGACGTTGTCTATCTCCATCATCACGTTGTAGTTCTTAACGGTCTCGCCGTTGTAGTTGAGAAAGTTCTCAAACTGGAGACGGGTGGCACTGGCAATGGGGCGGAGGATAAACTTCTCCTCTTTGAGCCGCTCAAGTGAGACACTCTGCTCAAGGGCTAAGGGGTTAACAGGGGAGACAACCAGATTAAGGTAGTCGGTATCAATTTTGACGGTAGTTAAGTCGTCATCCGCAATGAAGCCTCCGACAATGGCCAGGTCGATCTCATACGACTGAAGGCGCGCTCTCAGCGACTCTAAAGTCCCCGTCTCGATGCTCACTTTAGTGCGGCTGTGGATATTGCAATACTCAGCCATCACCTGGGGTAGCATATTCTCTTCAGCAGTGGCGGTCATCCCTATATTTAGGCGACTAATGTTGTGGCGCATATCGTCGAGGGCATAGCGGGTATTCTCCTCTATTGAGGCAGCCTGCTTGGCATAGCGCAAGAGGACCTTCCCCTCATCGGTCAAACTAAAAGTCCTACCGGTTTTATAGAAAATTTTTATTTTATAATCATTTTCAAGTTGCTTAATCTGGTGACTCACCGCCGGTTGGGTCAAATGGAGCAATTCAGCTGTTTTTGTGTATGATTCCACCTCCACAAGGGTTAGAAAGGTTTTTATCTTGGTATCTAACATTTTGTACCCCCTCTCTAGTACTCTTACCACGGAACCTATTATTCATCAATTAAATTTATTGATACCCTTATAAAAAAATATAATTTGTCTTATATAAATAAATTGTGTATTATACATCTACATTACAAAATCGCTAGTTGGAAGGGAGGGATAGGTGGAGCACATAAAAGGACTCTTCAATTTTCATGACAGCGCAACCACAATTTTACTCTTTGCCCTTATCTTAGGGGCTGGCTTCCTCATGACTAGAATCACTAAACTTGCCCGTCTTCCCCACGTTACCGGTTACCTCTTAGCCGGGATACTAATTGGTCCCAGTGGGTTAAAGCTGGTCGATATCGCAGTTGTTCAGAGTCTCGACGTTGTCACTGACATCGCCTTGGCAATTATCGCCTTTTCAGTTGGGCGCTTCTTTAGGCTCCCCATGCTCCGCTCCAATGGGGGTAAAGCCATTGTTTTAACCCTCTTCGAAAGCTTAACAGCAGCCGTTGTGGTCACCTTTGGGATGCGCTTTCTCTTTGGCCTCTCTTGGGAGTTTTGCATTATGTTGGGGGCCATTGGTTCGGCCACAGCGCCTGCCAGCACGATGATGACCATCCGCCAATACCACGCTACAGGTCCCTTTGTCGAGACTGTTTTGCAGGTTACCGCCCTCGATGATGCGGTAGCCTTAATCGCTTTTAGTGTCTCAGCTGCTATTATTCAGGCAATTGATACGGGGGCTGTTAACTTCTTAACCCTCTTTATCCCAATCTTTAAGAATTTTCTAACCCTAATAGCCGCCTTTGGAATTGCTTTCCTCTTAAAATTCCTAATTGCTAAACGCCACTCGGATGACCACCGCCTAGTTGTCTTAATGATTGCTATCTTTGGACTCACCGGCTTCTGCTCTATTTTGTCGGTCTCCCCCCTCCTCTCGTGTATGGTGCTGGGAGCCACCTACGTCAATATAAGTGATGATGAGCAGCTCTTTAGGCTCCTTAACTTCTTCGCCCCCCCGATCCTCCTCACCTTCTTCGTTGTCTCGGGGATGAAACTAGACTTGCAGATGTTGAGAGTTGCGGGGATTATGGGGGTTGTCTACTTCTTTATCAGGATTGTTGGGAAGTACCTTGGGGCCTTTGCAGGCGCTTCAGTTTTGAAGATGGATAAATCTATTCGTAACTACTTGGGGCTGGCCCTCTGTCCCCAGGCAGGAGTCTCGATTGGGCTGGCTGCCTTGGGTAACCGCCTTCTCCCCCCTGATCTAGCCAATCTTCTCACTACGATTATCTTATCGTCGGCAGTCTTATACGAATTGGTGGGACCAGCTAGCGCTAAATTATCCCTTGTCCTATCGGGTGCCATTACTAAGGAAAACCTCTTGAAGTACCGTAAAGCACCTCAGAAAAGCCAAGATAAATCGGAAGAGGCTTCAAACTAATTAATTGCCCCAAATAGCTCTTTGAGAAGTTGCAAATCGACTAGGAGAGGTTTAGGCTTTAAGTGTGCATATTTGCATGGGAGGAACTATGAGCAGATATAAAAAGTTATTAAAAGGGAAGATGAGTGCGGCTAGCTTTGGTAAAATTAAAGCATTAAAAAATCCCAAAGTGGTCGAATTCATCGGGTTCTTTGCAGAACATTGTGAGCCCGACTCAATCTTTGTGTGTACCGACAGTGAAGAAGATATCCAATATGTGAGAGACCAAGCATTGGCCAAGGGGGAGGAGGAGACTCTATTTCACCCCAAGCAGACAATTCACTGGGACGGTTATGGAGATCAAGCCCGCGATAAAGAAAACACAAAATATATTGTCTACAAAG
>LSQX01118801.1_pt1 | contig 17526 bp, 10 predicted proteins | sample 654561 | NCBI WGS metagenome assembly LSQX01 (sample SAMN04489861, study PRJNA283612) | anaerobic digester metagenome | isolation source: 4 biogas reactors fed with cattle manure at either 37C or 55C with and... | place: Denmark: Kongens Lyngby | collected 2014
GGAACGCAAGCACGAAAGGCAAGGAAAAGAGGTATCCATATTTTGCATAATTTACACTTTTTCGTCGCATGAGCGTTCACCTCCGGTTAAGTGCGTAGATTTTTTTAAATATAAATATGGGGCGGACAGAAAGGCATCCGCCCGCCCCATATTATGAAGGTTCAAAATTAGTCTACGATTACATCAAGATTGTCCGCAACTTGCTGTTTGAAATCTTTGATAGCCTGTTCACGGGTCTTGGTGCCGGCGGTGTACTCACGTACCTGGCCGCGCCAGTAGCTGTTGATGGTTTCATCGTATTGGGTCTTGTTCTTACCGGTAGCAAATGCGCCAGCAGGTACGAATACGTCGAACATATCCTGTCCGCCGAGGAATGCTACTGTACCGTCAGATTTCTTCATAACGGTTCCGGAAGAAACTGTGTCCTTTGTGCCGCCAGGGCCATTGAGAGTTCCGTTAGCCCAGTAGTACAGCAGACCTGTTTCAGAAGTATCAAGAGTGATCCACTCGATGATATCGCCAACAGCGTTCGGGATCTTGGTGTCTTTGTTAGCCATGATCCATGTGCCGCCCCAGAAGAAGCCTACCGGAGGTTCGCATACAGCCCAGTCGCCATATGTGCCTTCACCCGGTTTTTCTCCGCCGGAGTTACCAGCCATAACGTAGTTGATCAACCATGCAGGACCAAAGAAACCGAAGATCTTCTGCGGTCCGGCGTCCTTCATGTCAGCAAACCAAGCGTCGGTCCAGTCTTGGGTATCATTGTGCCAGTTATTGTCCTTTAACTTTTTGGCTTGATCCAGGAAAGCTTCACGGGTCGGATCGATGAAGAGCTTACCGTCTACGATCCAGCCTTTTTCGGAAGCGCCTTCAACAGCGTGCCAGATGTCGCCGTCGCCGGAAACAATACCATAACCCTTAGCTTTCAGATCAGCTGCTGCTGCGAAGTATTTATCCCAGCCCGGGCCAACCTTACTGGTAATTGTTGACGGGTCATCGGTGCCCCAGGTATCTTTGGCAAGGGAACGACGATAGATTAAAGCACCGCCGGTTGCCTGATATCCAAGACCAACCAGTTTCTTGTCAGCAGGTCTGGTTCCGATATCAACGGTGTACTGAGCAATGTCAGCTTCCTTCAGCTTGTTGGCAACATCAATGCCGAGAGCTTCGTAGGGAGCAGCATATTCAGCAGCATCGCCCTGGGTATACTTGAGAACAAATGCGGATTCAGCAGCGTACATATCAGGAGCGTCTGCGCCGCCAGCTGCAAGAGCCTGGTCGAGAGCGGGCTGATAAGCGCCGTCTGTGGTAGCGATGATGGTGGTCTTGATTTCGTAATTGAAATCTTTGTTCAGTTCCTTGTACTTGTCCAGCATCTTCGGAATTTCGTCTGTGAAAGACCAGAGGTTGATGGATTTAACACTTGCATCGTCTGTTGCCGGTTTTACCGGGTCTGTAGTCTTCGGAGCGGTTGTCGGAGCAGTGGTCTGCCCTCCTGTTGAAGGTGCTACTGGTGTGCAGCCTGTTAATACAACTGCTGCCAAAAGAACTGTGGTGAGTAGAATAGCAAGAACTCGTTTCATGATTTCCCTCCTCTAATTTTATGAAATGTGCATAAGTATTTCTTACATATGCATTCAAATTATATAACATATTTACCATGCATGCTCTTTGTATATTGCTATTTCCTTCTCAAATATTGCTTTTATTCGTATTGGTAACGTGGCGGCGACAATCACAATTTGATAATTTTTGATGAACTGTTATTTTTTTAGTCAAATGATGACCTATTAACGCGCGTGCATAGATTTTTCACAGGAAAAACCCATAGCAATATTTGATGAGATACTGCATACAGGCTAAAAATATTGAGAAAACTTAGGAATTGATACAGTTGGTTTTATCAGTAAACATGGGAGTATTGCGTAAATAAGCCCTGTATTCCGTAGGTGTACAATGCTTTTTCGTCTTGAACAGGCGGTTAAAGGTTGCAAGGCTGCTAAAACCCGATTTCAATGCAACCTGCATGATGGACAGTTCGGGCTGAACCAATAATTTCTCGGCTTCCATCAACCGCCGGTTGATCAGGTAATCATAACAGGAAATATTCATAATCTGCTTGAAAAGGCGAGTGAAATGGAACTTGCTGAAGCCTGCCGTGCTGGCAATATCATCTAGTTTGATATTCTCGGTACAATGTTCATTAATATAATTGCAAACATTGAAAAAGAGGTTTATGTACTGCAGATGCTTCTGGTTCTTTAAATCAGATAATTTCTCATTCCCGTGAATGCAATTACGCCCGAGAATGGTGAAAAAGCGGATGAGCAGGGAGTATACCGAAGCTTCCCGAAGAGGAAGCGTTGAAAAATACTCCGACTTGATCTCATGCAAAACAGATGAGAGTTCGCGGTGAATTTCAGGCATCGCTGATGGGGTGACGGTGACACAAGGGTGAAACATATGAAAAACCGAAGTAAAACCGTTCAGACTGTATAGCATGGTACAGTCAAACTGAACAATGATGCGGCTGCCTGTGGAAGGGGCTATCAAGCTATGCATTTCACAGGGGGGAACAATGATGATATCATTGACGTTGAGATGGTATGTCTTTTCATCAATCACAGCTTTATAGGAGTTCTCGACAGGCATGATGATTTCGGTGTCGGTATGCCAGTGCTGAGGATAATCTTCATCTTCTCTGTTAAGAAAAACCCTGACTTTAAAGTCACCGCGGTAATCCACGGTTTCATGAATTCCATTCAGAGATTCAATCAAATAAATATACCTCACTTATTCATTTACGAGCTGTTCAGCGTTATCCACCGGCTATGCTCAAGCCTTTCATAAACAACTGAAATCCCTCATGTTTAACGTTGGTAACAGTAGAAGATCCTGCGGTAATATATTGAATATATCATAAAATGATGTGAAAGTAAACAAACGCTCAAAGCGTGGTAAACGATGGTTACTGTTCACACATAAGCAGGTGCGGCCTGCTGAACGCGGTGAAGGATCTGGCGTTACTCCAGACAAGATCCTTCGCTGCGCTCAGGATAAAACACATACCTCTGTGGGAACTTATGAACTTATTAAAACGGGGTGAACAAAAACAAACGCTGCAAGAACTGATGGTTATTGCTTTGACATGCATTCCCGATATGTCGCTTAACGGCTGGATAAAATGCTGTGCATGTATGCGGCAATTGCATACCATTGCTTGCACAATTAATTTCAACGTTATACAATTGAAGAAGAAAACATCCAACAGCAGTGAACGATTGATGATCATTTCCCGAGGTGGAAAAGGATGTATAAAGTTTTTTTGGTGGATGATGAGCCATCTGTAACGGAAGGGCTGAAAATAATGATTCCCTGGAAGGATTTTGATTTTGAGCTTTGTGGGGAAGCTTCCAATGCAAGGGATGCCCTTGAAAAAATTGAAGAACTTCGGCCGCACTTGGTTATCACGGATATACGTATGCCCCAAAAAAACGGTCTGGAACTCATTCAGGAAATACGCAAGCTTGGTCTTGCCGTAGAATTTATTATCCTAAGCGGCTTTTCCGAGTTCTCCTATGCCCAGCAGGCGATTAGAAGCCAGGTATTCCACTATTTATTAAAGCCATTGGACAAGGATGAATTCTCGGCTGTTCTTTTAAAGGTAAAGAACAGACTGGACCAATTATTTCTTACAGAATACGGTTTTACGCAGGATGAAGTTAACATATTCAAGAAAAAGGAACGATCATCGGAAACAGCGAAAGATGATATTAGCGACGAGAACCCTGGTGCCTGGTGGAAACCGCTCAGAGAAAACTTTGACGAGGAATTGACACAAGCAATAAAGCTGATGAATCCTCAGGATGCCAGAAAGCTGCTCAATGAATTGTTTTCATTTTTCAAAACCAGGAATATTGCCATTGAAGAAGCGCATGTGATGGTGAACAGCTGTATCTACCACATTCTGCGCATTGCATATGAGAGAAATATCCGGTTGAACAACATTCTGTTGGTCAATGGAAACAGAAGGTTAAGCTTAATTGCTTTGAAGAAAAACATTACGGACATTCTGGAAAAAACCATTAGCCTGATGCGGGAGGACAGACGCAAGAACTCAAGAAGCTACCTATATAATGTTAAAGAGCATATAGACAGCAACTTTGACAAGGAATTAACCGTAGCAAATCTTGCCGAGAGAGAGTTTCTCGATGCCGGGTACCTGGGAGAAGCCTTCATCAGGCAGTTCGGATGCAGTATTAACGAATACCAGCACCGTCTCAGGATTGAAAAAGCCATCGATCTTATAAATAATTCACAGATGAAGTTGAGCGATATTGCTACGGTTGTAGGTTATAATAACTATAATAACTTTTTTACCCACTTTGAAAAGATTATACATAAAAAGCCCACCGATTTACAACGGGGACAGGTTCCTTTGTAAAAGTTATGTCTACTATTACCAGCCGGAGAGCGAGGCCAAGATCTCGTGGTCAAATTAGACCAAGGTACCTGTCCCCTCTGGTTCGACGCGGAGAATGATTTCTGTTCCGCAGCCCGGTGCGCTGTTTATTGTAAAGCAAAAGCGCTGATCATAATGCATGAGCATGCGGCGGTAAACATTTCGTATTCCCACACCGCTTCCCGATTCATTCAGGGTTTCCGCCCCGGTTATTTTAGGACTTGGATCTTTCACTCTGTTCAAAATGGCTTCAACCTGTTCCTTGTCCATACCTGTTCCGTTGTCCTTCACCGAGATGACCAATGCACCGTTGTCAATTACAGCTTTCAGCAGCAGTTTACGGTTGTCATCCATCGATGACTGAAGGCCGTGCTTGCACGCATTCTCCACGATAGGCTGAATGCTCATTTTAGGGATGAGCAGCTTTGAATCCCGCACCTCGGGTTCGATTTGAATTTCATATTGGAATTTTCCTCCGAACCTGAATTTTTCAATAGCGAGATACTTATCGATAAAGTCGAACTCCTCGGAAACCGTAACGAAATCACTTCCTGTGATCAGCAGCCTTTTCAAAAGCTTGGAAAGGCTTGATATGACAGAAGAGAGCTCGGTATATCCGTTTTTTACACAAAACACCAAAATTGCATTGAGCGTATTAAACAGAAAATGCGGATCGACCTGCGCCTGCAGGTACTTATACTGAGCACGGATGTTTTCCACTTCAATGCTCTTTTTCTGCATGTCCAGCTTATACACCACATTAATCAGCTCATTGATGTCGGCGATCATCTTATTAAAGGACATGATCAGCCACCCGATTTCATCCTGCCCGGGCTTATCAAGCAGCAGCGGCTCAAAGTTATCCTCGCGCACTTTTTTCATATGATCGGATAAGGCCGACAGGCGATACCGCATGGAATTGAGCACCGACCAGATCAAGAAGACGGAAAAAGCCGCGAGCGAAAGGGTTATCAGCAGAATATACGCAAGCACGATGATCTGCCTTTGATAGATCTGGTTTTTGGCATATACCCCATAAATATGCCACCCACTGAAATAATGTTCGGGGCCGATTTCCTTCTGAAGAATATAGTATTTGTTCTCGGAAGGCAGCTCAAGAACAGGGGTTCCCTCGGTAGCCGGGTATCGGGTTCCCCAGAAAATTTTATCACCGTTATAAGTCAGATAGGTATCGGTACTTAAGTCTTGCTGGTTTAATCCGGTAATAATTCGGTCCATTCTTAACTCGATCAGCAGGTAATTCACTTTATTGTTCAGAAAGTCCCGTGTCTGAATCTTACGGATTACAGTCAACCTGTTAGGGTAGGGAGTAATGGCAATGGAGGTCGAGCCTGGATAAACCACGATATCGGAATCGCTTTGCGAAGCCATCCCGTACCATTCGCTGCTGCGGGTGGTATTATCCAGAACTCTGAAATAATCGGTATTCAAAAAGTGGGGATCATCGATATATAGTGTTATTGAAGCTATATCCGGGTTACTGACCAGATACATTTCAAAACGGTTCCTAAGATACGTCCAATACAGCTCATAATGTTCTGCCGGGGTCGTGAAGCTTTTGGACAAATCCTCGCGGATGGATTGATCCGCGTTCACCTGGTTTGCAATGTTAATGGCAGTCTGCGTAAGAAGCTGGAAATCTCCTGCAGTTTCTTCAAAGGTCTGATCCAGATAATTGGTGGTATTCAGTCTGATCTCATGGGATGTGAAAGCCCACCAGACTATGGCGCCGACAATAACAGGCAGGCAGATGCCCAGAATGTATACCAGAATAAATCTGCGGCGTATGCTGATATTATCCAATGAAAGCAGTAATTTTCTCATATTATCTCCAATATATACAGGTATATACAGGCAGAAACCTTCCGGTTTATCATCCGTAACTGACGAATTTTCAAGTGATGCTTCCGGAATGCGGGTCTGTGTCAGAATGTCAGCTATATTTCTTTTTGTATTCCGATGGCAGAACCCCGGTAAACTCCTTAAACTTCCTGGTGAAATAGCCATAATCGGAATAGCCGGCCTCATCGCATACCGTCGTTACTTTGATATCTTCCGTGGCAAAAAGCGTTTTGGCATATTCAATGCGAAGGTAATTAATATAATCATTAAATTTATATCCGGTTTTTTTCTTGATGGTCTTACTGATAATCATCACCGGAATTGAAAAGTATGCGCCGATACCCTGAATACTGATATTTTTCCTTCGGCTGTTTGCTTTGATATATTCAATAATTTCATTTTCCAGCATAACAATGGGTTTATCATGATTACTGTTCAGCTTCTTAAAAACATGTGTGCACATGGCAAGAACCAAATTTTTGCAATTCGGGCTGCGTACACTGATGGAATTTATAAAATCCAGAAGAGCGGTACCCACTTCAATGCCATATACAGAAGCTGTTTTACGCACGACATCCGCCAACCTGTATAAACAAACGGAAGAAAAACTTCCCTGCCCGACGTTTTGGTTCAAATTGGTGAAAAAATCTTCCACCGCTAAATTCACCAATTTTTCATCATTCCCCTGTATTGCAGATGCTATCTGGTCATAAGCCTGTTCAGGGAGCACAGCCTGCAATTTGGTTTCATCAAGAAAGTCTGGGGAAGCCTCAAAGGTTTCATAACATATGACCTTGTTTTCCGGATGCAGCATACACCAGGTTTGCAGCTGATCTATCTGCCTGTCGCAGTATGATATGCCTTCAGGCAGGCCGGGACTTCCAACTGCGCTGATTAACGCCCATGATGATTGAAGCGCAGTGCTTTCCCTGGTTGATTGTCTGAAATGATGAACAAACCTTTCGGCCAGTATTTTATAAGAAGGAAAATGCTGCATCCCCTCATGCAATAAAGCGATATAAATTCCGTTACCGTTATAGAAAACACAGTTTTCATTTTCAATACCGGTGACCGTCAGAAGCAGATCATATGCATCGGAAGTGTTAATCGTTCCACGATCGTTATCAGGGGTGGTGATATATCGAATCATTCGTATATTCGCATTTTCCGGCAGACCAAAAATGAACTTTGCCTTGCGTATCAGTTTGTCACTGTGCTTACCGCCGATGAAATCGTTATATATTTGGTTTGCTGCATATCGCAGCATCTCAAGATGCTCGAGGTTGCTTTTTCTGTTGTTTTCGATCATTTCGGTAACACGGCCCAATTCCGTAGACAACTCATCCGAATCCAACGGTTTTGTCAAATACCCGATGGCACCAAGCTCCAGAGCTTTACGAGCATAGGAAAAATCGTTGTAGCCGCTCAGCATTAGAAATTTGGGGATAGGATTTAACCCGGCATTTATTTTTTCAATCAATTCCAGACCGGTTAATCCCGGCATGCGTATATCACAGATGATAAGATCGGGCTTTATCTCACGGATCATTGGGTACGCTGAAATGCCGTCGGAGGCCTCACCGGCTATCTCATAACCTTCCTTATTCCAATCAACGAACAGACGCAGGCCTTCGAGCACGGACGGCTCATCGTCCACGATTATTACCTTCAGCATTTGATTCCCCTTAAAAATGTCCAATGTTTAACCTGAATTTGATAATTTACTTTTAACCAGGCCTCCAATATACTGAGATTATACAATAAGCAGGTATATGAGTCAATTTTACTCGCAAGAGGACTACTGGAAACTGTATGTAATTGCGTCTGATTTACTATGCCTGCAAATTAGAAAAGGGAGGATTATATGAAAAGGTTTGCATCTCTCATCCTGATCGTAGTTCTTGTTCTTACAATGACTGCGTGCGGAACAAAGACGCCATCGACCTCGACAGAACCGACACAGGCTTCCTCGGCGACGACGCCTGGGACACCGGTAGAAACCGGACTTCCTGTTCTTTCATCGGCTAACCCGGTTGAACTGAGCGTATGGCTTACAACAAACTACGCAGCACCTGCAGCTGACAACAAGATCACCAAGATCCTGAAGGAAAAGATGGGTGTTACACTCAGCTACGAAATCATCACCCCGGATAACGCTGAACAAAAAATCGGTGTTATGCTTGCCGGTGGCGAGTATCCCGACCTTCTCGGCACAACGGATTTGAACACCCGCTTCCTGATGGGCGGCGCTCTGATTCCGCTCGATGAATATCTGAACGAAGACAAGGCCGATCTTCTTTACGAACACGTAAAACCTTACTGGAACCGTTTTGCAACGGATGCCGGAGATGGTGAGAAGAAGATCTATATCCTGCCGAACTATAATCGTTATTATGGTGAAATCACAGGCGGAACCAACTACGGTGCTTCCGGCTTCTGGATTCAGAAGGCCGTTCTTGCAGATGCTGGATATCCGAACCTGGATAACATGACCCTTGAAAGATACTTCCAATTGATCGATGATTACATGAAGAAGAATCCGACAATCGATGGACAACCCACTATCGGCTTTGAAGTTCTGGCTGCAACCGGAAGAGAATGGGGCATGACAAACCCGCCTCAGTATCTCGCAGGACATCCGAACAACGGTGGCGTTATTGTTGAAAACAATAAGGCTTCCATCTTTGCTGACAAAGATATTGCCAAGACATGGTACAAATTCCTGAATGCTATGAACGCAAAGGGCCTGGTTGACAGGGAATCCTTCACACAGACATTGGATCAGTATCTTGCCAAGCTTGCTACAGGCCGTGTACTCGGTATGTACGACCAACGCTGGGACTTCGGCAATGCGAACGACGCTCTTGTATCCCAGGGTAAGGACGAACGCACATGGGTTTCCACAATGCCTGTATACGAAGGCAAAGAACCTTACTATGCAGATCGTGATGTTATGAACATCAACCAGGGCTTCGGTGTATCCGTGTCCTGTGACAAACCGGAAATCGCTGTTTCCTTCCTGAACACACTGTTGCAGGAAGAATGGCAGAAGCTGCTGCAATGGGGTGTTGAAGGCGAAGACTACATGGTTGACGCCAATGGCAGATATTACAGGACCCGGGAACAGCGTGACCAGTCCAAGGATTTGGTTTGGAGAGCCTCCAACCAGCTTGAAGCGCTCCGCGACCTTGCACCGAAACATCAGGGCACATACTCTGACGGCAATGCATTTGGTCCTGGCGATCAACCCGAGGAATTCTTCGCAACATTGAACAAGTATGATCAGGATTTCCTGACCGCATACAACAAGAAGACCTGGAGAGACTTCCTGAACATGCCTCCTGACAACCCGGTATACTATCCCTGCTGGAACATCAATCTGATCGACGGCAGCGATGCTCAGATGGCTAACCAACAGCTGACCGATACTTCCCTGCAATACCTGCCGAAAGCTATCATGGCAGACCCGAGCGAATTCGAAGCAATCTGGGTTGAATATATAGCTGCTATCGGAAAAATTGACGTAAAAGCATTGGAAGACAAAATTAATGAAGGTATCCAGGAAAGAATTGCAAACTGGGGTAACTAAACTTTGATTCCGAAAAAAAGGGGATGAAAATCCCCTTTTTTTAACGAGTCGTTATCAGGGAGCGCTCCAGTGCTGGGGTTAATATTCCTGGGGGGCGTTCCAGTTGGTGCGCTCCTCTGGTACACTCCCGATATGCTGGTTTTTGCTTCGTAAAACCCCTTATTTTAGAAAGTCCGGAGGTAAACCATGACAACCAAAACACCTGCTCCTCCCAAATTGCATGGGAAATTCTGGGGCACCATTTTGTCACAGCGTGAGCTGGTCTTCATGAGCGTACCCATCCTGCTGTACAAGATATTGTTCTCATACGTGCCGATAACCGGCTGGACAATGGCTTTTCAAAATTTCAAGCCTGCCATCCGGAATGTATGGGATCAGAAATGGGTCGGTCTTGATAATTTTGTAAAGCTTTTTACTGGCATTAATGGGGAGCGCTTTATCAGAGACATTCGTAATACACTGATGCAAAGCCTTCTTACCCTTCTTATCGGATATCTTGGTTCGATCATCCTCGCTTTGCTGATGAATGAAGTGAAAAACAGCACGTTGAAACGCATTGTTCAGAACATTACCTATATGCCGCATTTTCTGTCCTGGATCATCGTTGCCGGGCTGGTTTCCACGATGCTTTCGGTACCATCCAGCGGTGGTATCATCAATGATGTACTGATGCGGCTGCATATTATTAAAGAACCAATTATGTTTTTGGCAGAACCGAAATACTTCTGGGGAATCGTTGCCGGGTCAAACCTTTGGAAGGAATTAGGCTGGAATACTATTATATATCTTGCTGCGATGACATCTATTAGTCCGTCATTGTATGAAGCGGCAGTAATGGACGGTGCAAACCGTTATCAGAAGATGTGGCACATCACTCTTCCAGGAATCAAGTCTACGATCGTTGTGCTGCTGATCATGAGTATCGGATATCTCCTCGAGGCTGGTTTTGAAATTCAATACTTCCTCGGAAACGGACTTGTTGTTGAAAGATCTGAAACCATTGATATATTTGTTTTACGATACGGCATCCAAATGGGTAATTACTCTTTGGCAACGGTTGCCGGTATTTTCAAAACGATTGTCAGTATTATTCTAATATCGTTATCCAATTTTATTTCCGGCCGTCTCGGCGAAGAAAAACTGATATAGGGGGTGAACAGAATGGGTCCAAATGATAACAAAAAAAGGCTCGATGTTGAAAACATTTTATTCAATACCTTTAATACGACCTTTCTGATAGCCCTTTGTGTGGTGATGGTCTACCCGATGATCAACACACTGGCCATATCGTTCAATGACGGTATGGATACAGTAAGGGGCGGAATATACCTATGGCCAAGAATATTCTCACTGCAGAACTACCGTGTCGTACTGAAAATGGACACAATTTACAGCGCCTTTTTCATGAGCGTTTCAAAAACCATTGTGATTGTGGTGACGAACCTGTTTTTCACCTCCATGCTGGCTTATACCTTAAGCCGCAGGGAGTATGTATTAAGAAAGATCATTACAGTGATATTTGTTCTGACGATGTACTTTAACGCCGGTTTGATACCGAACTATTTACTGATTAAAAACCTTGGCATGATCAATACGTTTGCCGTATATTGGGTTCCGAATATTATCAGTACTTTCAACCTCATTGTCATTCGTACCTATATCCGGTCCATCCCCGAAAGCTTTATTGAATCGGCAAAAATTGATGGTGCCCGGGAATTCCGTATATTCTGGCAGATCATCATGCCTCTTTGTATTCCGACACTTGCCACGATTGCGCTTTTTGTCGCTGTCGGATCATGGAACTCGTGGTTTGACACATTCCTGTACAATTCAGGAAAACAGGAGCTTTCAACGCTGCAGTATGAACTGCAGAAGCTGCTGGCCAGCGCGATGAACGCAGGCAACCGAACCCCCGGCGGTGCCGGAGCCAATTCGGCGGCAGCCTCGGGGGCAAGCAGTGTCGCAACGCCACAGTCCATCCGGGCTGCAATCACAGCCGTAACCGCAGTGCCTATCCTGATCATTTACCCATTCCTGCAAAGGTACTTTGTAAACGGTCTGGCTATTGGCGGGGTGAAGGAGTAACAAGGAAGGTTTGTTTTTTCCTGAAGTGTGGTAGTTGCGGCAACAATGAGATATTTATAGAGAATGGGGCTGAAAAATGTTTTTAGCCCTTTTCTACTTCGGCAATAGAGGTCGCGGTTTTAGGAGAAATAATAATGCGCCTTGCCTTGACCCATACCATTAATAACCGCTTCAGCAAAGTCTTTCAAGCGGCTTGTACCACCATTTTTACTTATTTAGCGATTTACTTTCCGATGATTTCTCTTTATACTAATGATATAGCCAAAATGGGATTGTTTGCTTTCCTTCGGTGAAACCGCCCTATTTTTCCGTTGGTTCAGATGCGGACAAACATTTTGGTTTTCATGTTCTATTATTTATGGAGGTGAATTTATCTTGGGTAGAAAAAGTTGGAAAAAGGCTGTAGCATTACTGACACTGGTTGCATTGGTAATCATGTACATGCCTGTCAACAGTGCGGGAACTGAGACTGTTTATCATGAAACGTTTGCAACGGGCAAAGGTTTGGCTATTCAATCCGGCGGTGCCAGCCTGAAGCAGGTGACTGACAAGGTCTTCGACGGAAATGATGACGGTGCCGCTCTGTATGTCAGCAACCGATCAAACAACTGGGATGCAGCTGATTTCAAAATCGCTGACATCGGGCTTGTCAACGGCAACACCTATACGATCACAATTAAGGGCTATGTTGACACTGATGTGAATGTACCTGCAGGAGCGCAAGCCTGGCTTCAGACTGTCAACAGCTATGGCTGGTGGGGCGGAGTGGATTTCGTTGCAGGCAAGGCTTTCACATTAACCGGTACATACAAGGTGGATACCAGCAAGGACACCAGTATCCGCGTACAAACCAACGACACCGGTGCTGCTGTTCCCTTCTACATTGGGGACATTGAAATTACCGGCGAACCTGCTGCGGAAGTTCCCGCTGAAAAGGTCACTGAAACTGAAGCAGAAGAAACAGAAGTATACCATGAAACCTTTGCCAGTGGTAAGGGTATTATTGTTCAATCGGGCGGTGCCAGTCTGTCACCGGTTACCGATAAGGTCTTTGACGGAAATGATGACGGGGCAGCTCTGTATATCAGCAACAGAACCAATAACTGGGACGCCGCCGATATAAAAATCGCCGATGCGGGCCTGGAAAACGGCAAGACCTATACCATCACCGTAAAAGGTTTTGTGGATGCCAATGCTTCCATCCCCACGGGTGCGCAGGCCTGGCTTCAAACAGTAAACAGCTATGGCTTCTGGGGAAGCGCCGACTTTAAAGCCGGAGAAGCTTTCACTTTAACGGGTGATTATACAGTAGATACCAGCAAGGATTCTGCCATTCGCATTCAATCCAACGAAGAGGGAAAGACAGTTCCTTTCTATGTTGGAGATATTGTCATCACAGGGCAGGCTTCATCAGCCGCTCCCGAGGAACCTGAAGTAAGCGACAGGGCACCTGCAGAGCCGTTCACAACCATCACCTTTGAAGACAATACTGCCAATGGTTTCGTTGCCAGGGGCGGCGTTGAAAAACTGACCGTGACCGACGAAGAAAACCATACCACCGGCGGGAAATATTCCCTCAAGGTTGAAGGCAGAGAAAAGGCCTGGCATGCTCCTTCGCTGCGTATTGAAAAATATGTGGACCAGGGCGCGGAATACAAAATTACCGCCTGGATCAAGCTTTTGGATCCCAACGCTTCTCAGGTGCAGCTTTCCACACAGGTTGGAGAAGGCACCAGCGCTAATTATGTCAATCTATCTCCTGCCAACATCACCAAAGACGACGGTTGGGTGAAGCTGGAAGGAACCTATCGCTACAGTAATGTCAGCAGTGAATATGTAACCATCTATGTTGAAAGCTCCAACAACGCCACCGCTTCCTTCTATATCGACGACATCTCAGTTGAAAGCACTGGCGCCGGGGCGATCACAATCCAAAAGGATTTGAAACCGATCAAAGATGTTTATGAGAATGATTTCCTGATTGGAACTGCCATTTCTGCAGAAGATCTCAGCGGCATCCGGTTTGATCTCTTAAAAATGCATCATAACTCCATTACCGCAGGCAACGCCATGAAGCCGGGCGAACTGCAGCGCGTAAAGGGCACTTTCACCTTCGAAGGCGCCGACAAGCTTGTTGACAAAGCGCTGGCAGAAGGCTTCAAGGTGCATGGGCATACCTTGCTGTGGCACCAGCAGTCTCCTGAATGGATGAACACCACCACCGATGCAGTAGGTAAAATCGTTGCTCTCAGCAGGGAAGAGGCTCTTGATAATTTAAGAACCCACATTACAACGGTCATGGAACACTTTGGCGACAGGGTGATTTCCTGGGATGTTGTCAATGAAGGCATGAACGACAACCCGAACAACCCGGCCGACTGGAAAAAGTCTCTGCGTCAAAGCCCATGGTATCAAGCTATCGGTGAAGACTATATCGAGCAGGCATTCCTGATAGCCAGGGAAGTACTGGACGCTCATCCCGACTGGGATATCACACTGTATTACAACGATTACAATGAAGACAATCAGAACAAAGCAACCGCCATTTATAACATGGTGAAGGAAATTAATGAGAACTATGCCAAAACCCATCCCGGCAAGCTCCTCATTGATGGCGTCGGCATGCAAGGCCACCACAACGCAAGAACCAATCCGGAAAATGTGAAGCTTTCTCTGGAAAAGTTTATTTCACTGGGTGTGGAAGTCAGCATTACCGAGCTTGACCTCCAATCCGGCAGTAATTACACGCTGACCGAGGAAGAGGCTGAATATCAGGCATATCTTTATGCCCAAATGTTCAAGACCTTCAAGGAAAACTCCGATCACATTGCCAGGATTACCATCTGGGGCATGGATGACGGAACAAGCTGGAGATCAGCTACCAACCCGTTGCTGTTCGATAAGAACCTGCAGGCGAAACTCGCATATTATGCGGTCATCGATCCCGACAAGGTTATTGCGGAATACAGCAAGGAAACCGTAGAAGCCAATGAATCCACCGCTCAATACGCCACACCTTTGGTGGATGGCAAAGCTGACGCAGTCTGGAATCAAGCCGCTGAAATGGAAATTAGCCGTTATCAGCTGGCATGGCAGGGTGCAAACGGTACAGCAAAAGCGCTTTGGGATGACAAGAACCTGTATGTTCTGATCCAGGTTAGTGATGCGCAGCTCGACAAGGCAAGCGCAAATGCCTGGGAACAGGATTCCATTGAAGTGTTTGTGGACGAAAACAATGAAAAGTCCAGCTTCTATCAGGAGGATGACGGTCAATTCAGGGTGAACTTTGAGAACACAACTTCCTTCAATCCGGCAGCCATTGCAGAAGGCTTTGAATCTGCAGTACAGGTTTCCGGAACAAATTACACCGTTGAGGTGAAGATTCCGTTCAGGACGATCACCCCGGCAAGCGATACCGTTATCGGCTTCGACGTTCAGATTAACGATGGCAAGGACGGCGCGCGCCAAAGCGTGGCGACCTGGAACGACGCTACAGGAAACGCTTACCAGGACACCTCCGTGATCGGAAATCTGAAGCTGGTCGACAAGGATACTACGAAAGAAGCAACACGCGGCGAAGCCACCATGATGATCCTGAAGGCATACGGTATCGAACCGCTTACAGACCTGAAGGATAATTTCGTAGATGCAGTCGGCGAAAATGCCGGGTATTATGCGAAGGCAAAAGCGATTAAACTTACAAACGGCATTGGTAACAACAAGTTTGGTGCGAACCTTGCGATGACCCGTGAAATGCTTTATACGATGATCTACAATATGGAGACCATCGAAGGAAAGCTGCTGAAAACCGATGCTTCCGCAAAGGAACTGTCTGCGTTCAGTGATTACAAGGAACTGGCAGGCTGGTCTGTTAAGGCTGTGAAGGCACTTGTTGAAGCAGGATTGATCAAGGGTGACAAGCTTGATCCAAAGGGAATTGTTACCACTGATGAAATCGAGAACCTGCTGAATGGCCTGAAATAGTGTTCAAACAGTAAAGGATGAACCAGGCTTAACAGATGGGTTTTATAAGGAAACCCACACAAGATAAACTGTAGTAACAATTAGTAAAAGGGACGTTGATCGTTATGCGATTGACGTCCCTTTTTACCCGTTTTTATTCCCCCTAATGTTTCCGACCATACTTGCACTTCATAAACGTTTCAGATATAATGGATAAAATTACAAAAAACAAGCCTTCTTGATTTATCTGTGATACAACCTGGTCATTGATGAAAAGGATAAGGCGGGTTCAACCAGGGGTTAAAATATACCCATAAAGAATCAGGGAAATAATGGGGGAGAGTTATCATGAAGATCCTAGGCATATCGGGCAGTCCGAGAAAAAACGGGAACACCGAAATACTTGTGGAACATGCGCTGAAACCATTCCAGGAGGCAGGATGGGAGATACAGCGGTTTTTCATGAGCGAGAAAACCATCAACCCATGCGTTGCCTGTGAATCCTGCCATAATACGGGTTCCTGCGTCATTATGGGGGACGACGGAGCTTCACTTTTGGAAGCATATCTGCAGTGTGATGCCGTCATTATAGGTTCACCTGCGTACTACAGGAATGTGACCGCACAGCTGAAGGCTTTGTTCGACAGAAGCTACAGCTTTGGAAGGCGCAAGCCGCTTGTTGGAAAACCCGGTGGCGCAATTGCTGTGGGCAGAGGTGAAGGAGGAGGACAGAGCTTGGTTCTGTCGATCATTTACAATTATTTTCTTTCCATGGGGGCAATCTGTGTTCCGGGTGAGCTGAACGGTCTGTCTGCAAGAGCTGACGGGTATGGGGACATTATCAAGCAGGAAAGGCGGCTAAGGCAAGCCGGAATATTGGGAGAGAACATCCTGAAATTTGCAAGCTTGTTAAGAGGCCGATAAGAAACAGCCCATATCAGTGACCTCACCACCGAACAATTTCAGGTATGCGTACAAGGGTGAAAAGTGATTGAGATAATTAAATGAGCTTTCGTGTGAACCGTACAGGTTAAACAAATAATCACCATCTTCATAGCAGTGGTTCTAGGGTGTTTGATGAAGGGCAGGAAGGAATGGTGTGATAATATGGTTATCAGAAAAGTAAGCGGAGATTTGGAAGAATGTGCGGGTGTTATCCGGAATGCGTTCATTACAGTGGCGGATGATTTTCACCTGACAAGAAAAAATGCGCCAACCAATCCGGCATTTTTAGGCACAGATGCCATGGAAAAGATGCGCGATAAGGGGGCTGTTATGTTCGGAGCTTACGAGGGAGAACTCTGCATCGGTTTTATTGCTGCCCTCGAAGCAAGTGAGGGAACCTTTTATATGGAAAGGCTGGCTGTATTGCCTGAATACAGGCATGGGGGCATCGGCAAAAGGTTGATGGATACGGTATTTGATTACGTCAGTAAAAAGGGTGGGAAAAGGGTTTCCATTGGTATTATCAACGAAAATACACGGTTGAAGGAATGGTATCAACAATACGGTTTTGTTGAGACAGGCCTGAAGCATTATGATCATTTGCCCTTCGAAGTCTGCT
>LSQX01067550.1_pt1 | contig 17525 bp, 21 predicted proteins | sample 654561 | NCBI WGS metagenome assembly LSQX01 (sample SAMN04489861, study PRJNA283612) | anaerobic digester metagenome | isolation source: 4 biogas reactors fed with cattle manure at either 37C or 55C with and... | place: Denmark: Kongens Lyngby | collected 2014
ATTTAATTGAAACACATTAAAAAACCCCTCAAAATTGGCTTGTAATCAATTTAAGGGCATAAGCAAAGCATTTATTAGGGGTTAGGTTGTAAAACTATTAAAAACAAAAATTAAAAGAAATTAAAAAGGAGAATAAAAGTGAAAAAAAACAAATTATTAACTGAAAGGCAAGTAGCTTTGTATAGGTATTTGCTAAAGCAAGATAAGTTTAAAAACTTAAGAGAAATTATTTTAGAAACTGATCTTTATGGCAGTTTAGAAGATTATGAGTTTAATAATACTAAACAAAGAAGACAGCTAACTAAAGACATAAGAGCTTTAAAAGCATCTGATAACATTTTTAGTGTTATTTTATCTACCACAAAAGGCATCAAAATAGCTACGAAAGAAGAATACGAACACTATTTTGAAAGACAAAGCATTAAGCAAAAAAAGGCAATGAAACTACTAAATAAGCAAAGAGAAAAAGCCAAGAAACATTACCAAACTAAAATGGATTTTGAAACTGGCTTAAATGAAAATTATGTAGTTGCATTTAGGGAATAGAGTATGGCAAGTATTAAAGAAAACACATCTTTAGAAAAAATAGAGAAGATTAAAGCTTATATAAAATCAAAAAACTATAGATATTGCATGACAACAACTGAATATGAATCTGGGGGAAAAATCATATCTATTGTAATTGGAAAATATGAACTATTTAATAACACTTGTATTATCAAGTGCGAAGAAGCTGCAGCAGTAATTTATTATAATGAGTTATTTAAAAGCACAAAAGATAAAATCACAGTATCTTTTGGTGATAAAATAAAATATGATTTAGATGCTTTAGGACTTGAAAACTTATATAAAGTTTTAGATCACAAACATTTTATTGAAAGAGCAAAACAAGACATAGAAAGAATAATCAAAGGAGCAAATTGCAATGAAAGTATGTAAACGCATTTTAACATTCCTAATTTTACTCTTTAGCTTAATGTTTATAGCTGGTTGCACTGATAACCAAGCTAAAGCAAATGAAAGTGAACTATTAACAACACACAGTGAGTTTATATCAACTTTAAGAGATAGAGTATCGGCTTTAGAAACTGAATGCTTTTATTTAGCAGAAGAAAACACGCAATTAAAAGAGCAAATTAAAGCAGCTGACTTTAAAGCAAGTGATGATTATATTAAGTTTTTACAAGCTTTAGATTATAATTTCACTTATTGGCACGAGGACTATTTAGATCTAAAACAAGATTATGAGAAAACTTTAAGAGCTTTAGACAAAGCTGAAAAAGATTTTGAAGAGTTTTATCAAGATTATGAAACCCTCAAATTAGAAGTAGAACAGTTGAAACAAGAAATTATAGCTTTACAAGAGGGAGGTAAATAATGAGTAAAGATTTAGAAAATAAAGAAGAGGACTCAAATGAATAAAGTAATTTTAATAGGTAGATTAACCAAAGATCCAGAATTAAGGAAAACAGACAAAGGCAATAGCTTTGTAAACTTCCAGCTTGCAGTTTCAAGGAACTATAAAAACCAACAAGGAGATGTGGAAACTGATTTTATTAATTGTCAAGTGTGGGGAACTCAAGCCGATAATTTAGCAAGATACATGCGTAAAGGTAGCCAAATTGCAGTAGAGGGTAGCATCCAAATTAACACAGCTAATGTAAATGGCAAGACCGAATACTACACTAAAGTTTTAGTTAATTTAATTGAGTATTTATCTAAAGTTGAAAACAACAATAATGCTCCAGCTGTAAGTCCTTATGAGTTTAATCAAGAACCTAACGCAAATAGTGGTGGTGTCGGCATAACTGATGAAGATATACCTTTTTAGGAGGGGTATATGGAAATAATCACTTTCTTTGAAAAGCTCGATAAAGATATTTTAATTTTAACGCAAGAGGTAAAACTCTTTCAAATAAAGTTAGATTTTATCATTGATGCATCAGCTCCACAAATGCCAAAGGATATAATCTTTGGAGAAGCAAAAGGAAATAATTTTTTTACAGCTGAAGAACTTTACAATGAAGTTATCAACCTAAAAACAACAATAAATTTATTGCTGAAAGCTCTGGAAGAGCTAAAAGTTATGAAAGATATTATTGAGAAAAACCTAAAAGATTTTATCAAAACAAGTAATGATCTTGAGTATTTAATCATTAAAAATCATTATATTGAAAAAAAATCACTTAAAAAAATAGCTCAAGATTTAGGATACTCATATCAGTATATTCGCAAAACACATATGGAAATAAAGAAAAAATTGGGAAAATAACACAAAAAGCAACATTTTAGCAACAAAAAAGCAACATTTATTTTTTGAAAAGTGTGATAAAATGTAGGTGTGTAAGTATGTAAGTAAGTAAGTAAAAACTTATTTAATTTTCTTTCGTCTTTTTTGTGTTTATTAAAAATAAGGATTTTACTTCATATGTTTAGAACCTACTTTAAACATTAACTTGCTTTATTTACTTACACTTGTGTTTTAATTTCTTTAATCAAATTCTTGTTTGATTTAAAAAAAGAGGAAAGAGGAATAAGCTTTAAGATTAAGTTTATTCCTTTTTTTATTTTAACTTTTATTCATATACTTAAGCATATACTTAAGTATATTTTTTTATATATTTAGTTTACTTAAACAAAAATAAACTAATAATTTAATTAAGTAAAGGGGGTTTTAGTTTGAGTAAAAATAAAAAGAATAATACCTCTAAAGCTAAAACTTCTACTAAAAATACATTTTTTAAACCACCTAAATTAACTGAAGAACAAAGAGAAGAATTAGCTGTTAAGAAACCTAATAGAACTAATAATCGTAAAAATAAATATGAGTATTGGCTCACTAAAGATGGCTTGTTGCTTTTAGAGTCTTGGAGTAGAGATGGTTTAGATTTACAACAAATAGCAAAGAAAATGGGTATTGCTCCTAAAACTTTATATGCTTGGAGAACTAAATACGAGCCAATCGGTAATGCTATAAAAAAAACACAAGAGTTAGCTAACTTAGAGGTTGAAAATGCTTTGTTTAAAAGAGCTATTGGGTATAACGAAATTGTTAAAGAAGCTATGAAAGTTAAACAAGGAAGCTATGAAGAAATAGTTTATGTTGAAAAAGTTATTCATATTCCCGGCGAAGTATCAGCTCAAATCTTTTACTTAACTAATCGTAAGCCAGAAAGATGGACTAATACACAAGCTCGTAAAGTGCAATTGGCTGAGCCAGTAAGTGCAGCTTTAATCTCTATTACTGAGAACTTAAACCGAATAGAGATAACACCAACAAAAGATGACTTAGTAGATTTATCTAAATATAGAACTAAAGAGGAAAATGCAGATGGAACAACAACAAGCAGTAACTAATGAAACTCAAGCTGTCATTACACCATTTAATTTTAGTGAAAAGAGTTTAGATTTATTAAGAACTAAATCAAGCTTTGATATTTGTGAGGGAACAGCAAGATCTAGTAAAACAACAACACTTGCATTTAAGTTTGGGCTGCATGTAAATAGCTCAAGTCATATGCAGTTTTTTATAGCTGGAGCAACTAAAGGTGTAGCAAGGCGAAATGTAGTAGATGAGAAAAATGGTTTTTTAGCATTATTTAGAGGTTGTGCGAGAGAGGGAACTAATACAAGATATGGTAGTCATTTAGTCTTTACTGATACTCTTGGCCGAGAAAAGATAATTTATATCTTTGGTTTTAAGGATAAAGCAAGATGGCAAACAGTATTAGGATCTACACTTGGCGGTGGTATTATTGATGAGATTAATATAGCGGATGTTAATTTTGTTAATGAAGTATTTAGATCTTTAATTGCAGTTGATGGTTTTTGGCTTGGTGCAACACTTAACCCAGACAATCCAGATAAAGAGATCTATACGAATTATATCAACAAATCAATTCCGCTTAAGAAATGGGAACATGATATACCAAAACCAATTTTAGAAGATTTAGCAAATGCTGATGAAAAAATTAAAGGAGCTATATACTGGCATTTTAATTTTAATGATAACCCAATAATGACTCAAGATAAAGTAGATTTGTTTAAATCACTTTACCCTAAAGATAGCTTTTATTATGCAAGTAAAATACTTGGCTTGCGTGGTGTAAGTGAGGGAGTAATCTTTAAAATGCTTGATGATAGTTATTTAAGTAAGTCAAGCGAATATATTTATCGAGCTCAAAAAGTCATAATGGATGATATTGAATATCTATTCAAGACTGATGCTTATACTAAATATGTATTTGGAGTGGACTTAGGGGGAAACCAAGAGAAAAAGGGAACACGAATAACATTTACTGGTTTTCATAGACAATTTAAGCAGCTGGATGTTTTAGGAAGAAAGAAACTAATCAGTGAAGAGGCAGTAGCATTAGTTGTTGAAATATGCGATTTTATAGAGAAATGGTATAAGCAAGTGCTAACACCAATTAAAATAGATGCAGTTTACATAGATGGCTATGGTGCAGTTAATGTTTTACTACCAACAATTAGAAAAGAATTAGTTAATAGAGGCATAAACTTAAAGGTGCGATTAGCTATTAAATATGGCAAAAACTCAACTAAAACAACTGATAAAGCAACTGATGCTGATAGACACTCAAGACTGATGACATTATTGTTATTATTCAATTTAAGAAGAATAAGATTTATCAATAACAGTGAGGGTAGAGAACTAATAAGACAGCTTAAAACGCTTGTTTATAATCCTAAAGACAATTTACCATTAGATAACAATCAAGATGCAATGGATGATTATGATAGCTTGTGTTATACGATAACACCATTTATTACGGAGCTAAACGATAACATTATGCGAGATGAAGAAAGGAAAAGATTATGAGTTTTGAAAGCAAGATTTTACGCAATAGACACAATAATGATTATGGGTTTAATATAGATCAACGATATAGACAAGAAGAGGGTGCAATTTGGTATGAGGGCAAAAGTGAAAACTTAAAAAGGTTTTATACTCAAAATCTTACTAATTTGCCTAATCCAAGTGCTGATTTTTTTACAGCAAATCAAAGCTATTTTTGGAAAGTAGTTGCAGCTGAACCACAAACAAAAACTACTCATTCTGGACTACCTAATGCAATTATCAATACTTTAATTAGTATTATTGGCAAACCAGAAATAAAAGTAAATAAGAAAAAAGAAAACAAAGAAACAGGGCAAATTGAAGTTGTGGAAGATTTAGCTTTGACTGATTTACTTAATGAAATTCTTAAAGATAATAATTTTCAAACTCTAATGGATCAAGACCAATTACCTTATATGTTAGTGGTTGGTGATGGTGCTTTCTTTATCAATTATGATAAATCTATAAGTGATTTTCCAATGATAGTGTTTAGTGATGGAAGAAATGTGGAGTTTGAATATAAAGAAAATAGAGTTGTTGCTGTCAAAAGAAAAATATATTTTGTTGAAGATAATAAAACTTATATGCTTGAAGAAATAAGAACAACAACCTTAGAAGAAGATGAAAAAACAAAAACTAAAAAAAGAATTGCAACAATTGAATATAATCTATACGAGCTTGCAAATGAGAAAGGGCAAGTTAAACGACATGTAGATTTAAAAACCACTGAAAAAACAAAAGATTTAGAAAAAACAAGTTATGAGTGTTTTAATCAATTTATAGCTGTACCAACAATCTACAAGCTTGATAAGACAACTGGTAGAGGTAAGGGAATGTTTAGCAGTAAATATGATTTATTTGATGATTTAGACCAAAACTTATCAATGAGCTCAACAACAACTCGTAGATCAGCACCAGTAGATTATTTACCAGAAGAGTTAATGGAATATGATGATGAGGGGAACAGGAAAAAGTTTAATACTTTTGAAAGAAAAGTATTTGTTTATAAAAACGATTTGAACTCTGCAACTGGTGTAAATCAAGCAATGATTGAGACAAAACAACCAGTATTGAACTTCGAGCAGTATTCAAGTCAAGCATTAGAGATTTTACATAATATCTTAGCTGGTATTTTAAGCCCTGCAACATTAGGAATTGATTTAGCAAGAGATAATAATGCAACAGCTCAAAGAGAAAAAGAAAAGGTAACGATGATAACTCGTGATGATTTAATTGATTTTCAAACTGAAACAATTGAAAAATTATGTAATCTTTTATTAAAAGTTTATTTTTTCAACAATAACAACATTAAACAAGCTAAAGAAGATTATGAAATCTTTGTTAATTATCCAGAATATGCTAATCCAAGTTTCGATAGTAAGCTTGCAGTATTAGCACCAGTATTCGCAAGTGGTGCAATGAGTGCTAAGCAATATGTTAACGAGCTTTGGGGAGACTCATTAACCGAAGAAGAAAAAGAAGAAGAAATCAAAAAGTTAGAAGAAAGACAATCGGCATATAATGCACCAGATGAAGAACCATACGATTTATTCAACATTGAAGGTTAGTAGTGATAAGTTATGGTAGGTGCAAGGAAATGGGTTTATTTAACCGATAGACTGATTAAAGATTGGGAATTATTATTTAACGAGTTAAATGAACATGAGATTAAAGCTTTAACAAATTATACTAAAACTGATGAGTGGTATGAAAAACAGCTTAAAGACTTAAAGAATTATAAAAAAACTATTGATAAGGTTGTGAAAGAACATAAAGAAAAAATAATGACTAACTCACAAAATGCAGTAGATGAAAGTATTGCAGTTATGGGGGGAATGCTTAATGATACAGCTGATACTAATGCTGAACCTTATGCAATTTATTATGAAGAAATGAATGAGTTTAATGACAATATGGTTAAGTCAGTAGTTAAGTTTGCAACTGATAGACATAGCTTTTTTATAAATAAAATAAATGCTGAAAATTGTGCCGCTAAAATCTTGAAGCAATATATCGTTGGAACTGATGAAAATATGGCTATTATTGGTGGAGCAAAAATACCGATTAAGACAACAGAAGAAAATATATTGGATCTAATAGCTAAAAAAAATAATTTAGGTTTCTTTGTAAAGTATGCTAATGGGAGAAAGATAGGAATTAGATCTTATCTTGAAATGAACTTAAGGACAACACTACAAAATATAGCTACACAAAAACTTAAAGACTCAACCGATAATTTAGGCATTATATTCTTTTTAGCATCTTCTCATGCTGATTGTGCTGATGACCATGTAGATTATCAAGGGAAGATTTATGTTAAAGAGAACTGGCAAAGATTTATAAAACCAGAAAAGATAGCCGAAATACAAGACTTTATAACTAAAAAAGATATAAAGACTATGGAATGGGTTATAGGAAAGCCAGTTTATTTTACAACAAGACCGAATTGTAGGCATTATTTCACACCAATAACGATAGAACAAGCATTAAAGAAATCGTTAAAGGAACTACATAAAGAGCTTAAAACTGAAAAACCTTTAACAAGCCAAGATAAAGAATTGACAGCTAAAAGGTATAAAGCATTACAAGAGCAACGAAGAAATGAACGCAAAATAAGAGAAAATAAGGAAAAATTAAATCATTTAGAAACTTTCAAAGCTAAAACGAAAAACGATACAGCTGATAGTGAGATTATGAAAGTTAAAAACAATATAGCTTATTATCAAGCAAAACAAAGAGCTTTAATCAATGCTAATAGGGGTGTATTAGTTAGAGATTATAAGAAAGAACAATTAGGTATTGAAAAACAATAAAGGTAATAAGTCCATAAAAAGACTGATTATATTCAAGTTATGTTTCTTGTAAAAAAAGCAAGTAAAAATACAAGTTATGTTTCTTGTAAAAAAAGCAAGTAAAAATACAAGTTATGTTTCTTGTAAAAAAGCAAAGACAACTTAAACCTTAAAGCCAAATAACAAGGTTAGTTGTAAAAGGAGTATTAAATGGCAACAAAAAAGAAAAAGTATTCAGAACTTACTGAAGAAGAAAAGGCAGCTTTAAGTGAGGAAGAACTTGCAGCATTAAAAGCTGAAGAAGAAGCCGAAAAAGCTGATGAGAATGAGAGTGAACCAGCTAAAACTGAAGAAACTCAAGAGGAAGAGGGAGCAAATGAGGGCGAAGAAGAACCAGCTAAAACTGAAGAGCCAGAAATAGAAACGATTACTCTACCAAAAACTGAGTATGAAGAACTATTAAAGAATAAATATGCTGAGGGAGCACGTAAAGCTGAAAAGTCTTTACAAGACCAAATTGCAGCTTTACAAGTTGAAAATCAAGCATTGAAAGCTCGAGAGGTGGCAGCAACATTAGTAGATCCTCGATATGCGGATGATTTGATTGCTCTAACTAGAGGGAAAGGTTTGGAAGTAAACGAAGCTAACTTAAAAGAAGTAGCAGCTAATCAGCCAGCTTGGCAAAAATCTACAGAAGAGATTTTACAAGGTCAAGCAAGGATGGGAGCAAGCGGCGATAATACTCCACCAGCACTTGATGAAAGAGCAGCATTTAAAAAATTATTTGACAAAGCATAAGAAATAGGAGGGAAATTATTTTATGGCAAATAACATTCAAACAATTACAAAATACCTACACGAACAATTAGATGAGTTGTTTGTGAAAGAATCAGTTACTGGTATTTTAGAAGTAGCAAGACCGGGCGGTTATAAATTAAACTTTATTAACGCAAAAACAGTAAACATTCCAGACATGCAATTAGATGCATTAAGTGATTATTCAAGAGCAAATGGATTTGCAGCCGGCGACATTGATATTACATTCACACCACACACATTAACAATGGATAGAGGTAGACAATTCTCAATAGATGCAATGGATGATGAAGAAAGTGGTGGACTTGTAGTATTAAACGCAATGAAAACATTTGAAAGAACGCAAGTAATTCCAGAAGTAGATGCTTACAGATTGTCAACAATCGCATCAAAAGCAACAATAGATGGAACTAAAGCTGAAACAATTGCAGCTAACAAAGTAATTGCGAAGTTTGCTGATATTGAAAAATACTTTGAAGATAACGAGGTACCAACTGATAGGGTTATTTACTTCATTTCAACTGAACTTTCAAGATTAATTAAAACAACTACTGAACTTTCAAGATTAGTAGATGTAACTGAAGTTGGAAGTGGCGACATTACATTAAAGGTAAACACTTTTAATGGAAACCCTATTATTGTAGTGCCACCAAAGCGTTTTAAGACAGCTTATACTTTTGGTGAAGGCTTTACACCAACTGAAGATGCTAAAGATATTAACATTTTAGCAGTATATGATGCTGCATCAATTCCAGTTAAAAAGCATAATCCAGTAAGAGCATTTAGTCCTGAAGTAGTTCAAGATAAAGATGCATGGAAGTTTAATTATAGAATTTATCACGATATCTTTGTTCCAAAGAATAAAGCTGTTGGTGTTTATTTAAGTTTTAAAGATACAACTTATACTATAACATTGGGAGAAGGACTAAGTTCTGAAGATCCACTAACTAATTTATTAGCAGGATCTAAAGTAAATATTACAATTACAGTTCCAGAAGGGAAAGAAGTAGATAAGTTTAGAGTGGATGGTTGGGCTATTAATTTAGGTGGACTTCTAACATATGAATTAACAGTATCTAAAAATCACAATGTAACTGTTAGTTTTAAAGATACAACTCCAGCAGAACCTGAATAATGATTTTAATAGCTTAATACAAAAATAAATTATTAACACTACATAAAGGGTAGGTGTTAAAGCTTACCCTTTATCTTTTTACGAATTTGAAAGAAAGGACATAAAAAACTATGGCAAATGAATTAATCACAATTACAAGGGAAGAGTTTTTAACTTATTCTGGTAGAGATTTAAGTATTGAACTTCCATCAAACGATAGAGATACCGACAAAGTAGTTACAACAATTAACCTATGGACTAATAGGGTTTATGATGAGATTTTTGTTAGATTTGATAAATATGATAGTAAAAACTTTAGTGAAAGGCAAAAACAAGCTATTAAAAGAGCTATTTGTGACTATGGTATGTATTATTTAACAAGCGGTGATCTATATCGTGAGAGTGGTTATAGTTTAGAAAATGGATCTAATGTTTCTCAAAGTGAGCTTGAAAATATGCGTTTTCCGAACTACATAAAAGAAAACTTAAGAAGAATTGGCTTGAGAATAAGAAACTTAAGCTATGTCTATAATCCACATTGTCAAGATAAAGATTGTTTTTAAGGTGTAATTATGGGGAGAGATGCAAGAAATACAAGCTCAAGATATAGAATTAGGTGTAAAGTTTTTGAAACTATCACAAATAATGAAGATAGAATTGCAAGACTTACAAATAGCAAGCCAATAGTTTTTTATGCAAGAGTTATACAAGATTACAAGGAAAGTTATTTCTTTGTAGATAATTACAATACTACACTTGGAAATGTGGTTATTGAAACAAGAGATTTAAAACAAAATGATATTAAGAGATTAGATACAGTAGAGTATTTAGGCAAGTTGTATAATGTTGAGAATATAGTCGTAAAGCCAGAAGAAAGGCAAATCGGTATTACAACAAGACCTTTAATTAAAACAATAATAGCTTTAGGTAAAGAGGTAAAATAACTGTGGCAGAAATTAATCTTATGAATGAAGCTAAAATGATTGTAGGTGCATTACTTGGTGCAGTGCCAAAAGATACTGGAGCTTTAGCAAGCAGTATAGGTTTTAATGTATTAGATAATAATACAATAGAAATCTTGGTAGGTAATGAGATAGTAGATTATGCAGTGCATACTAATATAGAGTGGCAACCACCAATCAATTTAGAGTATTTCCCAAGTGGTAGGAAAAGAACTGAAACTGACAAATCAAGGTTAAAAAGTTTTAAATTTGGTGGAAAAAATCCAAATGAGAGGTGGTTTGATGGTGCATTAGAACAATGTTTATTAGCTTTAGCTGAAAAGTATAAGGGGGTGTATTTGCGTGAACTTTAAGAAACGATATATCGAGTGGTTAGAACAAGAATTAAGTGGTTATTTGCCCTCTGGTTATGATTTAAAGGTAATAGATGAATCAACACAAAGCCCACAAATCAAACCTCTTAAAACCGAAATTAGAGTGTATGTAAAGTTTGGTAGTGGAAGTAAACAAGTAAACACACAAGATAGAATAAACCAGACTTTAACAATCACAGCTTTAAGTGAAAGTGATAACTTTGATAAGACATATCAAGTTTTATATAACCTATTTACTGAATACTCTAAAAAAATAACTATATTAGAAAATGTAGAAGTGTTGGAAAATGATGTTTATGTAGCAAGTGATTATAATGTATGGCATAACTATCAAACACCAATGATTATGAACCCTTATCAGCAAATAGGAACTGAATCAAGGACAAGTCTAATAATGACTGGTGTTTTAAGCTATTCAAAAGGAACTATTATTGGTAGCTTACATTACATAGATGATGAGATTGTAGATATTATAGATCCAAGCGGAACATATCAAATGCAACAAGTGGCATTTAACCCAATCAATACACCAGCTGCAATATCATTTAATGAAAGTGCAATCATAACTTTTAGTGGTAGGTTTTTACTAACTAATAGTAATGTTTCAAGAAAGTTTTTAGATATGAATTATTATCATATGGTTATGTTTGAAGATGGTGTTACACCTTATGTTTGGAAACCGATTTATAAAGTGGTTTATAACCCTTTAACTTCAAGTCCTATTGAATATACTTTATTATGCAATATAGCCAATATACAAATAGAAAAAGATAGTGCAAATAATGACAACATTGTAAGCTTTGTTTTAACAGCTATCGATATTGAAAATTAGAGGTATTTAATATGGCTAATGAAAAAACATATGTAATAAGATTAACAAAAGATGGTGGCTCTGGTGCTTATGAAGAGATTAGTTATTCGCCACAAGGTAATTTATCTTCTCAAGAGGGGAAAATAAATAAAAAGCAATCAACAACGCAAAATGTAGCTCAAATGTTAGCATTTAAGGTAGGAACTGATGCAGTTAAATATAGCTTATCAAATTATGGGGAACTAACTGGCGATTATGTAGGACAAGAGGCAATAGAAGATATAACTGGTATAGCTGGCGATATATTTATGATAGCAAAAGGTGGCTGGCTTGGAGTAGCTGCAGTGGGTGTAAAATATGCAACTAAAATAGCAACAACTTCAATAAGACTAAATAAGAGCAAAACAAGAGCATCAATAATGCAAGAGAGGGTTGGAATAACAACAATAAAAGGGTGGTAGTTTAATATGGTAGAAATTAAAATACTAATAAATGGTGTAGAACAAGCTAACGATAGAATCAAGTTAGAAAGTGGTTTTACATTTAAGGAAACTATCACAGATGAATTAGAGAACAAGATAGTTATATTTTTAGTTAGTCATAATAATAAAAACTTGTTAAAAGTAAATGATATTATAGAGATACAACGAGAAGTTAAGGGAACATTTAGAGATAAAACACCTTTTTTAGTGTGGCATTTAGAAAGAGAGTTATTTACCAAGATGCATCCATATTATTGGAAAATAACTGCTATTTTGGTAGAACCTACTAAGATATTAGAAAGAATAACACTGCCTCCTTGTGCGTTTACAAATAGCATGAACACACTTCAACAAATCTTTTCCAAAGTGTTAGACAAAGCCATTATTAAAAGAGGTGTGAACCCTCAAAGTAAGTTTAATGTATCAAGTAATTTAGCAAGTTTAATAGCAAATACAACTGGGGAAGATTTTGTTTATAATAAACCAGTATTGTTAAGAGAAGTATTAGATGATTTACTTTTACTTAAAAATGCAAGAATAAAAGTATTAAAAAAAGAAAATGGTATTATTTATTTAGATTACAAGCTATTATCTTATGAAAATAAAGCTATTAAAGATATTAACCTATTAGAGCATTTTACATTAAAAGGGCTTAAAGAAATAGAAAGTGCTAATGGTATAGCAAATACTTATGAAACTTATGTAAATGAGGTAATAACGCAAAGTCCTATTCAAGATAATTGGCGAGTGTTTAAGCCAAAAGAAGCTGATATATTAACAAGTCAAGATTATTATTATTGTTTTGATAAACCTATCGAACATATGGAAAAGTTTGAAGTGTTAGTAAAAGTAAAATGGACTTTATCACATAGTGATATATTACAATATGACAGAATGATAGTGCAAAGGTATGAAGTATTAGATTTAACTGATAGTTTTGTAGAAGAAGATATTTATAACTTAACAAATGAAAGCGACCAAAGATATAAAATACCATATAAGAGAAAAGAAAAATATATGTATTGTTTGGAAGATGTTGGAACTGTAATTGGAATAAAGATAGAAAATAGAACACATAATGCATTTTTAGCAAGGCAAGTAGCTTTAATGCAAGACAGCTCATTTATGGGGGAATATGATGTCTTAAATTATAAGATTATCGATAAAAACGGTAATGAGTTAGAAACTGATATCTGGAACTATCAAAACTTTTTATTTAGAGCTAAATACTATGCCTATATGGACCAACATTATAAGTTTACTAAAGCTAATAATGATTTAGGAACTATATTAGTAAGTCCAAATGAAAGCTTAATTGACAGTGATAGATTTGCAGATAAAATGTTTAATATCACAAAAAGTCAAGGTAATAAGAGATTAGAAGCTGATATATTAGTGGCTAATTATTTTCAAGACTTAAATGAGATTTTAGTTGGTGATAGATTTTGGTATGAGAATAAACTTTATACTGTTATTGAACGAGAAAAAGGGTTTTATAAAGAACATGTTAAAGATCATATTGTTTTAGAAGCTGATTATATTCCAGAAATACCAGAGAAATTATCAAGGGAAAGACAAATCTTTAAGAACCCAATAGAGAAAACAATCACACGTGATATATTAGTGCATGATAAAGTAGTGTTTAACCTAACAAATACTAATTATGGAACTAATACATTATTTAACTTAAATCAACTAACAACACTATTAAAGAATAGTTTAATTCATAGATTAGAACCACCAAAGCTAAATGGTTATTTATTTGCTAATGGGGTGCATTTTATTTATAATATAACACCAGTAAAGGTAAAAAATAGCGTTATCTATAACTTTGGGTTTTTAGATAATTATAGTGCAGGTTATACGAAAGATGTTTCAACATTAGGTGGTTTTAAGGTAGGGTTTAACTCTTATGTAGATAGTAATGGCGAGGTAGAAAATATATCTATACAATTTTTAAGTAATAACTATGATGAACCTAACTATTCAACAACCGATTTAGCCGATTTAATGGAACATTTAGAGAACTTACCAAAGGTTAGAGCAAATGATATAGCTGATTATTATGATTATAAGAGTAATAATTTACTATTAAAAGTGCAAAAAGACAGGTTAGAACACATTACTTTTACTTATCAATTAGAGTTTTTAAGTAGTGAAGAAGTAATAATTGGTCCAGAGTTTATCAATGTATTTAATTTAGTAGGTAGGTCAAATAGTAATTTTAAGATTTATGCAAGTAAGACATTAGATTATAGAGATGGTGATAGATTTGCGAAAGGGTTAGAACAATTTAACGCAACTATAACTGATGCTGGTTTAATAGAAATCACTGGTTTAGATGAAGATGTAGCAAATTATAAAAGCTTTGCAATATGCATTGGAAATGATAGAAGATTAGTATTGGGATTTAATAATAATTTTCACGATAAGAAAACATTAAGGTATTAAGGGGGTTTATATGCCAAATATTGTATTAGATAACAAACAACATAACTATATTGTATTTAATCAATATGGGAAGATTAAGGAAAAGAACTTATTTGATTTACCAGCTGGCTCAAGTGGTATTGAGATTTATATTTTAGCTGATTTTGACAATGTAGAAGCAAGCGAATATGAAACTTATGCGAACATTAAAAGACCAGATGGCTTAATTGTGGGTGATGTTATTTTAGAAAAGTTAGCTAACCAAATAGATCTAAATGGTAATCTATATTGGGGAAAGAAACTAACTTTATATGATGATGTGACACAGCTTAATGGTGCGATACAAATCAGTATAGTTTATAGTAAGTTTGACAGTAATTTAAGAAAGATTAAACGAAGAATTAATGGTATGATAGTCTTTCATATCTATGATGCAGTAAGCTTTTACACGCCGAGATCAAGTGTAATTAAAGCTATGATGAGATATGTAGATCAACAAGCTTTAGTTGCTAAACAAGAAATAGAAGATGCATTTGATGAATTAGCTACCTTAATGGAAGGAGTATAATAATGGCAATAGATGTAACAGCAGTAGATATTCCAATAACAATACACATGATCTGGTTATTTACTGCCAATAAAAATTAGGTGATTTTATGATTATAAGAATAGATAGTAATTTCAATATCATTGACAAAATAGATGAGCCAGATGATAAGCTAATTATAGCTACTGAAATTGGTGTTAAGAAATTAAAGTTTTATTATGTAAATGATAGTGCTGATTATGTTGTTAATATCTCATTTAAGAGAGCAGACAATATGGTTATTGGTGGGTTTAATGTAGCATTAGTAGAAGATGAAAATGGTATTAAGTATAGAGAATTCATACTTGATATTGAAGAGCTAACAGCTATAGCTGGAGCATTACAAATCACAATAAGGTATGAGAAGTATTTTGATAATGAACTTATTTTCTCAAGACCGATAAATATGGTAGTTGCAATATATGAGGCAGTAGCAACTGGAAATGATACTTTAAGTTTTTTAATAGAGGAGTTAGAGCAAATTAAAAGAGAACTTGAAGATATAAAAGAAAGTGATGTAGCTGGTGATGTTATTTATGTAAGACACGATAATTCCATTGAAAAAGCACCTTTATATATCAAAGAAAAATAAAAAAGAAAAGAGGTATTAAAGAAATGAATTTAAAAAATTTGGAAAATAAAACCAAAAAAGAATTGATAGAGATTATAAATAATCAATATCATTTAGCAAATGCAGTTGATGCTAAAGATGAAGAGATTGTAAAGCTAAACAATGAATTAGCAGAATCAAATAAAAAACTAAATGAGCTAAATAAAAAGGTTGTAGAATTAGAAGTATTAGAAAAACAAAATCAAGAATTAGCACAACGATTTATAAAGGTTGTTAAAGCTTTAGAAAATGCTATGTTTGCACTCAATAATTATTCTAAAATAAGTAAAACAAATATAGAAATGCAAATTCAAAATAACGAAATGTTTACTGGTCTACATGATAAAGTAGCGCAAGAAGTTATGCAATTAAATCAAGAATTACAAACACAAAAGGAAAGGCAAGGGAATAAATAATGGGAGTTATTTTAGGACATTCACAAGACATTAAAGTTGAATTATTAAAAAAACGCAGTGATGGCGATTTCCAAAGAATACTGCCAGTCACTAATGTTTATAATGTAATGGGTTTATTAAATAGTGATAGTGTTATTGACACAGCATTATTACCACTTTGGATTACTGGTGGAATGAGATATGGTGGTGGAATTGCATTTGATAATGATAACTTCCCAAGCCAAACGACATTTGAAAGTTTTTGGAGCTTATATAATTTCACGCAATTTGTAAGTGATGCATTTTACCAAATAAGAGGTAATTATTTCATAGCACCAAATACAATGACAGTGCAAATGAGTAATTTTCAAATCAATGCAGGTGGAACAATAGGACCAGTAGATGTAGATTTTAACTTAACAACAGTAAGTGCTGATGATATTCTAACAAGTGGTAATTATACTTATTTAGATTTAGAAGCTGGCGATTGGATGGTTATTTCAACTACAACATTTTTAGAAAAGACTGGAATTGATAATGCTAAATTAACATTAAAAATAGATGTAGTAAACAATACATATCCTTTTGCAAGTGATACAAATCATGGTGTAGTAAAATGGGCGACTGAAATTGATGTGAATAATCATAATGCAGTTAAAGCATCTACATTATACGCACAATTAACAGGACTAATTACAACATTACACCATGAAAGTGGAGTAACTGCTGGATCTGGCAACTATTTCACAGTAACCGCACAAGGGCATATTACAGCTAAAGAAATGAGGACTGCAAGTGAATCAGTAAGTGGTTTTATTGAAATAGCAACAACAGCTGAAATGAAAGTAGATACAAATGATGCTTTAGCTATGACACCAAAGAAAACAAAACAAGCTATAGACTGGTGGGGCGGGTTAAAGTATTATCAAGCATTACCAGCAAGTGCTGATGTAGCTGAGGGTTGCGTTATAGCTGTTTTAAAGTCATAAGGAGGTTTATAAATATGGCTGAAAAAAATATTGATCTAAAGCAAAAAGTAGGGAATGATTTTGTTGATATTCACCCTACAACAAAATGGGCTAACATTAAAGATAAACCAACAACCTTTACACCAACAAAACACGAACACCCTATAAGTGAAGTAACAAATCTACAAGAAACCATTAACTTATTAGCAAGAACTGATTTAGATAATGAGTTTAATAATGAAAACAAGTTTAAAAAAGGTATTATTTTAAGTAATGAAGATGGAGATTGTGGCTATGTGGATTTTACAAAATATACACCTGATC
>LSQX01156217.1_pt1 | contig 17523 bp, 12 predicted proteins | sample 654561 | NCBI WGS metagenome assembly LSQX01 (sample SAMN04489861, study PRJNA283612) | anaerobic digester metagenome | isolation source: 4 biogas reactors fed with cattle manure at either 37C or 55C with and... | place: Denmark: Kongens Lyngby | collected 2014
ACCATATCCCATGGGTTTATGTTGAGTATGAAAAGGGTGGTCAACGCAGGATTTTAGAAATCGGTGCAGAACCGGAAGTGAATATCTGCGTTTGCGATTCAAAGCCTGTTGCAGTTTATGCGTATTGCAATCTGCATGGTTTGTGGAAAACTGCGCTATAAAGCGTGAAAGTTTAATAAAGTCTGCTGGAAACGGCAGGCTTTTTTGTTGGGGACGGCTTTTTTGGGTGGGTTAATACAAGTTTTGTGGATTAAGTAATAGTATTGTCTGCTGGCTCGCATTGTGCCCCAAACACTATAACTCAACGCTCAATTTTCAAATACTTGCTTCCGCTCCAATTATTAAAAACAAAAGTACCTTTGTAAAGCGTAAAAGGGCGCTTCCACTTGGGAATTGGTTCTGATAACTTGGCTTTGTACTTTTCATATTCACTTATGCTATTCTCTTCCTCATCATCAGTAAACATTGCAGTAAAAAACAACACACCCTCGTTATTGTAGGCAGCTAATACCACAACTTTATTATCTATAAGCAACTCGATTTGTTGGATTAGCTCTTCGGTTACATCATTTTCAAATTCAACAAGTGTTACTCCGCTAAAATCAACATAGATGCCGTCATAATCATAGATTGTAATAATAAGTGGATATGAAGGCTGATTCGGGTTTTCACATTGGATTCGCCCGATTTTGCCTTTTTCGTTGTGCGAATATTCGATAGTCATTTTTAGTTGTGGAAACGCTGAAAACAGCTTAACATACATTTCATCAATATTAAGTATAGGGCTTTTATTCAACTTTGACATATTCATCTCCTATTATTGATTGTACCATCTTTTGTAAGGTCAAGCAATGAAGTGCTTAATCAAAGCAACTATACGCTTGTGTAGTAGAAATAATAAATGTAGGGGTGAACACACAGTGTTCACCCGCTAAAGACTGATAGTAAAAGGCCGCACCGTAGTGCAGCCTTTAATTCGCTTAAGTTCAGCTAATATGCACCAAAATCATTAGCAGTCTTGCAGCGTCGCCTGTTGTTAATATTCCATCTCCGTTAATTTCGGACAAGAAATCTTGCTCTTCATCAAAATCAACTTCGCCTACGAGATTCTGAAGTATCAATACTGCGTCGCCTGTGTTAAACAATTCGTCTCTGTTTGTATCGCCGATTAGAGGTGTTGAAGTATCTAAGTACTTAATCTCAACCAAGTCGATTCCCAGCATAAATTCGTCTGATACATCGTGATGACGGAATGCAATACGAACATCCTTGCCTGCATACTCGCTTAAATCAACAACGTGCTTTGTCCATTCGCCTGTGGGCATGCCGTTATAAAGAACGGTTGTGAACTCTTCAACGCCCTTAATATTTTCCGCTTCAGCGCCTGCGTTGCTATAAACAGTGTAGTTCTCCTCGGCATAGTTTTCATCGATTCCTATGTCGTACCATGAGAGCATACCTCCATCGCTAACCTCAAACAAAGGTGAAATCAACCAGTTATCCGGTGTAAGTGCGTTTTCTGAAGGGTTATCATAGGAAGCCGATACATAGCAGTGAGTGCCTGAAACGAATTCGTATGTGTCATGTGTGAAACTTTGCCACTTGAAACCGTCGTCGTCAGCGTCTATGTTTTCCCAGCCAACGAGTTCCTGCTCGAAGTCTTCCTGTAGATTGTAAATCATTTCAAAGCTGGAGTAGATTGTGCAGGTTGCAACGAATCCACCGTCAACGGTAGTAGCGATAATGTTTGCAACACCTCTGCCAACAACTGTTACTACGCCATTTTTATCAACTACTGCAACATCCTCATTGTCGCTTGTGTACTTTATGCGCCAAATTGATGCGTTTTCAGGAATTACATTAGCTTCAAGTGCCAACTGCTCTCCCCATGAAACCCATTCATACCTTGAAGAAAGCGTAATACCTGTTACGGGTATTCCTTCAAACTCTTCATAGTCATAAACAACGCTAAAGCCACAAACCTCGCCCACATCCGTAATTACAAGCTCTAATTCAGCGGTTTCTATATCAACCTTAACGATTGAGCCACCCATTGGGATACCGTTTTTAGCGCTTGTGTACATTTCCTCTTGATAGAGTGCCCAGTAAAGCTCGCCTGTTGCATGGTCGAATGCCATTGATTGCACATAGGCTGGCATTGTGCCTGTGTTTCCGATTACTGTTAGCTCGCCTGTAGCGGGGTCGATTGTAGATAAATCGCCATAATTGTCGATTAAATACAATACACCCTCAAGGTTTGAAGCAATCGTCATAGGAGTGGAATCAGAATATACTTGCGTAATAGTTTTGGTTGTAAGGTTATTAAAATCGATTGCGTACAGCGAAACGATATCGGTATCAATATCAATACCCAAACCGAAGAATTCGCCTGTTTTAGGATTGTAGGTTAAATCAACCATTATTACGTTTTCTATCAGCTGTTCAGAAAGCGTATACTCGAATGTCTTTATATCCAAAACATAAAGCTCGCCATACATTGTAACGCCATAATACACACCGTTAACAAGTGTTATTGCATATGTATCGTAAGCTATTTCGTCTGTTTCAGCTAATAATTCTGTTTCACCTTCTTCAAGCTCGAAAACATTCCAACCAACTCTTGACTCGTCTTCATGCCATACAGTATTACCGATTGCGAATTTGCCATCGACTACAGTTACGGTGATTTCGGCTGTAAAGTTCTCTTCTGTTGTTGCTGTAATTTTAGCTTCGCCAGCTGCAATGCCGGTAACAAAGCCATCTTCATTAACAGATGCAACTTTCTCATTATCCGAAGCAAAGGTAATCTCGGATAATTGAGCTAATACAGGCATCGGAAGCACATTTATTTGCTTCGCAAACCCTACAGGAACCGAAATAGAATCTTCTTTAAACTCAATGCCTGTAAGTTCGGGAGTAGGTCCTGCATAAACATTGTCAAGCCATGCTGTATCTAATCCCTCTGATGAGCTAATATCCTTCACGTAAATGAACTCAACATTGAAGGTACCTGCTGTATCGGAATCGTTTACAAAGATAATCGTTTCCCAATCAACTTCGCCGGTCATTCCCCAAACACCAGTGCCGTCAATATAGAGAACCAAACCGTCGAAGAGTTCTTCGCTCGAAACCTTTGCATCGAATGCAAAAATATCGCCAGGCTGCAGCTCTATAGTGGTTGAAACTACACATTCGGAATTGTTTACACCTTGGTTTGTGTTGATTGCTACAGTTCTGCCATCGATTGAGCTTTCCGCCCATTTGAAATCGCCATCGTTTACAAACTCCAATGTGCCGCCCTCTACGTTTAACGCCTCATCAACATCATAGTTTGCAAAGCCGTTGGTTTTTACATTGTCAATGTAAGCGGTGTCTTCGCCCTCGAAGTCTGAACCGTCCTTCTCAAACGACCATGTGAAATTGTATTCACCTGCAGTGGGTGCAATGTATGAAAATAAATCCCATTCGTTGCCATCTCCGCTATCTGTGAAAACTGAAACATCGTTTACGTAGAATACGAGCCTATCTACATCTAATTCAGATGAAACCATGTAGTTGAACTCGAATATTTCGCCTGCCTCAAGCTCTACAACTGTGAAGAAGGATGAGCTTGAAAAATCAACTCCACTGTTCGTGCTGTAAGCGTATGACCTTGTATCATCCGCAAAAACAGCCCATGGATACTCGCCGTAATCATAGAAAACAAAACCGTCTCCACCGTCAACAGCTTCCGATAGCGCCTCATTCGGAGTTAATACTAATGGTTCGTCAACGAGTATTAAGTCAAGACCGATTGCAAGCTCGTCTGTTGATTCGTGATGGCGGAATGCCACATAGATTGGCTGACCGTCGTACTCGGATAGGTCAACAGCTTGCCTCCTCCATTTGGGAGTAGGTGTACCTTCGAACACAAGTGTGTCAAAATCCTCAATATCTGTACCCGTTGTGCTAATATACACCGAGTAAAAATCATTGGGGTAAGCTGCGTCTAATACAGAAGCATACCAGCTTAACTCTAATTCACCTGTGGGTGTGAACTGAGGTGATATAAGCCAGTTGTCGGGCGTTAGTGCTCCGCCGCGCCATGAATAGGACGCTAAACAGTTTGAGCCATTGTATGCCCAAGCAGAGTTGTTTGTTAACATCCAATTTTCATCGTCTCCGTCTTCGTCGACTAATTGCCAACCAGACATATCCCCTTCAAAGTCTTGATAAAGCACATAATCGGCTTTTGAAGACTTCGGTGTGGTAGCTTTGCGTGTTGCGTTCTCTTTTGTTGCAACAGGTCTTGCCCCCTTTACGCCAATGGCAAGAACACTGGGTACCATTGAGAATACCAAGCAAAGGACCACGATAATAGCTAAAAGCTTTTTCATTTTTTCCTCCTTGTGGGATGCTTTTGCCCCCCCCATTTTTTTTATATCAACAACAATAGTTGTTATTGAAATAGTATAGCATTCAATGCAGAAACGCAAGCGTTTATTCACATTAGTGAAAACTCTTTTTGTCGTATCCGTCAAATTAGTGTAACAAATTTCGACAACTAATAATAACACCAGCAAGGCATACATTAATGCAATATGACAGGTTCCCATAACCACTTTAAGGTTGTATGAATTATATCATAAGTGTAGAACAAATGCAAGCAAATTATGTAAACTTTTTATAGAGTTTTCTTTTCTTACAAAATTCAACGGGATAGTACAGTACTTTCCATCATTATATTACATTTACCAAAAATCCTACTGCCCTTGACTAACATATAGAAAAAACATACAATTAGTATGGTGCAATATACTGTAATGACAACAGCCGTTAGGAAGGTACATATATGGATATAAACAGATATGGTTTTGGTATTCAATTTGATAAATTTAGGATGCCCATTGGGGTTGATGTGTGCGAAGCTATGCTTAATCAGATTTTCTCTGTAACCACAGCAACCGACTTAAAGGACGCATTTTTCTTTGGTGTCGAACACGAGGGCTACACAAATTCTTTCTTCTTTGCAATAGATAATATGTCTTATGGTCAGGCTCGGCGACTTCGTAAAAAAATCGAGAGCGATGCCATGTTTTCGCTTTTCTTAAACCAAGAGACACCTTTTTGGGGCAAAAACAAGCTAAGAAACGACTTGGGACTGCTACCCCCCATAGGCTCGGTAATCAATGGCGAGTTCGTTTACACAGACAGAAGTAAAACAATAAAACTAATCAAAAACGGCAAGCCTAAGTATCAATTCGTGCTTGCACCCGACAAGTACAAGGGTTCGTTGTCTTCTATCGATGCGATTAGAATATTTGCGATTTCCGCACGCAAGCACTTTTTAGGAGCGAAAATCGTTCCCCTACCAGTTGCAGATGGCGGCGAAGGCAGTATGGACGCATTTGTCGCTGCACAAGGCGGCGAATACAAAGCTGTTACGGTTTCAGACCCCTTGGGACGAGAAATTGAAGCGAAATATGCGGCATTAAATCCCACAACCGCAATAATCGAAACGGCTCAGGCATCGGGGCTAATGTTAGTTGAAGAGCATGAGAGGGATGTTCTAAGTTCCTCCTCATACGGCACAGGCGAAACGATTAAAAAGGCTTTAGAAGAAGGTTATACGAATATTTTGGTGTCCTTGGGCGGAAGTGCTACGAATGACGGTGGCATGGGCTTGGCTCGTGCGCTTGGGGTTAACTTCTATGATGCTTCGGATAATCTTCTCATGGGAAGCGGTGCCGATTTATTAAAGGTAAAAAGAATCGATTTAAGCGAAATCAATCCACTTGTAAAAAAGGCTAAATTCACTGCCCTTTGCGATGTAAAAAATCCCCTGATAGGGCTTGACGGTGCGGCTATGACATTTTCACCGCAAAAGGGCGCAGATGCAAGGGCAATGTTTGAGCTTGAATGCGGTATGAAAAATTTCAGAAGAATATTGTTTGAAGCGACAGGTATTGATGTTGCAGCCGTAGAGGGCGCAGGTTCAGCAGGTGGAATTGGGGCAATGCTTTTCTCGGTATTCAATGCGGAAATTAAATCGGGAATTGATACGCTTTTGGGCTTGGTGTCCTTCGATAAAGTATTAAACAACGCATCGCTTGTAGTAACAGGCGAGGGCAGGCTTGATTCGCAAACCATAAAAGGCAATAAAACGGTTTACGGAGTTGCATCTTGGTGCGTAGAAAAAGGCGTTCCTGTTGCGGTTATAGCAGGCAGTGTTGAGCAGGGCACAAAACTAAATGCAAGCGTGATTCCTATTATGCACTCTGGTATGGAAAGGGATTATGCGATTCAAAACGCATCTATATTGCTTATGGAGGCAAGCGACAGAATGTTTTCGCTATTGCTTGCATCTCAAAATATGCGATACTATGAATCAAAGCTCACTAAGTTTTCAAAGCGAGTAGCAAAAAAACTTTGGGAGATTATAAAGGTTGCTGCTAAGTTCACATGGAAGTACATAATAATCATAGCTAAGTTCCTTTTAAAGTGGTTGATAATAGGCATTAAAGAGTTGTTAAAGCTATTGGGTTTGTTTCTCAAATTCCTTTGGAAAAAGATAAAGCAACTTTTTATTAGCTTAGGCGAAAAGTTAAAAGAGTAATTGTGATTTCTATACAGAAGAATGTATTTTTTCCTAATATAATAGATAGTAGTCATTTAGCTAAAGCTATTTATTGAAAAGGAGTGGTATAAATGATTAGAGAATATAGCGTTACCGGAATGCATTGCGCCTCTTGTGCGGCAAATGTTGAGCGTGTAACAAACAATATAAAGTCCGTTGAAGCCGCAAATGTGAACCTAATTTCCGAAAGGCTTAGGGTTCGCAGCGAGCAAAATGTTGATGAGGAAGTAATAAAAGCTGTAACCGATGCAGGCTTCAAGATTGCAGTTTCCGAAAGCTCAATTAAGCAGGCAAAGGACGACCTTGCCCGTCATACAAAAGAGCTAAAGCAACAAAAAACAAGGCTTTTAATAGCGCTTGCGTTTGCAATTCCTCTGTTTTACATAGCTATGGCACCCATGATTAACCTGCCGAGCTTTCCATCGCCAAATAACCCCGTAGCTTATGCCTTGGTTCAGATTGCTTTGCTTATCCCTATAGTTATTATAGGTTATAGGTTCTACACATCTGGCTTTTATGCGTTTTTCAAGCTGCGGCCGAACATGGACAGCTTGATTGCGATTGGAACTTTAGCGGCAATAGGCTATTCCTTGGTATCTACCTATCAGATTATTGTGCATAACTCACCTCATGCTGTGCATCAGCTTTATTTTGAATCTGCTGGCGTGATAATCGCTTTAGTAATGATGGGAAAATACTTTGAAGCAAAAGCAAAGGGCAAAACCTCGCAAGCCATAGATGTGCTTTTATCCATAGTGCCAGAAACGGCACAGGTAATTCAAGCCGACGGTTCAGAAAAAACCGTAAATGTTGACGAACTCGTTACAGGCGAAAAAATTCGTGTGCGACCCGGAGAAGCATACCCTGTTGACGGTGTAATTCTGTTGGGTGATACCTCGGCAGACGAATCCATGCTGACTGGCGAGAGTATGCCTGTTCATAAAGAAAAGGATTCACAGGTGGTTGGCGGTTCTAACAATCTAACCGGAACGGTTGAGGTTTTAGTTACAAGCGTTGGCGAGGATACATTCGTTTCAAAACTCGTAAAACTTGTTGAGCAGGCACAGATGACAAAACCCGAAATCGCACGACTGGCAGACAAGGTAAGCGCTGTTTTTGTGCCTACGGTTATGGTTTTTGCAATAATCGTAGCCGCAATGTGGCTGTATTCGGGGAAAGAGATTAGCTTTGCGCTAAAGGTTTTCACATCGGTGCTTGTAATCGCTTGCCCATGCGCATTGGGCTTAGCCACTCCAACGGCCGTAATGGTTGGCACAGGCAGGTCGGCACGTGAGGGCATTTTGATTAGAAACGGTCAGGCAATCGAAACGGCAAACAAGATTACAACAGCAGTTTTCGATAAAACAGGCACACTTACGATTGGCAAACCCTCCGTTACGGACATTTTTACTTACAGCGGAGATGAAAATACTTTTGTTTCGCTGTTTGCTACTGCGGAGTTCGGCTCGGAACACCCTCTTGGCAAAGCGATAGTAAAATATGCAGAGGAAAAGGGTATAGAGATTGGCAGAAATGCTACTTTCACAGCGGTTTCCGGCAAGGGCGGCTATTCTATGATTAAGGGAAAGAAGTATATAATCGGTTCTCCTGCATATATGAAAGAAAGCGGAGTTGCGGAAGTTCCAAACACAACAGCAACCGAGGCACAGGGAAAAACGGTTATGATGCTGTCTGATGGTGAGCAGGTTTTAAGCGCAATAGCGGTTGCAGACACATTAAAGCCGAATGCGCATGAAGCCATTGCCGAGCTAAAAAGAATGGGTATTAAGCCGATAATCGTTTCGGGTGATAACAAAAACACAGTTCATGCCATAGCCACAAAGTTAGATATTTACGACACCTACGCAGAGGTTCTGCCCGAGGACAAGGCAAAGGTAGTTGAAAAGCTAAAGGCAGAGGACGAGGTTGTTGCCATGGTGGGGGACGGAATAAACGACAGCGTGGCATTGGTGGTTTCCGATATAGGAATTGCATTGGGCAGCGGTACGAATGTTTCGATTTCATCCTCCGACATTGTACTTATGGGCGATGATTTGAGCTTAATTGCAAAAGCGGTTCGAATCTCAAAGGCAACTATCAAAAACATAAAGCAAAACTTGTTTTGGGCGTTTGCATATAATGTTTTGTTCATACCGGTTGCGGCAGGATTGCTTTATATCATTACAAAAAATGAGAGTTTGCTGTTGAGTCCCATGTTTGCGGCGGCGGCAATGAGTTTAAGCTCTGTAACCGTATTAGCTAATGCGTTGAGGTTAAGAAAGCAAAGGATATAAATGACCAACACTAAAGAAAATCTGCATAGCGGGCATAGGCAAAGGGTTTTTAACTCTATTTTGAGCGGCGGATATAAAAACGCATATAGCCACCAGATTTTAGAAGCGATTTTGATGTTTTCTATTCCAAGGGGCGACACAAACCCCACAGCGCACAGGCTGATAGACGAGTTCAAAACGATTGAGGGCGTGTTTTTAGCAACCGACAAGCAGCTTTTATCCATAAAGGGCATAGGGCAAAAAAGCGTTGATTTACTTAGAGCGGTTGGCGCAGTTTATGATTATCTTCACGAATACGAATTGAGACATAAGTTTTTTATAAAAAGCTATGAGGACTTAATTGACCTTATAGGTGAGTATTCTGAAATTTTAGGTACCAACATTTTCTTTTTTACTCCGAATATGAGCTTAGAAAGTGTTATAAGCCTTGAAAGTATTGGCGAAAATACATTTTCAGAATATGTTGATATGCTTGCATGTATGCTAAGCAATGACGCATACAGCTATATTTTGGCTTACAGCTTCGATGGTTCTGCTAACTTGGCAAAAGATGTGTTTAACGTTCAAAACGAGTTAAAGGCGTATGGATTCAATATGCTTGAATGCCTTGTGCAAAGGGATAAGAAAGTCTATCGCCCGTACAACGACTTGTACGAAATTGTGATACAGAAGGTTCGAAAAAATCCCGAGCTGAATTTTATTGAGTATAGCAAAAGCATATTTGAGCAAACACATTTAGCACAAATAATTAGAACAATTAGCTTTGAAGCCGAAGCTGAAACTCAAAATGGCGATGATGTTGTTTATTCGCTGTAAATGCCTGCCCCCAACGCCCCGGCATATTCCTGCAAAGTAGAAAGCAATATTTCGCATTTCAAATCAAAAAAGCATTTTTTAGCTGTTGCCTTTCGTAGTGGAGCGAGTAAAAATTCTCCGCTTAGGCTAATTCCGCCAGCTAATGCGATTTTTTCTAAGTCTAAAAGATTGATTATAGAAGCTAATGCGCTTGAAAGGTTCTCTATATATTCGTTGAAGATTGTAACGGCTGTTTCGTTCCCTTGCTTTGCTAAGTCTATTACCTGCTTTGCCGAAACGCTTTTATCAAAATGTTTTTCGCCCATGCTTTCCAAAAACCCTGCATTGCACAGCACCTCAACACAGCCGTAATTTTTACAGGTGCATTGAATTTTTGAATTGGAATCTAATATTACATGGCCCAACTCCACTCCCCTGCCCAAGCCGCCTAAAAATAGCTTGCCGCCTAAAATAAGTCCGCCGCCTATGCCTGTTCCAAGCGTGATTAAGCAGGCGTTTTTACAGTTTTTTAGCACTCCTAATTTTTGCTCGGCAATGGTTGCGGCATCTGCATCATTTATTAGCTTTATATTTGCGCTTGGGCAAAGTGCAGCAAATGCGCCTACAATATCCGCATCGTAGACTTTTAGATTGTGCGCATAGTTCACGATACCGCTTTTTGAATCTATGCTACCCGGGAATGCAAGCCCGATTTTCTTGATGCTTTCGTGTGAAAAGCCGTTGTCATCCGCTAATTGACTCACAGCGTCATATATGTAGCGTGAAAGTTCCTCCGCATTTGGTTTAACAATATAAGGAATAGTTTTATAGCTTGCATTCAAATAATCGGAATCTTTGATTAGCGCAATTACAATATTCGTACCGCCTACATCGATTCCGATTACTACATTATCTATCATAATCCGAAAACCCAAAATAATTATAAAGCGTACACTTTATGCCGCCGCTGGATAGGTTTCTGCGCTTTTCGGCTCGTTTACCATAAATGCGTTCGAAATCCATATAAGAGGTGATTATGTTTTTCGACCAACCAACAGGCAGACTGTCAAACGCTTGTCGCATATCCTTATAAAGCCTTGTTGCTTCGGATTTTTTCATCATGCGCTCGCCATAGGGGGGATTGCAAACGATAATTCCCCTATCCGCTTCCACCTTTAATTCCGAAATCGGTTTTAATGCCCAATCGACCATAATTTTTGCGTTCTTAGCGTGCATTTTTGAAAGCTCTATAGCACGTTTTTCTATGTCGCTACCCAAAATTAACGGTTTTACATCTAAGATTGAGTCTTTTGCTTCCTCGTATGCCCTATCGAATATGCCATTTTGAACGAAATGCCACTCCTGCGCCGCAAAGCTCCTGTTCATACCTGGCGCCATGTTCTTTGCAATCATAGCCGCTTCAATGGGCATTGTGCCGCTTCCGCACATGGGGTCAATAAGCGGAATATCTGCATTGTATCTTGAAAGCATAACTATAGCAGCACCCAAGGTTTCGGCAATAGGGGCTTCGTAGTTGTGAATTCTATACCCTCTGCGGCTTAAGCCTGCACCGCAAGCATCAAGCGCTATTGTTACATTATCACGCAAAATTCCAACCTCAACGATTACCCGTGAGCCCGATTCTGGCAAGGTATTTGTACTAAAAGCGACTTTTAGGTTTTCAACAATCGCTTTTTTTACGATGGATTGGCAATCGGAAACGGAAAACAGCGTACTTTTTGCGCTTTTGCCCGTTACATGAATGAACGAATTTCTCGTAAAGTATTGCTTTAGATTCAATGCCTTTGTGTTCTCAAAAAGCTCGTCGAATGTTTTGGCTTCAAACTCGCCCACCACCATCAAAACACGCTCCGCCGCCCTTAGCCAAAGACAAGCGCGCGCTAAATCGTAGTAATCACCATAGAACCACACTCTCGCATCTTCTTTTTGAACGCCCTCAAAGCCCAAGGCTTCAAGCTCTCTCGCCACTACGGCTTCAAGTCCTAATTTAGTTGTTGCAAAATACTTATTCTTCATTTTCAAAGTCGGTTAATAACTCCATTTCAGTAAGCAAATCGTAGGCTTGCTCGTACCTTTTTTCTGAAACTCTAAACATATTTAGCACATATCCAAAGTCAACGTCAACGTCGCAACGCATCAAGGCAAAGTGAGCGACAACAGCAGCAATTCCTTTTACAAGCTCATCATCATATTCGGGGAAACCCACAAGGCTAAAATAGTAATCAAAAAGCTCGCCTGCGGCTACACAGCATAGCCCTTTTTTGCGCAAAACTAACTTCTCCATACATAGTGCAATGGACTTCTGATAGTTTTCTGGGAAGAATATATACGGCTCGGGGTTGGACATGCCCTCAACGATTAAATTCCCGAAAGTAGCTCGATATAATGCGTTGGTGTTCAGCGCGTATAGCTTATCATATGCCAAATTCTTTACATTAAAGGGCAAATCGCCCAACATCAAGCATTCCTCAAAAAACTTGATTGTCTTTTTAGAGTCTATCTGGTTGAGTTTTTCCAAGCACTCTACCTGTTCTCGCAGCTTGAGATAGTGTTCGAAAACGTAAAGCAGTTCATAGAAAAATTCGCTGTCTTCTTCCCATTTCACCTTTACTTTTTCAAGTGGCATCGCCAAAAACGCCTTTACAACCGCTGTTTTTTCACTTCTTGCCTTGAAATCCAAGTCGTACTCGGGGAAAATCCTGTCTATATGCTCATTAGCCAAATTACCATTTAGCATTATTATCAAAGCATCAGAACATCTCTTTTTGAAATTATGCGCCACCACATCATGAGGCTCGAAACGCAAAATTATGTCGTAGCAGTCCCTAGCTTTTTTTAAATCGCCCAAATTAAAAGCGCATACTGCAAGCAGGTGGTTTTCTTTTTTGCCGTAGGGGAAAGCCTTTGCAAGTTTTTTTGCAAATGGTTCTGCATACTCCCACTTTCCAATGTGAACTAGCGTGGTTGTAATATAATTCACCAAATCTAAGTTTTCTGTTTCGATTGAAGCCAACATTTTTATTCCGGCTTCCGACTCCTCGTCTTCATCTCTTGAAATATAATGCTTTAGCAGAATCAAAACACATAGGAAGGTAGCATCGGTATGTATTTTTTCTAAATCGTACGAGCCTAATAGCTCTGCTGCTTTACTATGATTTCCGTCAATAATGTAGGCAAAAAGCAAATCAGGAACGAACTCCACGCCGTCGGGCAAAATCGAAAGCGCATGCGCTAAAATATTCGACGCACGCTTGTATTCGCCTAAAATAATCATGTTTCTGGCTAAACTTAACGCCAAATCAACGTATTCCTCACGGTCGGTATCGTCAACATATTGGCAGGTTTTAAAATCGATTGAACAATCAAGGTTTACCAAAGCGTCGTATGTTTCCTCTGAAAAGCCAACATTATCGTCAGGGCTTATGTGAAACTTGCTAAGCAGTATTTCCACTTGCTTTTTTTCTAATACCAATGCGTAGTTGCAAGCCATTCCAAATAATACTCCTGCTGTACGCTTTTCAGGCTCGAAATTCTCATGTAAAAATTTATTTGATGTTAACAATCGCCCTGATTGAGCTAACACTTGGGCAATACCTAACTTTGTTTCGAATCTATCCTCCCTTGCGAATGAGCGATACAAGTAATTTATCGCTTCGGGGTATTCGCCTGCTCGCATTTTCTTTAGCCCATTTTTAAGAAAAAAATCCGCAGAACGCTCAAAAGACACTATATTTGTTTTCTTAACTGGGGTTTTCGCCATTCACCTGCTCCATTTCTTTGAGTATCATGTATAATTCTTCTTCTGAAAATCTATATGTTTGGTTGCAGAACCTACAATGCAATTCTGCGGATTTATCCGTTTGCGCCATGTCTAAAAGCTCTTCCTTGCCTAGTGCTATCAGCACCGAAACAAGCCTTTCCCTCGAACAGTCGCATTCGAACCTTGGTTGTAATTCTTCGGTTTTTTCGAAATCCATTCCTTCAAAAAGCTGTGCTAAGGCGCTTTCCAATGTCATGCTTTCAAGCATTTTTGATAGGTTTTGAAAGTTTGGAACGGCATCCTGTAGCTTATCTAAAACATCGTCAGGGCAGTTTGGCAAGGGCAGCAGCATAAGTCCACCAGCTGAAAGTACATCGCCGCTTTGGGGGTCAATTCTAACACCCAAATAGATTACATTAGGCTGTTGCTCGCTTTTGAAATAGTAGTTTGTGAAGTCCTCTGCAATCTCACCAGAGGTAATGTCAATTTTGCCAACATAAGGCTCACGCAGAGCCATATCACGCACAACGGTTAGCGTTCCAAACCAACCTACAGCCAAAGCCACATCCAGCTTGCCATCGGGGGAAAGCGGCAACTCCACCTGCGGATTTTCAACATAGCCCTTTACCACTCCGTTAGGTTGAGCCGAGCAAACAATGTTTCCTGCCTCTCCACCGCCTGCAAGAATGTTCGTTAGCCTATCCTTTTGAGATTTTAGCTGTGTGCTCATCATGGCAGTTTGCAATAGCGTTCTGCCCAATGCGGCTGTGCAAACGCGTGAAAGGTCGTGCAGTTCATGTGCCTTTTGCACCATTTGTTTGCCGTTGATTGCAAGCACGTTTACGTTCTTATCAAGCAATAAGCCTCTAATCAAAACATCCGATTTATCTATCATATTACCTCATTATAATCGTTTTGCGACAAACTGAATCCTCTCGCTTGTCTTATTAGGCGCATCAAATGAAAATGCCTCATAAGAGTATATCTCATTAAAGCCTGCACTGCAAAGTGCGATTTTAATCTCTTTTTCTGAATGCGCCCTTTGGATATGCTTCTCTGTGAATTTCTCGTATTTTTCTCCATCCTTTTTGAAAAAGCTTAGATTCATTTCGATTAGCTTTGAGCTTGAATCATAAGCGTTCTGCCAAATGTAGGCTATATCGCCCTCATCAGCAGCAAAGGTGCTGTTGCCTAAGATTTTTTGCAGTTTATGGCGGGAAGAAATATCGAACATAAGCAAGCCGTTGGGCTTTAGTGCCCTGTATGCGCATTCAAAAAAACGCTTTAGCTCTGACAGCGTGGCTAAGTAATTCACGCCATCGCAAGCGGATATTACAGCATCTGCCTGTTTGTGAACCTCAAATTTCTGCATATCCATTTTGGCGAACATTATAGAAACGGCATTGTTCCTTGCGTTCGCTTGAGCCTCTGCCAACATCTCCTCTGAAATATCTATTCCAACCATTTTAACGCCCTTCTTTGCCATTCGTGTTGTTATAGCACCTGTGCCGCAAGCGCAATCGATTGCATAGCTTAATGGAGTTTCAAAGCGTTTGGCTATTTCGAGTAAATAATCGGTCCATTTATCGTAATCTACATCACGCATCAAGGCATCGTAAATGTTCGCAAATCTACTGTATTGCATATTCTTTTCCAATCTAAAAATTTACTGTATAGTAGCATAAAAGGCGTACTTACGCAAACTGCACAATAATTATATATTTGAGTGTTTGTTGGTAAAATGATAGAGTATGGGAGAGGAAAGAAAAAGGAGATTTTATGATTGAGTTTACTAAGCTTACAGATGATAATGTGTTTATGCTTCCGAAGTACATGAGCTGTCAAAGGTTCAAAACAAGCGACTATACTACTGGCAGCATATATATGTGGCGAGAATACTATGGAGTTGAGTTTGCGATTATCGAGGATATGTTGGTTGTAAAAACCGATACAGAGCACAACGGAATTTGCTATTCGTACCCCGTTGGCTGCGCAGATGATAAAAAGGTTTTAGATATTTTAGGCGAGGGCAAGGATGCTTTGAAGCTGTGCAATGTTCCAAAAGATGCGTTAGTGCGCTTAAAGTCATTCTACGGTGAGGAAAAGCTGAAATATGAAGACCAAAGAGAATGGGCAGACTACATATACGAGGTAGAGCAATTCTGCACTTTCTCTGGCAAAAAACTTCATGCTAAACGGAATTTTTTGAATCGTTTTAAGAAAAACTGCAATCTATATGACTTTGTGCCGTTAACTGTTGCTAATTCATCGCAGGCATTGGAGTTTTTAGAAAACTACTATGAGGAAGAAAAAGACGTTTCTTCTGATGATTGCGCCGCTACTGCACAGGAAGACGCAATTAGAGCACAAGAGGCTATAAAAAAACTGCATTTGCTTCCTACATTTACAGGCGGAATGCTTATTTGCGAAGACAAGGTGAAGGGCGTTACAGCAGGTGAAATAATTGGAGATATGCTTTATGTTCATATAGAAAAAGCAACTCTAACTCGACCTGGCGTGTATCAAGCCTTGTCGAGCGAATATGCAAAGTTTGCGAAGAAGCGAGGTGCTAAGTTCATAAACCGAGCTGACGATTCGGGCGACGAGGGGTTGAGAAAATCCAAGCTAAGCTATAATCCGATAGATATTTTGCCGAAATATTATGTTGAGGTTGAATTAGCTAAGTAGGTTATAATATTTTTAAGACAGTAGGGGCGAGCGAATGGGTTCGCCCTTAGTTTTTTGGCAATGACAGCCACCAAAATGGTATTAGTCAGCAGATTATCAACAAAAAGTAGTGGGGTTTGAGGCAGCGCCAACAGGGGTATGGGGACAGAGTCGCCATAAAAACCCTTTTGGTGTAATAGGTACATCGCATTATGTTAGCCGTACCTATCTTGTTCTTTTGCTGCTTTTTTCTCGTAGTGGGGTTTGGTGGCATTGTCCCCAAAAAAGACCCAAAAACCGTGCCTTATTCCTCCGCAATGACCCTTGCGATAACCTCAACCGCGCGGTCGATTTGTTCCTTGGTGTGAGTAGCGGTTAGGCTTGTGCGTAGCAGGCACATCCCCTCGGGAACGGCTGGTGGCAGTACAGGGTTCACATATACACCCTCTTCTAAAAGTCGCTTGGCAACAATCAAAGTGCGGTCTTGCGTGTGTGTTAGTATCGGAACAATCGCCGTTTCGCTCGGCAACAAGGGAACATTGTTCCGCTGTAAGCCTTGTCTGTAATATTGGGCTATGTTCATTAAATTCTTGCACCTGTTAGGCTCGGACTTGAATATTCGCAACGCTTCCAACGCAGCAGCCGCATTTGCAGGCGGAATCGAAGCACTAAAAATAAACGGTCTTGACCTGTGTTTCGCATAGAAAATCACATCTCTATCCGCCGCAACACATCCACCCAACGACGCCAACGACTTTGAAAACGTGGTCATGATAATATCCACATCCTTGGTAACGCCAAAGTAATTCGCTGTACCCCTGCCGCAATCGCCAATCATACCAACGCCATGCGCATCGTCAACCATCAAAGCGGCTTTGTATTTCTTTTTCAGCTCGATGATTTCGGGAAGCTTCGCAATATCGCCGCCCATTGAGAAAACACCGTCGGTTATTATGAGCTTGGGAGCGTCAATCGGAATGAACTCCAAACGCTCACGCAGAGAATCCATATTAGAATGCTCGAACTTGTAAACCTTCTTTGCAAAGCTCAAACGACAAGCATCAAGAATGCTTGCGTGGTTCTCTGAGTCGTTGATTATGTAGGTATGCCTGTCAACAAGCGCAGTTATGATTCCTAAGTTCGTTTGAAAGCCTGTTGAGAATGTAAGTGCCTCTTCTTTTCCGAAGAAATCCGCCAATTCACGCTCTAACTCCTCATGCAATACGAGTGTTCCGTTCAAAAAACGAGAACCCGAACAACCTGTGCCGTACTTGTCGAGCGCATCCTTTGCGGCTTTGATAGTGCGTTTGTCGTTAGTTAGCCCCATGTAATTGTTTGAGCCTTACATGATAGTGCGTTTGCCGTTGATA
>LSQX01170348.1_pt1 | contig 17521 bp, 12 predicted proteins | sample 654561 | NCBI WGS metagenome assembly LSQX01 (sample SAMN04489861, study PRJNA283612) | anaerobic digester metagenome | isolation source: 4 biogas reactors fed with cattle manure at either 37C or 55C with and... | place: Denmark: Kongens Lyngby | collected 2014
TATGAGAATTCTCAGGCTGATGCAAATATGGCATCCCAGATATCTAAGAATTTTATTGCCAGAGATGTAGATTTAATAGCTGCTATAGCCACTCCCATGGCACAAAGTGCCTTCGGTGCAACAAAGAATACTAAGATTCCTGTAATATTTACAGCTGTAACTGATCCTATCAAGGCTGAGCTTGCAAAGGCTGATGGTACACCTAACGGTAATACAACAGGTACAAGTGATAAGCTTCCTGTTGAAAAGCAATTAGAAATGATAAGAAAGATTCTACCTGATGCGAAGAAGATAGGAATTATGTATAGCACCAGTGAAGTCAATTCTCTTTCTGCTATTGAAGAATATAAGGCAGCTGCTCCAAGCTATGGATTTGAAATAGTTGAAAGTGGTATATCAACCATAGCAGATATTCCCTTAGCAGCGGATAGTCTTCTAGAGAAGGTTGATTGTGTAAATAACCTTACCGATAATACGGTGGTAAGTGCCTTACCTACTATTCTAAATAAGGCAGCAAAAAAGAATATACCTGTATTTGGTAGTGAGGTTGAGCAGGTTAAGATTGGATGCTTAGCCTCCATGGGACTTGACTACTTTGATCTTGGAAAGCAAACAGGAAAAATGGCTGCTCAGGTATTAAGCGGAGAAAAGAAAGCAAGTGAAATTAATTTTGAAATCATTGAGGAATTTGCTTTCTATGGCAACAACCTAGTAGCTGAGAATCTTGGAATTACCTTACCTGATGACCTGGTAGTGAGTGCCAAGGAAATGTTTGATAGCATAGCAGAATAATTTATAGCCAGATAAGATTAAAATAGATTAGAAGATAATTAAATGCGCTTTAAAGGAGGAAGGAAATGCAAACAATTATTATCGGTATATTCGAGGAAGGGCTTGCCTATGCAATACTTGCCTTAGGAGTATACATAACCTATAAGATATTGGATTTTCCGGATTTATCGGTTGATGGGACCTTTCCTTTGGGAGGGGCTATTACGGTCGTTCTTATATCAGCTGGGCTTAATCCGCTACTGACCTTGTTGCTTTCCTTTCTAATCGGCGCAATTGCAGGCATTATAACAGGTGTCATTCATGTAAAGTTCAAGGTAAGAGATTTGCTATCTGGAATTATTGTGATGACAGCTCTCTATTCGATTAATCTGCGAATTGCAGGAAGTGCAAATGTACCGATCTATACAAAGGATTCGATTTTTGATAATCGATTTTTAGATAATGTAATTTCAGAGGATTTTCGTCCTTATTTGATGCTAACCATACTTCTAATAATAGTTGTTGCTATGAAGGTGCTTTTGGATCTATATCTCAGGACAAAGTCAGGTTATTTACTTCGGGCGGTCGGTGATAATGAAACGGTAGTTACATCTTTAGCTAAGGATAAGGGGGTAATGAAAATTATCGGTCTTTCCATAGCCAATGCATTTGTAGCTTTATCCGGTGGCATATTTGCTCAGAAAAATGGATTTTTTGATATAACCATAGGAACTGGAGCACTTGTTACGGGTGTAGCCAGTGTCATTATCGGAACGAATTTATTTAGGAAGCTAACGATAATGAAGGCGACAACTGCTGTTATAATAGGATCGATACTATATAAGGCATGTGTGCAGGTGGCTATTTCCTTAGGACTTGTCGCCCAAGATCAAAAGCTGATAACCTCCGTATTGTTCCTGGTAATCCTTGTTACAAGTAATGAGAAGAGAAGGAGGGCTAAGGCTAATGCTTAAGTTGATAAATATAAATAAATACTATAATCCTGGAACTGTAAATGAGATGTGCTTATTTAACAGCTTTAATCTGGGCATTGATGAAGGAGAATTTGTATCTGTGGTCGGTAGCAATGGTTCAGGAAAGACCTCCATGTTAAATATAATCTGTGGTAGTATTCCAATTGATCAGGGCAGAATCGAGATAAATGATATGGATATTACCAATACTCCTGAGCATATAAGACAGGCAAGAATGGGAAGGGTCTATCAGAATCCTGCCTTAGGAACCTGTCCAAATATGACTATTCTTGAGAATATGTCTCTGGCTGACAATAAAGGAAAGGTCTTTAACCTAGGGAGGGGTACCGATAAGAAGCGGATTGATGCTTATAAAGGGATACTTAGAAGGCTAGACTTAGGTCTTGAAGACAAGATGGATATTACGGTAGGCTCTTTGTCAGGCGGTCAAAGACAGGCGCTAGCTATAGTCATGGCTACCATGACACCCATTGAATTTCTTATATTGGATGAGCACACAGCTGCGCTTGATCCGAAAACGGCTGAGCTGATTATGCATCTTACAGATGATATAGTTAAAGAGAAGAAGCTTACAACAATTATGGTTACGCATAATCTTCGTTATGCAGTTGAATATGGCGGTCGTCTTATAATGATGCATCAGGGAGATATAGTTATTGATACCTTTGGTCAGGAAAAACAAGCTCTAAAGGTGGATGATATTCTGGATAAATTCAATGAGATAAGTATAGAATGTGGAAATTAAAATCTGTACCAGATACAATTCACATTTTGTAAACTGTACCTGGTATTACCTTGACGCTTATAACCTTGCGTGTTAAAATTGGTTGATGTAAAATATAGCAAATGAATCATGGCATAAGGAGGAAAAAATGAACAATTTGTTAGTAGCACAATCCGGTGGACCTACCGCAGCTATAAATGCTACCCTTGTTGGAGTATTACAAGGTGTAAGGACAAGCTCTAAGGTAGATAAGGTATATGGTGCAAAGAATGGTATAGAGGGTGCAATTAATGATAATCTTCTTGACTTAAATGAATTGATTAGGGATACAGAGGCAATGGACACCCTGACTTATACACCTTCCTCAGCATTAGGTTCCTGTAGGTATAAAATGAAGGATTGGAAGGTTGATGAGGAGCCCTATAAAAAGATTATTGATACATTTAAAAAGCATGATATTAGATATTTCATCTATATAGGTGGAAATGATTCTATGGATACTGTAGATAAGCTCTCAGAGTATTGCAAGATTCATAACTATGAAGTATATATTATAGGTGGTCCAAAGACTGTGGATAATGACCTTAATCTTACCGATCATTGTCCAGGTTTTGGCTCCGCGGCTAAATACGTTGCAACTACTATTTCAGAGCTAGAAAGAGATATTAATGTATATGATATTCCTGCGGTAACTATAGTGGAAATAATGGGAAGAAATGCAGGCTGGCTTACAGCGGCTTCTGCTTTAGCCAGGGTTAATGGGGGCGCTGGACCTGACTTAATTTATTTATGTGAAAAAGCTTTTGATTATGATAAATTTATAGAGGATGTTAAGGGTAAGCTAAAGGTTAAACCTGGTCTAATTGTGGCTATCAGCGAAGGCATCAAGGATAGTACAGGTGCATATGTATCAGATACCATGTCAAGTGGTGCTGTAGATAATTTCGGCCATAAATATATAGCAGGTTCTGCGAGAGCATTAGAACAGCTGGTCAGAGAGAAAATCGGTTGTAAGGTAAGAGCAGTGGAGCTTAACCTGATGCAAAGAGCAGCAGCTCATATTGCCAGTGAAACAGATATCGTTGAGTCTGTTTTGCTTGGACTTAAGGCATTTGAATGTGCTGTAAATTGTGAGACCGGTAAGATGGCAGCCATAAAACGATTAAGCGATGCTCCTTATCGTGTGGAGTTCACATCCGTTCCCGTAAGTGAAGTAGCAAACCACGAGAAGATTGTACCCATGGACTGGATTACACCGGAGGGTAACGATGTAACAGAAGAAATGATGGCATATCTGAAGCCCCTTATTATAGGAGAGACTAATCTCAAATACGAGAATGGTATTCCCAAGCAGTATAAATTATATTAATATAAAATAAAAATCCCCACCTTTAGTGGGGATTTTGCTATTACCAGAATAAATGGTCTTCGATTTTGACTGAAGTTTTCTTTTGGTCGTACCCTTTACTTACAGCTGATTCATATGCATTAAAGTATAGTCGGCTACCGATGTTATTGGCACCGGATAAGGCGGCCTTTGCTGCCTTAATTGTAAGAAGCTGTGACTTAGTAGAGTAGCTTTCGTATCTATCTAATTGTTTTTCTAAGGAGCCACTTCTTGACACTGTAAATTGGCCGGGCTGATATATAACGGCCTCAATTGTATTTGCATATTTACTGGATTTAACCCGGTTTAGAACCACATTTGCGACTGCTAGCTTTCCTTCATAGCTTTGATTGCCTGCCTCGGCATGAACTAAGCAGGCTAGCAGCTTAAGCTCCTCCTGGGTATAATCCACCTCTTCACGGTATTTAACTTCAGTTTCTTTCTTAATTCTTTCTTCTTCTTTTACTTTCTCCTGCCTAATTCGCTCTTCTTCCTGTAGCTTTTTAAGCTCTTCCTCTTCTTCCTTAGATACAGCCTTTTCAAAATCTACAAGTAATTCAACATATTCCCTATTTACATAACCTATTACCCTATCATCACTTATGTCTACCTTTAGCCATTCATCATGCAGATCGATTACAGGATAAATCTCGTTTTTATATACTACAGTTAACTTATTGGATTCAATATCAGGCTTTTCTCTAACATTTAGACCTTCTGTACTTATGGATACACGAAGTCTTCCGTATTTTTCGATTAATTCATCATCAGGTATGCCTGTTTTTATATAATCGGTATTAACATATCCTTTAAGACTACCTGATTCGACATAATACCAATCCCCAACCATATCAAGTATTTTGGCAGCAGAGTCCCTGTAAAGCTTACCCTTTATTTCGCTTTCTGTATTTGCCTTATCTCTGATATTTACATAGGAATTTGCTATCGAAATGCCTATATCAGCATAAAGGGATGGTGTCGGTTCTGGCTCTATAGTCTCTGGTCCTATAGTTTCTGGCTCTATAACTTCGGGTTCTATATCTTGGATTGTGTCTTCTTGGCTTATGCCAGTCATATCATTAATATCAATATCTTCAGATTCTTCATTTTCTGTTAAGTCCGTGTCTTGATCGGTCTGTATATCAGTATCTAATTCTTCATATAGATACAGTCGTTCACTGACTGATGCCACACTGGCTCCGTACTTATTAGTTAATGAATTTAATCTTGCGTCATATGCTGCATTTGAATCCGAATTATCAGTATTAATAAGGGTGTTTTCATTTTCTTGTTTATCATCTTCTTTGTCTGCAGGGATATCAAAACCTAGCAGAGTGGAAATCCAAAAGACAGATAAGAACACTACTATAGAAAATATGGTTCTTTTTGTTTTCATGATTCACCTTTCAATAGTATATTACTATAATATTGTTTCGGTATCTTTTGTTATTATATCCCAATAAGGCTATAATAGCAAATTTTAAGCTTAATGGATTAATGTGGTAGTATTGTATACATTTTTCCATTAATTTATTCTATGCTTGAAGTTTCATCTTTGATTTTTTCACGAATAATATCTGATACCTTATTAGCAAGCTCGGTCGATTTCATTCCCTTGTAATCCTCATAGTAAAGAGGTTTTAAATAATGTATCTGAACCGTTAGCCTACTTATTGATCCAGTATCAAAGGCCTTATAAGAATCAATTAGAGCTACAGGAACTACGGGACTTTTAGCATTCATAGCACTCTTAAAGCTACCCCCCTTAAACTCAAGCAAGGAATTACCTTGTCTCGATCTTGTTCCTTCAGCAAATATTATAAAGTTTTCTCCTGCTTTGACACGGCGGGTCATATTCATAATAACCTGCATGGATTGTCTGATATCATCCCGGTCAATAACCTCTGCTTGTAGCATTGTAATTACCTGCTTTAAGAGAAAGGTGTTTTTAACCTCTTTTTTCATAACAGTAACTAGAGGCCTTTCATGTGTCTGTATGAAGGCCAAAGCATCAAAGAGGCCCTGATGATTTGGAAACATTACATATCCGCTTTCTGAGGGCAGATTTTCTAGGCCTGTTACATGTATTTTGATTCTGCCACGTCGTATTACGATGGGGACAATTTTATGCAAAAATGCATATCTGGTATGTGAATCGTATTTTTCTATATTACAAAGTTGAAATATTCTTATAAGCCAATAGGGCAATATAAGTAAGCTTCGAAACACCATCAACATAATTCTCTTCATATGGTAGCCCTTTCTTTAAAAAACTTACACTATCAAAGGACTTCAAAGCCCTTCAAGTGCTTGGAACGGCTAGGATGCCTAAGCTTCCTAAGAGCCTTCGCCTCAATTTGACGAATTCTCTCTCTTGTAACATTAAATTCTTTACCTACCTCTTCTAAGGTTCTTGTTCTACCGTCAGTCAGACCAAATCTAAGTATCAATACCTTTTGCTCCCTTTCTGTTAAGGTATCAAGAAGCATTGAAATCTGGTCTCGTAGTATAGAATATGATGCGGCTTCCTCCGGACCTAAAATATTATCATCCCGAATAAAGTCACCGAGATGACTGTCCTCCTCTTCTCCAATGGGAATGTCAAGAGAGATAGGATCTGAGGATATCTTTAAGACCTCACGAACCTTTTCCACAGTCATATCCAAGGCATCTGCCAGCTCCTGTTCGGTGGCCTCTCTTCCAAGGTCCTGAAGTAGGGTTCTGGAGACTCTATAGGTTTTGTTTATTATTTCAGACATATGTACAGGAATACGTATAGTACGACTTTGGTCGGCTATAGACCTTGTAATAGCCTGCCTAATCCACCAGGTGGCATATGTAGAAAATTTAAAGCCCTTGGAATAATCGAATTTATCTACAGCTTTAATCAATCCTAAATTACCCTCCTGAATTAAGTCTAAGAAGGAAAGACCTCTTCCTACATATCTTTTTGCGATACTTACTACAAGGCGGAGGTTCGATTCTGCCAGTAATTGCTTAGCAGCTTCGTCTCCCTCCTCAATCCTTTTGGCAAGCTCTACCTCTTCCTCCATAGTTAAGAGTGGGTAGTTACCGATCTCCTTCAAATATAAATGAACAGGGTCGTCCGAAATAATAGTAGAGGATGATACATTAATATCCTCTTGGGATGATGTATCATCTGCATCTTCATCATCAATGTCCAACAGCTTATCCTTTTGCTCGCTATCATCATCAGGAGAGCTTAATACTACAATATTGTAAGCCTCAAGCCTTTCATACACCTTATCAATTTGCTTGTTGTCAAGATTTAATTCATTAATAAGGTCATTGACCATTTCGGCTTCAATTATTCCTTTTTGTCTTTTAGCGTATCTTATCATTTCATTGAATTTCTCTTCAAAAACATCATGGATAGCCCGTTCATTCATAGAAGTACCTCCATCTTTAGAACATAGAAAATTGCACTAGCTAATATTATAACACATGCTTGTACAGATGGAAATAAGCAAAATTAGTAAATGACAATAATAGTAAAAAGCGACACAAAGCTACCAAATAAAACAAGTAAAACGGGCATAGCGATGCAGCTTCTAGGAAAATGCATTGTAATGCCCGTTATATTGATGGGTTTTTTACAGTTTATAATATGGATTGACCTACATTAGATGCAGGGGATGGCTAAGGTGTCGGACTCTGGCCATTATCTTGTATATACTCATAAGCACCGATATCCCATACTTTATCCATTCCTCTGACAGCTCCATCCATATCCTTATTGAAAGGGTCGTTTAATTTCATACCCCCCGGTAATTTATGAGAAAGATGAAAATTACCTTTTTTGGCATCGATAAATGGATCATACACCATATCATTTATAATGTTATTCTTCTCTTCAATATTTACAAAACGTGGACTAGAATCACAGTCATACCAGAGATTGTTGGCGACTAAATTATCAGTCCCCTTATTTGCCAGTGCTATCCTACTGGATAATTTTCCGCGCATTTTATAAAAGGTATTATTGAGTATTTTTATATCTGATATAAAGGGGCCTCCGTTGGCTCCATTACTACCAATGACTCGACTGGGGCCTGCTAATGAACTGGTTTCTTTAAAGACATTACCATATATATAATAGCCGCTGCTATATGTAGGAGTTGCATCTCCACGCCATCCTATACTAATATAGCCGGTACCGCCGGTAGAGGCGAAGTTTTCGAAGGTGTTATACCGGAGATGTATATTCAATTTTTTCTTGTCTCCTCTAAACCATACTCCAACTGAGTGATAGTCGGAAGACCCTGAACCCCCATTTTTAAAATAGCAATGCTCTACCAGATAGTCCGATTCCAAAGTACCCGCGAATAGCATCCATTCCTGTCCTGAATCATGAACAAAACAATACTGAAATGTAATATGTGCTGTAGTACCCACGGCATATATAGTCCGCGTTTTATATGGAAGGTCCTTTGTAGAGCCTGCCCATCCGGTATCTTCCATTTCAACATGCCTTAATGTCAAATACCGAACCTGTGCATTGTTTGGAATCATCATACAATTCCCGCCTCTAAAAGCTTCAATATTAGCGGGATTATAAAGCTTTATTCCATGCCCTGAATCGCCTTGTCCCGTTTGCCCGTCAATGATGTAATATCCACTTGTAAATTTAAAAATCGGTCCCTGTGAATCAGTAAAGCATGCCACACCTGAAGCATAGGAATCCTGCCAGCCAATACCTGTGCCATGGTCATCATGTGTAGCCTTTTTTATAATGATATAAGCAGCTCCGCTTTCAGGATCATCAAAAAGGTAGCGTGGATAACTACCTGAAGCAAGATAATAGGTTGCCCCTCTTTCTAAAACATCAGGAAGTCTATTCCAGGCATTTGTCCAGTCCCTTCCGTCATTAGTACCCTTTGCATCAGCTCGGATATAATAGGTCTTTTCTGACTTTTCTGTGCCTATAGTTTCTGTAGATATGACCGCTGATACTTCAGCCTTAACAGACTTACTCTTAGCAGAACCACTAATAAGCTGCCCTATCTCTTCATTACTTAGAGCTCTGTCGTATATTCTAATATCATCCATTAACCCTTCAAAGCTGGCTCCCCAAGGGTTTCGACCAATCACTATATCACGACTGGCATCTCGTTTTATCATACCTGTAAGTTCAGTACGTGAGCATTCATATCCATCTAAGTAGGTAATAATGTTTGAACCATCATAGGTAATAGCATAATGATGCCAATCGGTGTCATTTACAACCTTAGCTACTGAATACTTCCCTGTTTTGCTAGTCGTACTTATGGAGCCGGCAAAGCCGTTTGTAGTTATTTGAACTCCATATACGGTATGCTTGTGTATAACTGTTGCAGCTGTGTCCTTAGCATCCTTCTTTGCAAAGAAGGCAATTGTTATCTCATCTATACCATCGAGGTAGTTATTATGCTTTATTGAAATTCCCCGGCTTTTAGAATTATTAAAACGAATAGATTTTCCGTAAATTGATTTTTTAAGAAGAATATCTTTGCTAGTCTCTATGGTCGAATTCTTACCTGATACATCCAGGCAATCCTTATTAAAGGGCAGATGTAGATAGAGATTGGGATATTTTGCAGGAATTACATCAACTTCCTGGCTGGCAGTGTGTTTATCGCCGTCACTATCAGTAATTGTCAACTTAACTGTATGCTTTCCTGCCAAAAAGGTATGATATGTTGTAACTCCAAAATCGCTGCTACCATCATCATAATCCCATTCATAGCTGACAATACTTCTTCCTTCGGGGGCATATGAATTAGAAGCGTCAAAAGCAACCTTAAAGGGCTCATAGCCAGAATTATCACTCACACAATTGTAAAATTTAATATATGCGACTGGAAGAGAAGACCCCTGATATTCATATGGACCGATATCAAAGCCGCTTCCATATGGTCTGGTGCTTCCGGTATAATCATAGTGGAAACTCAAGCTCATACCCTTATCTATAGCTGGACTGTTGGGATGTAGTGCAAAATCATTCTGATCAAAATCAATAAATAATGGATCCACATTAACTATATCCTTAGGAAAGTTTTCCTGATCGTATTTTTTATAAGCGTCTGATTTATACACAATATTATTGGATGCATATTTCTTATTATCTAGTCCAAAATAGCAATTGTTGGCATTATAAAATATATTATTACGAACCTCACCAGTGGCAGGCTTTTTGTCTTCTCCTCTAAATCCAACACCGTGTATGCCCATATTGATAAAGAGATTATTATAGACCTTTACATCCTTTAATGTAGAAATACACATGCCCCATGAAGTGGCATCCTTAAAGACGTTGTTTCTAAAGGTTATATCATGGGAATGATAATAGTAGCGACCCGAGCCCATAAAACCCTGATGATAGAAATCCTCTATGAAATTACCTTCAATAACTATATGACGAGCATATTCACCATTATTATCATAGGTTTGGAAGCCATCTACATGTGCTTTTCCGATTTCCTCATGGCGTGTGCCATGCATATAGTTACCTCTGATTATATGTCCCTCACCAAAAAACCTAAAATAATCGGCATCGCCCTTCCTAAATATCAAGCGTTCTATCTCGTTATTCTCAACAAGCATATCGCTACCTGACACATTAATACCAAAGCTACATTTATATATATAATTATTTACAACCCTACAGTTTACTCCTGCAGCTTTAATTCCTATTCCGGCATCGCGTATGTAATTATTGGTGACCTCAACACCGGTGGCTCCACCCAAGTCAATGGTTCCACCTCTTAACTTAAACCCATCCATTATTACATAATCACCATATTTAAAATTAATAGAGCTTATTGTAGCCTTATGCTTTTTACGGGACCTGAGAATCAGCCTCTGATCCTCCTCGCTATATAGACGGTTTGATTTGAACTTGATTTGCTCATCATATACACCGTCCTCAACAATAATCTCATCACCGGGATATGAGCATTCAAGAGCCCTACTAATTGTTCTAAAGGGCTTTGTTTCAGTACCCTCATAGCTGTCGTCACCTGAGTTACTTACATACAGCTTAGCAGGGTCTCTTGGCACAGTAGACTGGAGCTTTCCCTTTGTCACAAGAATATTATCAAAATTAACCCAGTAACGACTTTTTCCCTCATCAACTCTTGTCAGTTTTATTCTGCCTCCCTTAAAACGTTTAAGAGCCTCAGACTTTTTATCAATATATGTATATTCAAAATCCTTTCCATTGTCATATCCATCACGGTCTACTGAAATCCTAATAGATTTACCATTATTTTTAAAATAAATCTTATAATAATTTATTGATGGGTTTTGCCTTGGAGAGCTTAATATTCTGCTTACATTTTCAACCTTCAGCTCTTTTTCAATACCATTTAGCATACGGTATACCTGTCCTGTAGTCGGGCAGATGGAATAGTAGTTGCTAGAGTCCTGATACTCAATCATTACCCTGGCGGGAGTGTTATACCAATTAATGCTGGTAAAGGATACGGTATACTCTGATTCATTTACTGATTCATTTGAAAGAGTATATGCTCCCGCATTCAATCTTAGAATCCTACTATCAAGGCTTTTATTAGCTTCTGTTGCCAAATCACCATGTCTAGTCCAGGTCATTCCTTTTATTAATTGGCGATCTGCCGTAGCCAAATCCCCATCCTCAAAATCTTCTTGATATAATATGTTCTCTACTAAGACAGCTCCATAATTAGTAGATAGAGTGGCTGATAAATCTGCTTTAGCAGGTATGTTATTATTAATAAGCATAATACCTGAAATAGTGAATATGGTCAGTAGACATGATAAAACAGCTTTTTTCATACATCCTCCTTATAGTTATAAAGATTTAGCCAGATAAGCTCGCTTAAAAAGGGAACACCTGCCTAAAAGTATAATAAATTTCCATAATTATACTAATTAGCAGGTGTATTGTAAATGAGTATTATAGCTTATACTTTTATTTAATTCATTACATCAATTTATTGATTTCCTCTAGCCTAGGTGGATTAAGGGGAAGAGGAAATCTACTTATCGCAACCGCCGAACAAGCGCTAGCAAAACGAACTAGGTCGTCATCCTTCATACCCTTTAGCAAACCATAGGTAGAGCCGGCCTTAAAAGTATCTCCTGCGCCGAGCGTGCTTACCACCTCCACTTTAAAGGGATCAAAGCTTTTAACCTCCTGTCCCTTTCTTCCATAGTAAAAACGCTTACTACCATTTGTAATAATAGTTAATCCTTCGCTATTCTCTTTAAATAAGGGGAGCATATCTTCTCTAGTCTTTCCAGGATACTGGTTTGAAATGCCCTCACCTGAAATTACTGATATGGCTGCGTTTTGATGCAGATAGCTGTCATATCTGCAATCAATAGTTACATAGGGTTTGTTATGAAGTACGCAGTAGCGTGCCGCTGCTTCTGTGGCCTCTTCAAAATAAGGGTCAATTGCTGCAACCTTACAGCCTGTAATATCCTCCTCCTTTGGAGTATTCCATTGCTTTTTACCGCTTGTATAGTACTCAACAAATGTTCCCATGGGAGAACGGGTATCATCAGCAATGATTACATAATCTTCAAGACCTCTATAATTTTCATCTATATATAATGAATCCAGACATACTGTCTTATCCTTGTAAAATTCCCTTAGCAAAGGCTCGACCTCATATCCGATATGATTACCATCAACTCTTACACTTGCCCCGAGTGATGCCAGAACCGTGGCGCATGTTCCTGTCTCTCCTCCCGGAAGTCTGTATCTTTGGCTTATTTCCGAGTATTCATCGGGCTTTATAAAGCCTCCCTTTAATAAAAAGCTATTAGACGCCAAAACCATTCCAAACAAATATACCTCTGATTGCATGATATAATCCCTTTCTTTTATTTGTAATTTTTGCTCCATTCATCTTAAATAGTAGGATTAAAGCCTTAATGCAAAGATTTATCTGTAATTATGTCTGTACTCAGATGGGGATTGATTAAGTGTTTTTTTAAAAACCTTGCCGAAATAAGTAGTATCGCTATATCCAATTCGTTCACATATCTCAGATAATGAAAGACCAGTGTCCCGAAGTAGCTTTGCAGCCATGTTCATGCGAATCTGTAATAAGTATTGATTTATAGACAGTCCGGTATGCTCTTTAAAATCCATATGTAGGGTTGTTCGATTCGTATGAAACTCCTTTACGAGACTATCAATTGATATCTTCTCATTATAACGGTTCTGAATGTAGTATATGATATCAACGGCGAGCTTTGAATGACCACTATAATTTTCAAGGCTATCCCCATCATCCTTCAGCTCCCCTTGTCTTACTAAGGCAAATAGAATCTCATAAAGATAGGATCTGCTGAGGCATGGCCAGGACAAGGTATCCTGTTTGGTTAATAAATTATTAAGACAGTCTATTTTATGCTCCAAAATGGTTGAATTAATTGACATAAGCGGTAGGATTTTTATGTCTTCGGTAGAATCGTGTTTAAATTGCTTCAGATAGAATAAATCCTGGTTTGCGGCACCTGTCAGTTTGTTTTGAGGATCATTAATTATGTTGAAATTAAAGCTTGTATTTACGATTTTAGGACGAAACAGGATAATTCTTATTGTTGAATTGGACACATCATTGAAGTATATCTTATCCTGGTCATTAAGATGCAGTATATGGGCTCCGATTATGACATATTCTTTCCCGTTCAAGTTAAAGCGACAGATTCCTGATTTTATATGGAGGATTTTATAATATTCCCCTGCTTCCTCGACCATTAGTGTATTCAGATCTGTGGTGACTAAAACAGGAAAAATATAGTTAATATAATAATTAAAACCTACCGTATTAAGAATCAAAAGAAACACCTGCTCCTCGTATAATATTTTCCATAATTATACTATGAAGAAGGTGTGTTGTAAATAATTATTAAATTATAGGAATTTCTAATAGGTGCTTTCTAAAAGTACTTATATTCATTTGAAATTATATAGACATTCATGGGTCCCTCAGGAAGGTCTTCCTTATTAATATCAAGCTTATTCTCTATTTTGGTTATAGCACCGTACTTTTCTTCTAAAATAGGAAGAGCGTTAAGCGAATAATGGGTGGGAATAACTATGGTTGGATTTAATTGCTCTATTAAATAAAAGCCTTTCTCATTCTTTAGGGTCATTGACGAATAGCTGTTTTCAAACTGCATAAAGGCTATATCTATTTCACCCAAGTCGGTTAACTGTTCCTCGGTTAGCTCGGTCTGTCCTATATCTCCCATATGAGCTATTCTTAAGCCATCAACTTCAAGTACTATAATTACATTTTGATTCGCTTCCTTTATTATATCGTTACTATGTGAGGATAATATGGTATAGATATTAAAGTCATTTGTCTGAATCTCACCTTTCTCATAATATAGCTTATGGCAATCATATGATCTAGTAAATACAGAGTCTACATGATCGTTATGTGGATGTGTGCTGATAATTGCTACAGGCTTAAAATCCACGACATTTATAGGTGGCATTGCAGTTGGATCTACTACCACATTTTCCCCCTTTACAGAGGAGATTACATAACTGGTATATGGATGAGTGGTGCTGATAGATGCTGTCTGAATTCTTACTTTGCCGCTATCATTTGTGGCTTGTGGTAGTACAAGCTCTGGCTCTGGCGTAGGGGTAGGTGTGGGTTCAGGTGAAGGAGTTGGTTCTAGTGTAGGAGTAGGTGTGGTTGTTTCTTGTTTGTGAATTAAATCTGTCTTTAATTCTTCGGCCTTATAATTTTTTGCACAGCCCTGTAATAAAAGAATTACTATAATGACACACAACACATATTTTTTCATAATATCCTCCCTTTAGATATTAATGTAATATTATACATACAAATAATATCATGGAGGAATTCTTTATCCTATGGAAAAAAGTAAATAAAACTAGTAAAATCCTAAACTTTTAATTCATAGTAGGTGTATTTACCTTATATATATTTATTAAGACTGCTTTCTAGTTCATGCTTAATCTTATCCTTTAAATGTGAGGGATTTAAAACCTTAGCCCCTTGTCCAAATTGGAGAATCCACCTGATAAGCTCATCTGTTACGGCGGTGTTTCTTATGAAGGTTATTCCATCCTCAGTCTGTACGATTTCATCAGCAAGCTCTGATTCATATTCTATAATGTACTTTGAGGTCTTCTTGTCAAAGGATATTATTATCTGTTCAATCACATTTCCAGACAAATGAATGAATTTCTTTCTGCTATTATTGTTATAATAATCCTCAGGAATTTGGAATATATCCTCTAGAAGAGTAATGGCTCTTATTCTTGAAACTCTAAAATCTCTTATATCATTGCGAAGCTCGCAAAAACCTACAACGCATAGGGCGCCGTCATTTATGGAAAGCTCGTAAGGATGGATGACCCGAATAGTATCCTCGTCGCTACCAAAACTGCGATATATAATTCTGGCCTTTTTTTTATTCTGGATGGAATCATGAAGCTTTTCCTCTACCTCAGGATTAAGCGTGTCGCTTATATAGTCATTTGTATTAATTGTGACAAGACCAGTAAAATGCTTGATAAATTCTCGATTAAGATTAGTGGTATTGTCAAGAAGCTTATGTATCAATTCATTAGAGGTTCTTCCCATGGTCATGTATTGATATGGCTTTAGAAGCTCCATCATAAAAGCAAGGGAAATTAACTCAGGGGATGTAAAGGTAATATCACTTAGGCGAAACTTGTCTGCGGTATAGTAGGTTTTATGGTTTCTTTCTTCCTCTGAAATAAAGCATATGCCGGATAGACTGTCAATATCGCGCATAATCGTCTTCTTATCCACTATAACATCCCATTTTTCCAAGGAAGAATGGATGTCGTTAATGGTATAACCCCTTTTGTTTTCTGAAAGTAAAAGCAAGATAAATATCTGTCTTTCTGTTTGTGCCATATCCTTCATACCAAACCTCCTCACTAAACTAAGTTATTTATACACATTACAAGGGAGGATTTATCCTCCTATTATTAATACATCATACCTGGATATATCTTACTATAAAATGGGTTGATATTCAAGAATGCTAAAAATGGCCATTTAATAACTACTAGGGTATACCCTTTTGTAATTATTAAATGGCCCTGAACTTTTATATTTTTTTGTTTGGATTGGTAGTTACATTCCTATGAAGACTGTTTAGCTTTCGCATCTCATATATGATGAATATTCCTGTTACTAAGGAGGAAGTGATATCTGCTAAGGGTCCTGCTGAGATGAGTCCATCCAAACCAAAAAACATAGGTAATATTATCAATGCAGGAATTAGTATAAGCACCTGTCGGGAAAGACCAAGAAAGGCTGAGTGCTTTGGCTTTCCAATCGCCTGAAAATAATTTGATGATACAATTTGGAATCCTATGACTGGTAAGAATAATAAATTCCTTTTTATAGCCTTGACACCGAATGCTATTAATTCAGTATCTTCCTTGTTAAATAGGTAGACAAGTTGCTCAGGAAATAATCTGGTAGTAATCCAACCTATTAATACTATAACTGATGCAAATATTACAGCCAAATGATAGGCCTGTTTGACCCTGTCATATTTCCTGGCGCCGTAATTATATCCGATAATAGGCTGCATTCCCTGATTAATGCCAAAGATAGGCATTATCATTAATGTAATTATACTATTAACAATACCCATTCCTGAGACGGCCACATCTCCTCCGTAGGTATTAAGACCTTTAGTCATTATAAAGTTAAGAGCGCTTGATGCGATTTGCATAGTAAAGGGGGCTGCTCCCAAGGCTAGAATTTTACCGACATAGATAGCCTTAAGCTTCATATATGATAACTTTAATTTTAAGACACTTTTTCCTCTTAGAAAATACAATAATACCCATATAGCAGATACTGCCTGAGAAATTATTGTAGCAAAGGCGGCACCCTTCATACCCCAATTAAAAACAAAGATAAAGATAGGGTCTAGAACAATATTTGTGATTGCTCCGATTAACATAGTATTCATGGCGATTTTAGGATTGCCCTCGGAGCGGATAAAGTTGTTCATGCCCATTCCTAACGATTGGAATACTGCTCCCAACAGTATTATACTGAGATAATCCTTAGCATAAGGGAGAATTAGATCACTGGTATCCATTAACTTAAGAACTGGTTCCATGGTTATTAATCCTATCACAGTTAATACTAAAGAGGATGCAACCAATAGAACAAATGCATTGTTGAAAATCCCTTCTGCCTCCTCCTTTCGGCCTTGGCCAAAACGAATGGCTACCAAAGAATTTGCACCTACGCCAATCAACATAGAAAAAGCCATCAAAATCAGCATTATAGGAAAGGATACCGTGATACCACCTATTCCTAAGGAGCCGACACCGTGACCAATATATATTCTATCTACTACATTATATAAAGCATTAACCAACATTCCTATTATTGCAGGAATTGAGAATTTTAATATTAATTTTGATATAGGTTCTTCGCCTAGTTGCTTTGATCTGTCTATGTTTTGCATATTCTCACTCCTATTGTATTATTCGATCACTATCTATAGCTTGTTCAGTATACTAACAGTATAATCATATGTCAACTTGCTAGACTAACTTTTGTACCAGGTACCAATTAAATTAACTTGAGTTTCCGTAAATTGCAC
>LSQX01341213.1_pt1 | contig 17520 bp, 19 predicted proteins | sample 654561 | NCBI WGS metagenome assembly LSQX01 (sample SAMN04489861, study PRJNA283612) | anaerobic digester metagenome | isolation source: 4 biogas reactors fed with cattle manure at either 37C or 55C with and... | place: Denmark: Kongens Lyngby | collected 2014
TCGGCATCGACGAATCCTGGCTGGATGTGACCGGCAGCCTGCATCTCTTTGGCAGCGGACGGCAGATAGCCGACCGGATCAGGGAGATGGTCAGGAGTGAACTGGGGCTGACCATTTCGGTAGGGGTATCGTTTAACAAGGTTTTCGCCAAGCTGGGCAGCGATTACCGCAAGCCTGATGCCACCACTGTTATCGAAAGGGATAATTACCGGTCGATAGTCTATCCCTTGCCGGTATCCGACCTGCTGTTCGTGGGTAAGGCGGCTACTGGAATACTGGCCCGGCTGGGGGTCAGGACCATCGGCCAGTTGGCTGAATGCAACCGTGAGTTGTTGGCCGTCCGGCTGGGCAAAATGGGGGAAAAGATCCATGACTATGCCAATGGAATCGACTTCAGCCCGGTAGAGGCGGCCGGAGCCAGCCATGAGGCCAAGTCGGTGGGCAACGGCATAACCTTTCGGCGCAACCTGGTGGGGCTGGATGACATCACCGCCGGGGTAGGGGTGCTGGCCGATATGGTGGCTACCCGGCTGCGCAAGCAGGCGCTCCAATGCCGCACCGTGCAGGTGACCATCCGCGATCCCGGGTTCAAGACCATCTCCCGCCAGAGACAACTGGAACGGCCCACCTGTCTGGCCAAGGAGATCGAGGCGGCCGCCATCGCTATAATCGAAGGCGCCTGGCATTTGGAGAAGCCGATCCGTATGCTGACCATAACCGGACTGCAGTTGGTGGGCCAGGATTATCTGGAGCAGCCCAGCCTGTTCGACGCCGCCGGCGACCAGCAGCGGGACAAGCTGGCCCGGCTTGAAGAAACCGTCGATGCCATCCGGGAGCGATATGGGCGGGATTCCATAGCATTCGGGGCCGGAGCCGGGGCCGATTTGGGGCTGGGACGCGGCCCTGGAGGTAAATAATTGGCGGTCCGGCTGGATCGTCTATACGTCTGAAACGAAGGAGGTTCATATGGGAAGGCTGATTCATTTTGAAATCCATGTCAGCGATATGGAAAGAGCCATGAAGTTCTACGGTGAGGCGTTCGGTTGGTCGTTCCAGGATTGGGGTAATTTCACCGGAATGCCGTATTTCGGAGCCATAACCGGGGATGAGGATGAGCCGGGCATCAATGGCGCTCTGGTGCAGCGCTACGGCGAACCGCCGGAAGTTGGTCAGACCCCAAATGCCTATGTATGTACCATTGGAGTCAAAGACTATGACACCACTGAAGCCAGGATACTCGCCAATGGCGGTCAGGTGGCGATGCCCAAGACAGCCCTTGCCGGTATGGCCTGGCAGGGATACTATTTCGATGCGGAAGGCAATATATTCGGGATCCACCAGCTGGACAAGAACGCCCGATAGAACACTCCGGGCATCGAATCCGGGGCGGAAAGGGCCGACCTGCTCTTATGCCATAAAACTTTGGGGGTGGAGGGCTGGAATTAACCGTTCCAGATGAAGGTCTGGGCCGGTATGGTTTGGCCGTCTTCCATTTCCACCTCTACCTGGCTGAAGGTAAAGTTGACATGAATGTTCTCCAATTTATGCAAGGCTTTGGAGTCTATCTCGTAGACTTCGCCCTCCACCCGTTCTCCCGGATGGGGATATATACCATGCAAGGCGCCGAAGATATACCTTTTATAGCCCTCGACAGTAGCTTTGCCCAGGAGCTTCTGGTCCCCCAGGTAATACTGGTGATAACGACAACCGGTCAAAAAGCTGCCACAGGCGAAGTATTTGATCACTGTTAACCACGCTCCTATTTCTATTAACCTTAATTATCTCATAACCAGAGAGCAATTGGGATGCCTCGATTAATCGGAAACCTTGGGAAGCTCGGTTTGATCAACCGGTTTTTCTGCCAATCACCAGGCATGAAAAGTGTTAATATTATTGTATCAGGGGCGTTAATCGGTCTGCACCGCTCCCAGGTGAGGCTGGTGCCGGTACCGTGATCTACCCGGCCAGGATTGGCGGCTTGCTTTATAGAAGGTAGTTTACGGAAGTCGATATAAGGAGGGAGATGGCATGAGGGCCCATTCGGATTCCATCAAAAAGGTGAAATGCCAAATCGACGAAGTGAGCAAGGAAATCAACTATCGGATCGATCGGCTGGAGCAGCTGCCCAAGGAGATGGATGGCAATTGCGCGGCTCTGAAACAATTCATGGATGACCAATACGATGCGTTAAACACCGAGTTTCGCAAGGCATATATGGTTAGGGGCGAAGATGTCTGGGAATACGTCTGGGCTCATATCTGGGATATGGTCAGGGATTTCCAGCACCAGGCCGCTATAGGCAAAAGGTACAGCTACCCGGACCTGGAATCGGACTTAAAAGCCCGGCGGACCAGACTTGGCCGGCAGCTCAAGCTTAATGCCATGTGGGCTGACCAGGTCTGGACGGAGGTCTGGAATGCGGTCCGGAAAGCCATCCAGCAGGCCAATGATCAGTACCTGCGCGAGGCTCAGGCCGAGTTCGAACGCTGCGCGGAGGAACTGGATCCGCTGTTGGATAAGAAGTTGGCCCTTAAAAGGGAAATGGAGGTGTTACACAATTCCGAAGAGGGAGTATATAGGATGCTCAAGAATACGTTCAGCACCAAAGGAAAGGGCAAGTATTGATACAGATGGCCGGGGATGCCATCCTCACGCAACGCCCAGGGGATGACCTTATTTTGGTCGGCACTGCAACCCGCTTATTATGCTCACATACTGGGCGCCTCCCGGGGTTTCGATAACCACTTCAGTATTGGCCGGGCCGGACATGTGTTTAATGATTTTGGCTTTCAACTGATTGCGGGCGCCGAATCTCATGCCCTCCCTCCTGCCCATTTTGGTGTAGATATTTTATGTTTCATTTTCCTTCGAAATATGTCAAATTATGTGGGATGAGGTTATTATGAAATTAGTTTATGATAACATATAAGTGAATAGTTTCACATTCTTCGGGTGAGTATCCCGGCCTTGATGGAACCTGTTTCCCAGGCATTGGGGGATTGATTGTCACTTTTACATATTCTAATCCCGGCGGAGCGACAATAAGCCCAGCCGGACCATTGAGGTGAAACATATGAATGACATGTGGATAAGTGACCCCAAAGTGGCAGAGGCGATGAATGTTGAATACGGGCGTGTCGATGCGATGATGCCGGTTCGGGAGGCTATTGAACTCATACTTCAGCAGGGTTGGGATGAGGTGGCCATCATCGATGAGAAAGGCCGAATGAGCGGGCTGGTGACCAAGGAACACTTGGTCAGCAGCATCTACCATGGTTTGGACAGCGCCCAGTCCATCAAAAATCTGACCCGCGGGCAACTGGTGACTACCAGGCCCGAGGAAGATCTCACCAAAGCCCGGGACATGATGCGGGATCTCCAAATCGGACGCTTGCCGGTGCTCGATGATCAAGGCCAACTGGTGGGTATTTTAACCGCCAAGGATGTCTGCAACGGCTTTTCCAGCAAGCTTTGGCAGCAGGGTGAACAGCTTAGCGCGGTAATGGAAAACATTACGGAGGCGATCCAAGTCATTGATTGTGACGGGATGGTCAGCTTCTGGAACAGCGAAGCGGAGAGATTGTTCGGCATCAAAGGCAAGGACATTGTGGGCCGCAAGCTGGGCGATTTCATGGCCGAAGACCTTCCCCTGCAGGCCATAAGAACTCTGCAGACCTATCGCAATGTGGTAGGAGAATTGGACAGCGGCGTCCCGGTGATCCGCAATGCCGCTCCGGTGATCAATCCCGATGGGACGGCCATCGGTGCGGTATGTACCACGGCCGATGTCAGTCAGATCAAATTGTTGATGGACAAACTAAACCGGGCCAACCAGCGGGTCAGGGACCTGGAGAGGTTCATGATCCAGAAGGATACTGGCGATGATGTCAGCTTTTACACCGTAGATCCCAAAACCCTGCGCTTGCTGGAACAGGCCCGGCGGGTAGCCCGGACCGATGCCACGGTAATGATCCAGGGTGCCAGCGGTACTGGCAAGGAGGTCTTGGCCCACTTGATCCATAGCTACAGTAAACGGGCCGATAAATCTTTGATAGAGGTCAACTGCAGCGCCATTCCCGACAGCCTGTTTGAAAGTGAGATGTTCGGCTACGAGGCCGGGGCTTTTACTGGCGGCAGCCGCGCCGGCAAAGCCGGCAAGTTTGAGATAGCCAACGGGGCGACATTGTTTTTGGATGAAGTGGGGGAACTGCCCCTGGACATGCAGGCCAAACTGCTGCGGGTCATCCAGGAGCACCGTTTCTACCGGGTAGGAGGCGTCAAGCCTATCGAGGTCGATGTCCGGCTCATCGCCGCCACCAACCGGGACATCGCCCAGCTGGTCCGGGAAGGCAGTTTCCGGGAGGATCTGTTTTACCGCCTTAATGTGGTGTCATTTGAAATCCCCTCCCTGTCGGCACGCAAAGATGATATACCTGGCTTGGTTGAGAGAATCTTGGTAAAACTAGGCCGTCTTTACGATAAGGACATCGACGAGGTTGAGCCGGAGGTCATGGATCTTTTCCGGAGGTACGATTGGCCTGGCAATGTCCGCCAACTGCAGAACATGCTGGAGAGCATCGTTATTCTCATGGAGGGCGCTGTCATATCCGGGCAGACCCTGGAGGAGGTCCGGGTATTGGATACATTGACCGGCAGCAAGGGATTGCCGACCCGGGAGCCGGATGCGGCCGAGGCGGTACCTGATGACAGTCTCAAGAAGGGTGTGGACCAGCGGGAGCGGGAGATGATCATCAATGCCCTGCACCATTGTCACCATAACAAATCCAGTGCCGCCAAGCTGCTGGGCATACCCCGCAGCACCTTGTATTACAAAATGAAGTCGCTGGGGATCGCGGACGATCATGTAAACCTGTATTAAGGCAGAACGAATTCTAGACCGCACCCCCGTAATTCCTTTACCGGCAGAGTGTCAGTTTTCCGACAGTGGAATCTGGAAAACTGACACTCTTTTTATTCCCCAAGGGATTCCGATAACGGGTAGTTCCCGATATAATGGGGTTACTTTGCGCCTTGATAGATTGGCATACAACTTGCTTCTATAATGGAGTCGGGGCAGCCTCAACTATTGAATAGAGATTTTAAGCACTAATAATCACAATCTTGCCCCCAATAGTATTCTCAACATCAGATGGGGAGATGTTATAGATATGCCGAGAGAAAAATATCGCGATCACGACGAAAATTTGCGGGCCAAGGTCGATTCCTATAATCTGGTCGAAAATCTGGAGACCTGCCTGGCCTGCGGCAAATGCGCGGGTAACTGCCCGGTCGCCAGCCTGACCCCCTCTTACAATCCCCGCCAGATAATCAGCGATGTGCTGAACGGCAACGCTGAACGCTGGCTGGCCAGTGAGGAGATCTGGCGCTGCTTCTGGTGCGCCAACTGTGCCACCGTTTGTCCCAATGACATCCATTTTCCTTTGTTGATGATGCAGCTGCGTTACCTGGCGACAGAGAACAAATACGGCCTCAAATATTTGATGCCATTCAGACGGTTTGCCTTGCGGGCCAGGGAAGACGGGCTGACTTTTGGCCCTTCGGAAAAGGGCCGGGAGAAGATCATGCGGCTGCGCACCAACCTGGGAGCTACTCCCTGGCCGGAGATATCAGAGCGGGCCAAGGCCGAATACAAGGAATTGTTTGATTTGACCGGCGCGACCGCCTACGTTGAAGCCCTGAGCGACGAGGATGAGAAGCCGGTGGACCTGCGCTATACCGAGGGGAGGATCACCAATGAATAAAGAGCGGGTGGTAGCACCTGAGAAAATGTTTCCGGAGGTGCCGGAGAAGATATTCCTGTTTAGAAGCTGTACCGGCAGTATGGAATACCCGGGGACCGAGAACGCCATCAAAGAAGTGGCGAAGATCCTGGGGATAGAGATCGTGATGGATCCTGATCAGACCTGCTGCTCGGGTTACCTCTTGACCTGTTCAGCCTATAAACCGGAGTTTTCCCTGGCGGTGACGGCGCGCAACCTGTCTATCGTCGAGAAGCACGGGCTGGACACTTATATGTTCTGTAATGGGTGCCAGGGCTATAACCTGGAGCTGGCCCATATAATGCATGAACATCCTGAATACAAACAGATGGCCAACGATGTCATCGCCAAACAGGGTTATCACTACGAAGGCAAGACCGATATCCGCCATGTGCAGGAGATCTGGTACCGGCTCAAAGATGAGATCGCCGCCCGGGTGGTCCGCCCTCTCACGGGTCTGAAGGTGGCGTCCCATTACGGCTGCCATTACCTGGCCATCCAATACGGTATCCTGGATGATGCTGGTTATCCCACTTTCCATGAGGAGATTTACTCCGCCCTGGGAGCCACTCCGGTGTTTTACAAAGAGCGGCAGATGTGCTGCGGCTATTCGGTGGGCCGCGGCTTCACCCACAAAGAGACCATGGTCCAGCCGCACCTGTATAAGAAATTCAAGAGCGCCAAGGAGGCGGGGGTGGAATTGATGACCACTACCTGCCCCGGCTGCAATACCGCCCTGGACCGGGAGCAGCCCAATCTGACCAAACGTTACGAAGAGGAGTTCGGCATCCCGGTTATCGATATAAGCCAGCTGATCGGTCTGGCCTTGGGGGTACCATTGGAGAAGCTGGGGTTTGACGCCAATACGATCAAGATGGACGGCATATTGAAAAAGTTGGGGATAGGGAAGGGTGATAGTGATGACAACTAACCTTGATAAGAAAGCGTTGGTGGTGGGGGCCGGATTGGCCGGAATGGAAGCAGCTATCAAGATCGGTCAAGCCGGGTATGAAGTATATCTGGTGGAAAAGGAAAACACCATGGGCGGGGTTACCGGCCAGTTGTTCAGCAGTTTTCCCCGCTGGGAGAATCCCCGCGAACTAGTCGACAATAGAATTCAGACGATCAACCAAATCGAAAAGATAAGAGTATTGACCACAACGACAGTCCAGTCAGCCCGCCGGGAAGGTGAGGCCTTCGTGGTCGACCTGCAAAAGGCGGACGGGCAGGTTGAACAGGTAGCAGCCGATGCGGTGGTGCTGGCTACCGGATTTGAACTGATGGATGTTTCGGTATATGGAGAGTACGGTTACGGCATTTATCCCAATGTGGTCAACTCCCTGGAGTTTGAAGACAAATTGCGGGAGTGGAGTGCGGCGGGGAGCAAGGCTGACCGGCCCAAATCGATAGCCTTCTTTAAATGTGTGGGTTCCCGGGACCGTTCCAAAGGCAACCCCTACTGTTCCAAGATCTGCTGCATGTACACCGCCAAGCAGGCCGGTCTGACCAAGGACCTGCTGCCGGAGGCCAAGGCCTATGTCTTCTACATGGACTACCGCGCGGCAGGCAAGGAATATGAGGAATTCGTGCGCTCGGTCATCGAGACCAAACACGTCCGCTACGTGCGGGGCCGCCCTTCCAAGGTACTGCCCGAGAACGGCCGGTTGGTAGTGCGGGCGGAAGACACCCTGATGGGGGTTCCCATCGAGGTGGAGGTGGATATGGTAGTCCTGGCCTCCGCTATCGTACCCCGGGAAGGGACCAGGGTGTTGGCGGGGATGTTCGGAGCCCTGACCGACCAGTATGGATTTATAGAAAACGTTCCTTTTGAACTGCGCCAAACCGGGAATGGGGTGTTCTTTGCCGGGGCCTGCGGTTTCGCCGTGGAGACCGCCGGGGCTCAAGCCCAGGGCGCGGCGGCGGCGGCCGATGTAGTGGCGTTGTTCAACCGCGTCCCCCAGGGGGTGAAATAGATGGCTATGGTCGATTATTATAGGCCGCTGCGTCTCAATCAGATCGACTCTTCGCTCCAGGAAGAGATAAAGCGAACCTGCGGGGTCGACGTTGAGCTGTGCCTGGAATGCGGCAAGTGCACGGGGGGATGCTCCAATGCCCATATATTCGATCTCACCCCCCGCAAGATCGTCCAGTTGGTCAAGCTGGGGGACGAAAAGCGGCTTCTCAACATGGATTCTTTGTGGACTTGTGTCAGCTGTCAGCTGTGTGTGGACCGCTGTCCGTCGCACATAGACATCCCCCGCATAATGGATTATATGCGGGAGAAAGCTAGAAAGAAAAACGTCAGGGCCCAGCGAGAGAGCATCGAAATATTCCACGAGCTGATGCTGGATTCGATCAGAAAGACCGGACGGGTGGCCGAGGCGCCCCTGGCCCTCAAGCATAATCTGCGCACCCGGCAGTATTTCAAAGACGCTGAGCTGGGCGGGCGCATGTTCTTCAAAGGTAAACTGAATCCTTTGTCACCCAAAGTCAAAAACGTGAAGCAGGTCAAGGACCTGTTTGCCCAAACTATCGATAAAAAGGAGGGATAGACGATGGCTATCGCATACTACCCGGGGTGCTCCCTGCATTCCATGGCCCATGAATATGATATTTCGGCCCGGCTGGTGAGTGAGCGCCTCGGTATCGACCTCCGCGAGGTGACCGACTGGAACTGCTGCGGCGCCACCGCCGCTCACAGCCTGAACCATAAACTGGCTGTAGGCTTGAACAGCCGCAACCTTAATCTGGTGAAGGATATGAAGCTGGACAAGATCACTACGCCCTGCGCCGGCTGCTTCAGCCGTTTGAAGACCGCCTCCCTGGAGCTTGGTGATCCGGCCATGAGAGAATCCTTGCAGGATTTGGGCATAATAAGCGAGGGAGCCGAGGCAGTTCAGGTAGAGCACCTTTTGCAGGTTATGCTGGAAGAGGTGGGACTGGACAAGATAAAACAGAACGTGGTCAAGCCCTTAAAGGGACCGAAACTGGCGGCTTACTATGGCTGCCTTATCACCCGGCCCCGGGCTGTAGCTCAATTCGATGATCCCGAGCAGCCCATGGCCCTGGATAACCTGTTGCAAGCCTTGGGCGCGGAGACAGTACCGTGGTCCCACAAGGCGGAATGCTGCGGCGGCGGATTTGCCGCCTCGGACACCGCTATCGTGGTGGACTTGGGGGGACAGGTATTGGAAGCCGCCCGGCAAGCCGGGGCCCAGGCTCTGGTAGTAGCCTGCCCCATGTGTCAGGCCAACCTGGATACCCGCCAACAGACCATTGAGGCCGACCGGGGCCAGAAATACGGGTTACCTATCATCTATTTCACCCAGCTGATGGGGCTGGCCTTCGGGTTTACTCCCAAACAGATGGGGATGCAAAGATTGTTGGTCAAACCTAACCAGCTATTAGCCTTGCATGGTTAATATAAAGAGCCATTACTATTGAGTTACGAGGCTTGGCCGGCAGCTTATCGCTGCTGGCCGGGCTGGCGGGTAAGGGAGGAATAGGAGGTGAAAAAAAGACTGCTTGCGGCAACAAACAGTCGAAAAACATAAAAAAGACACTATTATAATGGTACTTCGCCACCAGGGCCAAGGCAAGGCCCAAAACCTTACATTAAAAAGAGGAGGGAAATCCAATTGCGTAACAAGCTCATATCAATGCGGGAAGCGGTGGCCCAATACACTTGGGACGGAATGCAGTATGCTCACGGAGGAGCTCTGCCGGTTGGGACCGATTCCATTGCATTCGGAAAAGAGATGCTCAAACAGGGCCGCAAGGACCTGAACGTTATATCCAACTGCAACACCCAGCAGACTAATCTGATGGCTGCCGCCGGCGCCATTAAGCGGATGGAAGTAGGATTCGCGGGCTTGGAAGTGTACGGATTCGCCAACGGTCTGAAGAGAGCGGTAGAAACCGGCAAGACCATCCTGGAGGACTACTCCAACGGATCCATCCCCCTGCGGCTGTTGGGCGGAGCCCTTAACTGGCCTTTTGTACCGGCCACTATCAATATCGGTTCGGACGAAGAATGGTGCTGCGCGGACCGGCCCGATGAATACCCCTGTGAGACCAAAATCCCCCGCATCAAGGATCCCTATACCGGAAAGGAATGCGGCGCCTTCTCGGTATTAAAACCCGATCTGGCCGCCATCCACGTCACCATGGCCGACATCTATGGCAATGCCATCATGCTGGGCACCGAGTGGAGCCGCTACGAGCTGTCCCGGGCCGCCAAGAAGGTGGTGCTGCAGGCCGATTTCATCGTCGACACCGATTGCATGCGCCAGTACCCCAATCTGGTTCGGATACCCGATGTGGTAGTGGACGCGGTAGTATATTGGCCTTTGGGAGCCTGGCCCCAGTGCTCCACCGGGGTCTATGACAGTGATGAGAAAGAAATGTTTGCCATGAATGCCGCCCTGAAGACCGATGAGGGCTACCAGGAATACCGCAAGAAATACGTCGACAGCTACAATACCTGGGAGGAATACCTGGACCTGATCGGACCGGAGAAGATCGCCGAGATTACGAATAGTGCCACCGCGTTTTTAATGGATCCATTCCGTAAATGGATCAAATCAGACGATGAGATCAAAAAGTTAATGGAAGAGGGGAGGTAGTGAGATGGATTACACAAGACAGGAAATGATGGCCATCGCTACCGGACGTGAATTCTCAGATGGCGAACTGGCTATATTCGGCGTCGGACTGAGCATGCTGGCTGGTTTCTGGGCTCAGAAGAACCATGCCCCCAATCTGATCGCTTTTACCGAAGGCGGGGTCTTCGGCTCCACCCCGGTGGGCGGACTGCCTTGGGGAATTGAGGATAACCGCATATCCGCCAATGCCACCAGTTTTACCAACGCCATCGATGCCCTGGGCTGCCTGGTCGCCTCCGGCCGGGTCGATAACGCCGTCATCGGCGCCGCCCAAATCGACAAGTTCGGCAACGTAAACACCACCGGCATCTGGAGCGGTGAAACTCCCTGGTCGGCAGGACGTTACGTCCTCCCCAAGGTGCGGCTCAACGGCAGCGGCGGGGCCAACGAGATTTCAGTGGGGGCCAAGAAATACGTGATCATGGTCACCCATGAAAAGAAAAGATTTGCCGACAAGGTGGATTACATCTCTTCACCGGGATACCTGAACGGCGGCAATGATCGCGAAAAACACAATTTCGTGGGTGGCGGACCCGCCGCTATCGTGACCACCCTGGGTATATTAAGGCCGGACCCGGTCACCAAGGAGTTCATCCTGGATTCCTACTTCCCGTTTTCCAGCATCGAGGAGATCAAGGAGAACACCGGTTGGGACCTGAAGATATCTCCCGATGTTAAAGTAGTGCCTGAACCCACCGAGTTGGAATTGGCCAATCTGCGGGAGATCGACGTTACCGGCTCTTTGCGCAAGAAATAATTGCCCGGCGGGGAGATGTTTGTCATCTCCCTCCAATTAAAACAACGGGAGGAAAACTTAGATGAGCGAGGCAAGACAGGTCACCAAAGAAATGATTCAGAAGACCCTCTCCTATCGTTATTACATCTATTTCGCCGTAGCCCTTGCCTATTTCCTGGTATATTTCCATCGCACTTCGACCGCAGTCATGGCAACCGACCTGACCGCAGCTTTCGGCATCGCCCCCACCGCCATCGGACTGTTCGGGTCGATGTACTTTTACGCTTATGCCATCGGACAGCTGCCCGCCGGCATCCTGGCGGACAAATGGGGTATACGCAATACCATGTCGGTTTTCGTCCTGATAGCTGGTGCCGGAGCTTTCCTATTCGCAACCGCTCAGACTTTCACCATGGCCCTGATCGCCCGCTTTCTGGTCGGATTGGGCGTTGGGTTCATATACGTTCCAGCCATGAAGTTCCTGGCCGACTGGTTTCGAAAGAATGAATTCGCCACTTACTCCGGCGTGTTGTTGGCGGTGGGCAACGCCGGCTCATTGGCCTCGACCGCTCCATTGGTGGCATTGATAGCCGCCATCGGTTGGAGGAGTTCCATGAGTGCCGTTGGGGTGGCCTCCCTGGTGGTGGCAGTGCTGCTGTTCCTGGTGGTCCGCAACAAGCCGGTAAATATCGGCGGCGCCACCATAGAAGAGATCCAGGACCTGCCTCCGGCCAGCACCAAACCCATCGGCATCGGGGCCAGCGTAGGCGCATTGGTAAAGAGTTATACCTTCTGGACGGTAGCCGCCATGTTCTTCGTACTGTACGGTACCATCATGGGTTTCCAGGGATTATGGGCCAGTCCATATCTGATGAACGTGTATGGTCTCACCAAAGCCCAGGCTGGAGCTATCCTGATGATGATCCCCATTGGCATGATTTTCGGCTGTCCCATCGCCGGGGTTGTAGCTGACAAGTTAATACCGTCCAAGAAAAGGGTCGTGCAAATCGGGGTCATCCTTAATATCCTGACCTGGATCCCCCTGGTGTTCATGATCGATTCCATGTCCCTGGGCACCATCCGCATCCTGCTGTTCGTCTATGGTTTCTTCGCCGGTTGGTTTGTGGTCATGTATGCCAACCTGAAGGAGCACGTCGACCTGCGCATGTCGGGAACCGCCACCGGATTCTTGAACTTCTTCGTATTCGCGGGCGGCGCTGTTTACCAGCAGGTAATGGGGGTTATTGTGGAAGCGGCCCCGGTGACCAACCAGGTGATCGCCACCTCAGGGTTCAAGAACGCCTTTATACTGTGCCTGGTCACCCTCGTCGCAGCGTTGCTGTTCTACTCGACCCAGAAAGAACATCAGGACAAGGTGGTTGTATAACCATCAGGCAGGCCATGCACCGGACCCCCAGTCTTTTTATCCTGGCCGTGACCAGGGAGCCGGCCAAAAATCTGAAGCCATGCGGTGCGGCTCCCGGTCTGGTCACCGATTTTCCGGAAAGGAAAAGTTGACAAAGGTTATAATGATAGATCCTGAAGTAGATTAAGCAAGGAGGAATTATTTATATGGATCGCACAGATTTAAGAAATAAGTATTCCATTGTAGGTGTAGGCTACACACCGCAGGGAATAGTGCCGGGACGCTCTGCGGCTAGTTTTTATCTTGAGGCGAGCATGAACGCCATTAATGATGCGGGACTCAAAAAGGAAGATATAGATGGTTTGATCCTTTACCGCGATTTTCCGATTTTAAAAGGTGATGCCTTTCATCATACCGCCAACGTGGTAACCTACAGTCTAGGCATACGCCCGAAATTCTTAAGCCAGGAATCATACTGTTACCGGACCAATATTAATAAAGCGATGGGCGCTATCGAAAATGGGACCTGTAAATATGTTCTTATCGTATTTGCCGAAAGTGGCAGAACCGGTCGCCGTACCTGGACAGATGAAATTGACACGTTCGGCAACCAGCCCTATGATGAGTATGCCGCCTACGGAAATATATCAGCTTTCACCAACTATGCCATGTTTGCCAGGCGTGCCATGCATGAACACGGAACAGGACCTGATCTATGGGCGGACATAGCTGTCGCACACCGTAAATGGGCCAACCTGAATCCCAATGCTATTCAATACAACAAGCCTTTGACCAAGGCAGACTACCTGGCAACACCGTTTCTTTCATGGCCTTTCCGGGCCCTGGATGCAACTGCGTCAACCGACGGCGGCCGCGCTATTATCATCACTACCACAGAGCGGGCCAGAGAGCTTAAGAATCCGCCGATCATGATCCGTGGATACGGCTCTGCCAATGACACTTCCAAGGGGTGGCAGCTTACTCCGGGCGATCCCGCGAGCAGCGCCGTCGTTGCCGGACGCGAAGCTTTCGAGATGGCTGGACTGGGCCCCAAAGATATAGGCGCCGCCCAGATATATGACTGCTATACCTACACGGTTGAGGCAACCCTGGGTGATTATGGGTTCTTTGAGAAGAAAAAGGCCCGCGACTTCATGACCGTTGAAAACATAGGACCCGGCGGAGAATTCCCGGTAAACACCGGCGGCGGATTGCTATCGGAAGGTTATTATATGGGAATGACTCCCATAGCCGAGGCTGTGATGCAGATGTCTGAGCGCTGTGGAGATCGTCAGTTAGGTGTCATGCCGGGTACAAGACTCCCCGAATTCATGATCGTCTCGGATAACGGCGGCTTCTATCAAAGCAACGAGACTCTTATCTTAGAAAGGGGGAAATAAGAATGGCTCAAGTATTAAAGGTAAATCTGCCTTTTGATCTCAGAACCAGCCATGATAATGATTTGTTTTATAAAACTGCTCATGAGAAGCAAATATTTATTCTTCCCTACTGCAACAGCTGCGACCAGTATTTCTGGCCTGGCGCTTTTATCTGCCAGCACTGCGGCAGCACCGACGTTGAGTGGAAAGAAGCTTCGGGCCATGGCAAAATTTACTCCCACGTGGAAGGCCGCTTCCCGTTCCATAAGGCAATTAAGGAACATCTTCCCATCGCGATTTGCTCTGTGACCCTGGACGAGGGACCGCGTGTATTTGGCCGCCTTGTCAATTATGGAGACATCGAAAAGGTTTCTTGTGATGCACCGGTGCATCTCGTATGGCTTCAAGACGATGAAAAAGGATGCACAATCATGGGATTTGAGCTGGACTAAATTTAGAGCATAGATAAAGGAAAGGCAAATCGCCGAACAACTGATGCTCCCCTTCAAGCAGAGACCTGAAGAATAGAAATTCGGGACTGCCAGAAGGGGAGTTTCTTTTTGATAGAACGAGAGAGTTGGCCGGATTCATGGAGAGGCACGATTCTCAAGAGATGGAACAGAGAGAGGGTACATATTATTCGGGTTTTTGGAATCAATATTTGGCATCCGGGACGTGTATTATTTCTAGCATTTGAACCAACATAAGTACATAGTAAATCCAAGAACGCCTTTTTGCTCTGCTTGGTTACCCTCATCGGAGCCTTGATCTTCTATATGCCCAGCAAGAACATCAGGACAAGGTGGTTGTATAACCATCAGGCAGTCTAATTTGAGTATAGGAAAATACTAGTATAAGGAGGATAACCAGATGAAGAATAAAATGATGTCATTGCTCCAGGCCACCGACTTGATCAAAGACAATATGCTGTTGGCCATCGGCGGCAATGCCATGCACCGGACCCCCAGTCTTTTCACCCTGGCCCTGACCAGGAAGCCGGTCAAGAATCTGAAGCTGTGCGGAGCGGCTCCCGGTCTGGCCACCGACATCCTGCTGGCTAGCCAGCAGGCGGACACCTCTTATTTCGGATTTTCAGGCCTGGAGAATGAAGCCGGCCTCTCGCCGGGCATGCGCAAAGGAATGGAAGGGGAGGGCAAGATCAGAGCCATCGAGGGCTCCTGAACTGCCATGATTCATGCTCTCCGTGCGGGAGCTTATGGAATTCCTTTCATGCCGGTCGGAGGAATGTGGGGCAGCGACCTGGTCGGGATTCGTCCGGAATTTTACCAGATAATGAAGAGCCCCTTTGACGGCGCCGAAGTGGTGTGCGTAAAAGCGCTGGCGCCCGATTACGCCATCGTTCACGTCCAGGAAGCCGACATCTACGGCAACTGCCGCATTCTAGGACCCAGTTACCAGGATGCCCTGATGGCCCGGGCGGCCAAGAAGACCATCGTGACCGCCGAACGTATCGTGGGATCATATCGTATGCAGGAAGAGCCCAAGCTGACGGCTATTCCGCACTTCCTGGTGCAAGCGGTAGTGGAACTGCCGGGTGGTGCCAAGCCCGGCATCTGCTATCCGGAATACCAGGGGGTCGAATGGGACAAACACAAGGCCTATCAAAAGGCGGTCAAAGCCGATGAAGTTCAAAAATTTGCCGATATGATGCTGGAAGGGAGGCTGTAAAAATGGAATATGGCAAACCTGAAATGATGGCAGCAGCGATAATCCGCCAGATCGAAGATGGAGACATCGTATTCCACGGCCTGGCCTCATCCACCCCCATGGTGGCCATGAAAGCGGCCAAGGCCATGGGCAAGGAATTCACTTATCTGACCCTGAGCGACGGGGTGGACCATGACTGGACCCGGGCCCCTTATGTGGCCTCGACCCTGACTGAAAACACCTATACTGGATCCGTAGCTACCTTTGGGTTGGACGAGATATTCGACCTCTACTGTTCCGGCAAGGGCGATATTGCTTTCCTGTCCTGCCTGCAGATGGACAAGGAAGGGCGCATCGCCATGTCCTACCTGGGCGGGGACTACGAACGTCCCAAGCTCAGAGGCCCGGGGGGAGCCGGCAGCGCTACCCTGACCCCGGTGACCAAGAAGACCACCATCTGGAAAACCACTCACGACAAGAAGACCTTTATCGAACATGTGGATTTCGCTACCACCTCACCACCTTTGGATAAGGAGATGACGGTGATCACTCCCCTGTGCATTTTCAAGAAACCGGTCGGGGAGAAATACCTGAAAGTAGCCTATATCTTCCCCTTCACCACCTTGGAAGAGGTAAAGGAGAACACCGGCTGGGAGATCGACCAGATGGAGGTGCCGGTTATGAATCCGCCGACAGAAGAAGAACTGACTGCCCTCAAGAAGGTCGACCCCAACAACATTCTACATTTCGAATTCAAATAGTCCTGGCTTCAGGCAGCCTGTCGTTGCCACGTCGGCAGGCTGCTTTTGGCATTGGTGAACGCTGATATTAGGTGCACTTCTTTGTTCGGCTCAACCGTATCCAGAATACATCTCCAGGCGGGAGGGAGAAAGGCTAGCGCTTTAATGGCAGTAATGCTGTTTGATGACCGTAATGATGTATTTATGGAGGGGTCAAATCAGGAATCAAGTATATGCTATAATAGGGGCAAAGACGGTTTTGACGTCAGACAGTAGATGGGGAGAAAGAATGATGGAGAAGAAAACAAGCGACCAGAATCCCGAATCCTTCCCAACCGATCTTTCCGAGGATTATACGGCCCAAACCGATGTCCCCATTGTTGCTATCGGAGCCTCGGCCGGAGGGGTGGAAGCCCTGACCGCCTTTTTTAACCAAGTACCGGATAACAGCGGCCTGGCTTTCGTCGTGATACAGCACATGAATCCGCAGTGCGAGGATCTGCTGGCGGAAATCCTCCAGCATGCCACCTCCATGAAGGTGGTGCAGTCCCGTGATCTCATGGCGGTGGCGCCCAACTGTGTATATACCATCCCCCCCAATAAGAAAATGACCATACATAACGGGCTCCTGCATGTCCACGATTATTATGCCGTCCATACCCGTCCTCAGCCTGTCAACTTCTTTTTCGAGTCCCTGGCGGATGACGAGGGCCCGGCCAGCCTCGGTGTAATTCTGTCCGGTACCGGTGCGGATGGAACAGCGGGGATTAGAGCCATCAAGGAAAGCGGCGGCGCGGTATTTGTCCAGGATCCGGTTTCGGCCCAATTTGACGGTATGCCCCGCAGCGCTATCGCAACCGGTCTGGCGGATTATATAGGTGCGGCGGAATCCATACCGGACCAGATCCTGGCTCATCTGGCCAGCCAAACTCCTGGCCGCCAGCCGGATTTGCCGCCAGTAGTTCCCCGGCGGAGTTCCTATTACCAGATCCTGGACATATTGCAGTCGGCCACCGGCCATGATTTTGGCGCCTACAAGAAAAACACCGTGCAGCGGCGGATCACCCGGCGCATGAACGTTCATAGTATAGGTCGGATCACCACCTACGTTCGTTTCCTGCGCAAAAACCCCCAAGAGGTGAATCTGCTTTTCAAGGAGCTTCTGATCGGGGTCACCAGCTTTTTCC
>LSQX01057999.1_pt1 | contig 17518 bp, 8 predicted proteins | sample 654561 | NCBI WGS metagenome assembly LSQX01 (sample SAMN04489861, study PRJNA283612) | anaerobic digester metagenome | isolation source: 4 biogas reactors fed with cattle manure at either 37C or 55C with and... | place: Denmark: Kongens Lyngby | collected 2014
CCCTGACACCGACGAAGCCAAACGGCAAATGTATGTTGCAATGACAAGGGCAAAACAAAACCTGGCCATTCACCTGAATTCCAAATTCCTTGACGACATTTTTGTGGAAAACCTGGAACGGGTTGAAGACAGGGAGATCTATCCGCCACCCAAAGCGTTGGCGATGCACCTGGCTTACAAGGATGTGTGGCTCGACTTCTTCATCAGCAAACAGTATTTGATCTCTCAATTGCTGAGTGGAGATGTTTTGACCGTGAAAGGGGATGAGTGCCTGAACGCCAGGGGCCAAACCGTTCTGAAGTTCTCCAGGCTCTTCCAGGATCAGATAGAATCTTTAAGGCAAAGAAACTATGAACCAACCAATGCAAAAGTGAACTTTATTGTTTACTGGCAGAAAGAAGGAATGGAAAAGGAGCTGAAAATTCTTTTACCGGAGCTGCACTTTGAGAAGAAAAATGACGAAAGCTGACAAAAAGCACGGTGATCCAGCAATATATTTAAGTCTTTGGCAGCAGGGGAGTAGCATGAAAACAAGTGCCTTTTAAGGCCATCCCAGCGGTTTAAAAAAGCGTCCAGCGCTTAATATACCAGCACACCAACAAACCCTAAACCCCCGCCACAGCGCCTTAAAAACGCCTGAAAAAGGCAAAATATCATCCCTTTCAAATACCCCTGGCATGCTGATCTGCCCCTAGCCTTAAGGCTACGACTATTGATCTCCCCAGAACCCCAAAAATAAATTGCCCCGGCATAAATGCCGGGGCAAACATTGCAAAGTAGAACAGGGCTTTAGCTCAAATCAAAAAATCCCCTATATTTGAAAAAACCAATGTCCGTCCCCAAAATGGACCCGGACGACTTGCAAACCACGAAAGGCAATTATACAAGGCATATGGTTATTTAGTTTATCTTTATCATTCTATTGCATTTTTTAACAAAGTTTATTCTTTTTTTCAATAATAGGCATTCCAGTCTGACAAATCCCAACAAAAATGGACAAAGCAGTATTAACCAAACACTTGGATCTTTTTGCGAAAGAAGCAGATAACTGGTTCAATGTCAATGAAAATATAAAAGCAAACTTTAAATTCTTTGCCATTTTTTTCGCTGAAGAAAACCTGAAAAAATCCTCATGGGAAGACTTTCAGGAAATGGGTAACCACATTCATGCTTTTAATTCATTAGCCATAGCCAAGGGAAATGCTTTGGGGAATCCCAACCTGCCCATAGAAAAATACAGGGAGATTTTCCTTTATATTAAAAACGGGGAGGACCCTGTGGATACGATTATTGATAATCTGAAAAACAAGAAAAGTCATTACCATCTTCCACAATTTGGCGAGTCAAGTATCAGTGAACTAATTACCTATGCCCGGCCAAATGAATTTGTTATTTATAACAGACGGTCTGTTGAGGCATTAAAAACCCTTTCCATTGATTTTCCGGCTGTCAGGGGTGAATCATTTGGAAAGAAATTTAAAAGGTATAATGAAATCATTACGCCGGTAAAAGATCAGTATACCACCATTGTTGGGAAAAAAACCAATACCTCCTTTGAAATTGAGCTGGATCAGTTTTTTAGCTGGGTTTATGAAACCAACCATAAAAAAGGCAAAGGATTTCCAGAGCTAATGCAAAGCCTTGCCACCCAACTCAAGAAAGATTTAAGCATCCTGAAAGATTTTTCGTTCGATAAACCAAGGAAGGATTATGTCTGGATTCTTGATCATAAAAACATTATCGGTGGGAAGAACGCACATTACGAAATCATAAAAAGGAAGGATAATATTTTCATCGAGTTGCATCTGGAGGGCAAGGTACCCGAAAAAAACAAAATCATAAGTGGTTTAAAATCACTTCCCGATGGGGTCGAATGGTTTAAATGGGATAAATCAGAAAGTTTAAGACTTTCTGAATCATTTAAAATGTCTGATGAAACCATTCTGAATAACCTTCGGAACGGACTTCTGAAACTTGAAGAAGGCATAGGCGATAAGGTCAGAGAATTACTGCATACAGTCAATCCCCCTGCCAAAAAGGAAACAATTGCTGGTAATCAGATTCTTTTCGGCCCTCCCGGAACCGGGAAAACCTTCAACACCATTAATAAAGCCGTTGCTATTGCAAACCCTGCTTTCGACATAAGCCGACCCAGAAAAGAAGTAAAAAAAGAGTTTGATCGATTGCTTGATCTTGGGCAGATTGTTTTTACAACCTTCCACCAGAGCATGAGCTATGAGGATTTTGTCGAAGGCATTAAACCCCTGGAGCCCAGAAAGGAAGACAGTCCGGTAAATTACAAAGTAATCGATGGGATATTCAAAAAAACGGCTCTTTACGCACTGTTCGACATTTTCCAGTCCCAAGAGGGGGAGGAGGTTTCAAAAGCGGAGAACTTTGAAAGCCTTTACCAGGAATTTTGTGATTACATAAACGATGAAATTGAAGAGAATGGCCCCATTCATTTAAAAACCCTTAAAAAGGGAAATCCTCTGCGGGTCACGGGAGTGGAAGAAAATGGCACTATTTTAATGAGTCACTTAAAGAAAAATCAAACGGATGAGTGGGAGGAAACCTTAAAAACACCAGAGAATTTAAAAAAAATATATGACAAATTTGAAAATATAGGCGAATTAGGGTCAATCCAGGACCTCAAGGATATTGGAATCAGATCCTGGCGATCAGGATATGCCACCATTTTTAAGTTTTTAAAAGAATTCGAAAAGGATCATTATTCCAAAAAATCAACCCAAACTAAATTAAGCTATTCAACAGTAAAGGAAATTACCAGGAACTATGTGCCGCCAATTATTGCAGATTCAGCCAATTACAAAAACTTTGTCATCATTATTGATGAAATTAACCGTGGCAATGTTGCTGCAATCCTCGGAGAACTGATAACGCTCATTGAAGAAGACAAAAGGTTGGGTTGCGATGAGGCTTTGTTGATAACCCTGCCTTACAGCAAAGAAAAATTTGGTGTCCCAAGGAATCTCTATATTATTGGCACTATGAATACTGCTGACCGGAGCGTTGAAGCCCTGGACACAGCCCTGAGAAGAAGGTTTAGCTTTTCTGAAATGACCCCATTGTATGACCTGGAGGAATTAAAATATCAATATGCCGGTTTTTATGCGTGGGAGATTCTTAAAGCCATTAATATCCGCATTGAAAAATTGCTGGACAAAGATCATTTGATCGGGCATTCCTATTTCCTGAAAAAGAAAGATCAGCCTGAAGAAGATCTTCTCAGAACTTTTTACAAAAACATCATTCCCCTGTTGCAGGAATATTTTTTCGGAGATTTTGGGAAAATTGGCCTGGTATTGGGCGAAGGTTTTGTAAGCCAAAAAGAATGGGAAAAGGCAGAAAATACATTTGCTGATTTTTCAGCCGAAAGTGGTGCTGATTTTGAAGATAAACCGGTTTACCGGATCATTGACTACCGCACAAAAGATCATGGTCATAAATTGAGGCTGAAAGATAATCAAGAGGTTGAAATGACTTTTGAAAAAGCCATTAAAGTTCTTATGAGGAAATCCATTGAATAACATCAGGAACCATATCACAGTTTTTGAACACGAGACCTTACGGTTTGATAAAGGTGAGAAGCGAATCTCAAAAGATCAATTCATCGCCCTCCAGAAATATTATGGCGAAGGGGTGCCCTTTTTCAGCTTGTGCTATAACGGGGTCAGGTTTAATGAATATGTGGGAGCCATTCAAGTTGGAAACACTTTGATTGAAGTTTTACCCAAAGCGGACCAACAGGAAACGGATGAGAAAAAATGGCGTGATGTCCTTATTGGTATTCTTAATGCCGTACATCGCTTTAAAATAAGTTCAACGAGCAGTAGTAGCCTTAAAATAAAGCCCAACACCATCCTCGACCTGTATTTTGAGTTGTTTGTCAATGAGGTGGCGTATTTGCTTCATAATGGTTTGAGCAAGCAATACAGAAAAAAGGAAGGGAATATTTCTGTATTGAAAGGGAGCCTGCATTTTGGTGTCCATATCCAGAAAAACTTGATTCACCAGGAAAGATTTTTTGTCAGGCACACTACCTATGATTATGAGCATAAACTGCATTTTATTCTTTACAAAACCCTTCGTTTATTAAAACAAGTGAACACCAATCCCGGTCTGCAAAGCCGAATCGCTTCATTGCTGCTGTTTTTTCCTGAAATGCCTGACATTAAAATATCTCAGGACACTTTTGAAAACCTAAATTTTAACCGGAAGACCCTGACCTATAAAAGGGCTGTGGAGATTGCCCGCCTGCTGCTTTTGCAATATCATCCCGATATTATCAAAGGGAAGAATGACGTCTTGGCCCTCATGTTTGATATGAATTTATTGTGGGAGCAATTTGTTCTGTTAAGCATCCAAAAACACAACACTTCCGGAATCAGGATTTTTGGTCAAACAAGAAAAGGGTTCTGGAGACCCAAATCAGGAAATAAAGTCAGGATAAAACCGGATATATGGATTGAATGCGGAGAAAAGAATTTCATTCTTGATACAAAATGGAAAAACCTCAATGGAAATAAGCCCTCTGCAAGTGATCTTCAGCAATTATTCGTGTACCATGAATATTATAATGCTGAAAAGGTTGCCCTGGTATATCCCGGAACAAAATCTGAAAAAACTTCAGGCCATTATTTAAATCCTATCAGCGAATTGCAAACCCCGAAAGAATGCAGTATCATTTGCCTTTCGGTGGAAAAGGATGTAAAAAAATGGCAGAGAACCCTAAACCAAGACATTCACAATTGGCTTGGTTTAATTTAAAGACGGGTCTCCTGTCATTGCAACCGTTTGGGAAAAACTTATTCTCAATTGAATTCACATTATTCCCAAAAATTTGATAAACAATGAACCCTTTCAAATTGCCCTCATTCAAACCCCACATCCCCACAAACCCCCGTGCCTTTGTCCTGGGTTGTGATCCTACCGCTTTTAAGGACAAGGAAAAGAAAGTATTGAAAGAGCTTAAGACGGTTTTTGGACTTGATAAGGACCGACGCTACTTTGCTGGCATCCTTTCCAACCTGGAAGCCCTTGGCCTGGGATTGGATGATGTTTATGTTCAAAACCTTGTAACCGAATACCTGGGTAAGGAAACATCGAAAAACAAAAAGGAATGGAAGGAAAAAGCCAGGAAAAGTATTGGGGATCGGAAGAAAGAATTTGACCTGGCAGATCCATCCGGTAAACTTCCCGTTTTCCTCACTTCTTACCTGTTGTATGAGGTTCTGCTCAATGAGGGCTTAAAGCGAAAAACAGCAAAGGAACTGTACGATGGCATTGAAATTATCCCTGCTTCCAGCAACCTGCTGAACCGACCCTTGGTGCCTCTTTTCAGGCATTATAAATATGGCCATAAAAACCAGGCGGAATATTTCAATAAGGTCGCTGAACTTTTTTGATCCAGCCAGGAACATTACACCCCCGATCGCAAGCTGATCATCCTCTCCAACGCCCTGGAAATCAACCTCAACCCTGCCTGCCGGCAGGCAGGCTCAACCTTATTTCGGCCTCCAAATACCTAAATTACCTAGAAAATCCTTCCAAATCACTTCCCTTTGCCGCCAAATCAAAAAAAATTAACCACTAGATAAAAAAATTGATAAATATTTAAAATATTTCTTAGCTTAGCATCCAAAACAAGTCCCTTTGATCATTGAATTAACCTGGAATAAGATTTTCAACTGCTGGCAGGGATTTCAATGAATGTTCCAATTAAACAATAAGAGTGTGATAGGCAAAAGATAATTAAAAAACCTTTAAAGGTTGTAAACCTAATTAAGGGTGTATGCCCCACCTTTGTAAAAAGTATAATCAATTGAGGGATAAGTTTTATGAGTCCGAACAAAAATGAGTTTAATATATTAAAAACCAATTAAAAAAACTGTAAACATAAAATGACACCACTTCAGAATTATTCATTACTAATTGACAGTATTTTTGGTGCTGGGACAACTAAGTTTGACACTAGTAAAACTTATTCACATAATGTAATAGGAGCACTTAACCACCCGACAAAATTTTGTGATTTTAAAAATAATTTTAAAGCGAGACTTAATCGCCTAAAGAATATTTATTCTACACACACGACATATTTAAAAGAAATTATTGTTCAAGTAAACGAAATAGCAAGTGAGAAAAATTGGGAAGGTGCATTTGCAGAACTGGCGGCTTTTGACCACTTAAATCAAGACATTTTAAAGAACAAAACATTTATTTATAAACCGATAAAACCAAACGTAACGATTGATAAATCAAGAACCTTTGCTTTAGAATTAAATAAACAAGCTGCAAACCTTGACGGGTTTGTAGAAGATAGACCTGCCTATCTTGACTTCAAAGTGTTTAAGGACAATGTAAAAGAAATATTTGAAGGTATTTTCAAAGAACTTGAACGACATTTTCAAAGAAGAGACTTTGTATGTTCAGCTGAATATGATTTATCTATTTCAGTTGACGACATTGCACCAAACAGACCAGCAATACTTAATGAATTGAAAAACGGAATTGTACCCGCAGACAAAACATCTTTTGTAATAAGCAGTACCGTTTGTAATTTAAGTTTTAGAATTTTGTGGGGAAGCGGTGTTTTAATTTCTGAAAGAACTTACCATCCATGTAAACATGCTAAAAATTATTATAAAATGGTATTTAAAAATGCAGACCAATTTGTGAAAGATAAACCGTTTTTACTTGTTTACGTTGTTTTCCCTTGGTATAATGGAATTGTGACTAATTTTTCTGATAGCAATGTTGATTTTTATCGTTCATTTGCAAGACGTGCGTTCTGTCAATATAAACACGACACTGCGTTATTCAATACACTTAATCCAAAGTTTATTGGAAGTCAAACAATTTTTCAAGTTTCTAATTATTTATCAGGTATAATATTTTTTGAAGACAATACTATTTTAAGCAAAGAGCCGAACAGGACAAATGTGAAATCGTATGTTTATCTCAATCCGAACGCTGTTAATCCGTTGACTAGTTCATTAGCAGGTGACTTCATTATGGGTTTGGCCAATACCGCATATGAAGACTTTAAATATGACAACTATTAACATAATTGTCAAAGAAAAATTACTGGAGCTAATAGCCGTTTGCTGCAAGCGTTGGTAATCCTGTTATTTAAAGTTTCGTGATTCTATATTAGTTGGGTATAGAAAAACTGTTTAGTTTTCATTAATTCTCACCTTAGAAACCGGAAAAATTGGCAAGAAGTTTAAAAAGACACCAAATCATCATGAAGACGAGTTTCAGAAGTAGATTAAAATAAACCATTTTGACAGTTACTCACGGACAAAGAAAAGAAATTACAAACAAATTGCATCTAATTCGCCACGCTAACCAACCCTCTGTTTCTTTCTCTCCAATAATATAAATATTTTTTTTCCTTTTAAAGCCCAAAAAGGAGTTATTTTACCTATTTTAGAATCCCAATAAAAAAAGCAACAAAAGTGAAAAATAATAAGAGCATTCGGGACAATTTTTCCAACGGTGCGATGGGAGAATTCCTAACTGATACGGTGGTAAAAGATTCTAATCTGTCCTTTGTTACTGCTTATTTTACTATTTATGCATATGAAAAACTCAAACCACAACTTGATGAAATTAAATCACTTAAACTACTTTTTGGAGAACCAAAGTTTATAAAAAATGTGTCATCTTCAACAGATGCAAAGAACTATAAAATTGAGGACGACAATTTGGTAATTCCTGTTGAGAACAGACTGCAGCAAAAGATATTAGCCAAACAATGTGCGAGCTGGATAAGAGAAAAGGTTGAAATCAAATCAATGGTTCGTCCTGACTTTTTGCATGGAAAACTTTACCATATCGAAAAGCCAAATGGAGTAGAAGAGGCTGTAACGGGTAGTTCCAACTTTACTGTTAATGGACTTGGCTTAGGTTTGAGGCCCAACATTGAATTGAATCTTGTTGTAAATGACAGGCGAGATTTGTCTGACCTAAAAGAATGGTTTGATAACCTCTGGAGCAATAAAATGGAAGGCGTCGAAGTGGAGGATGTTAAAGAGCAAGTCCTCAAATACATTGAGTTGCTTCATCGTGACAATAGTCCGGAATTTGTTTACTACAAGACGTTATTTCACATTTTTGAACAATACATAAATGAAACTGATACGTCAGGACTAACAGATCTTAAAGCAAATCTTTACGATTCTGAAGTATGGAAAACACTTTTCACATTTCAGCAGCACGGAGTTAGAGGTGCTATCAATAAGATTTTGAAATTCAACGGGTGTATTATTGCCGATAGTGTCGGTTTGGGAAAAACCTATGAAGCACTAGCGGTAATCAAGTATTTTGAAATGTTGAATTACCGTGTTTTAGTTTTATGCCCCAAAAAACTCAAAGACAACTGGACTGTTTATCAGGCGCACAAGAGCCACAATCTAAACCCTTTTCAGCAAGATCGCTTTTCCTATACGGTAATGTATCATACCGACTTGAGTCGAGAAAAAGGATTCACTGAAGCAGAAAACATAGATTTGTGCAACTTTAATTGGGGAGCTTATGATCTTGTGGTTATTGATGAGAGCCACAATTTCCGAAACAACAAAAAAGGCAAGAAAGACGAATTTGGAAACACAATACGCAAAAGTCGTTATGAAAGGTTGATGCAAGACATTATTGTTGGTGGGAAAAAAACGAAAGTGCTTTTATTAAGTGCAACTCCTGTAAATAACGAACTGAAAGACCTGCGAAATCAGCTTTTATATATCACCGCTGAAAACGATTTTGCGTTTGCCGGAGAAGATGAGGGCAAATTGGGTATTGAAAGCATTACCGAATTACTAAAACAATCACAAACAAAATTCACTAACTGGGCAAAGGCCCGAATGAAAGAAGAAAAAACATCCAGAGATTTGTTAAATGACTTGGATTCTGCTTTCTTCAAACTTTTAGATGCCTTGACTATTGCTCGTTCAAGAAAACACATCACAAAATACTACGCTAAAGAAATGCAGCGAATCGGAGGTTTTCCCGAACATGAGCCGGTTGATTCAAAATATTCTGAAATTGATACAGAACACAAATTCCTTTCATACGATAAGTTAAATGAGAAAATTAGCAATTACAAGCTGGTCCATTTTTCTCCTAGTGCTTTTGTATTGCCTGAATATAAATCTATGTATGAAGAAAAGGTTTTAAAGAAATCCGGTCCGGCAGCTGTAAAGATGTTTTCCCAGGAACAACGTGAAGACTATTTGATTGGCATGATGAAGGTAAATTTCATGAAACGCCTGGAAAGTTCTATTTTTTCTTTCCGAGAAACGCTGCAACGAACCATCAACAGAATTGAAAACCTTGAAAACCGAATTGACCGGTTTAAACAATACAAGGACGAAAACCCTGATATTGAAATTGATGATATTGACATTGAAGCAATAGAAGATGAGGAGTTAAGAGAAGCATTGGAAGTTGGTGAAAAACTAACTTTTAAAATGAATCACCTGAAATTGGACGAATGGAAAGCAGCAATGCAGGAGGATAAAGACCAATTGTATGAATTGCTTTTGAGGGCAAAAGATGTGGCTCCAGATAGGGATGCAAAACTGAAGGACCTTAAAACTCTCATCAAAAGGAAAGTTCAAAAACCTACCATTACCAAAACAGGGAAAGAAAACAAAAAAGTGCTTGTTTTTACTGCTTTTGCTGACACAGCCAAATATTTGTATATGCATTTGGAACAATGGGCGAAAGAGGAATTAAAAGTTCATATTGCTTTGGTAACAGGCGGTTCTGAAAATAAAACCACTTTTAAGCCCAGGGGCTTTACCGACAGCACTGAATACAATCACATTCTAAGTAACTTTTCTCCAATTAGTAAGAAGAGAAGTTCAATGAAAAACATGCCAAAGGAAGAAGATGGTGAAATTGATATTTTGATTGCTACCGATTGTATCAGCGAAGGTCAAAACTTACAGGATTGCGATTATCTTGTTAACTACGATATTCACTGGAACCCTGTTCGAATCATTCAACGGTTTGGGCGAATTGACCGTATTGGTTCAATTAATTACAAAGTACATTTAGTTAACTTCTGGCCAACGAAGGACCTTGACAATTACATCAGACTTAAATCAAGGGTAGAGGCAAGAATGGCTTTAGTGGATATAAGCGGAACCAATGAAGACAATATCCTGAACCCTGAACAAATTCGGGAATTGGTAGAGGACGATTTAAAATTCCGGGACAAGCAATTAAAACGCTTACAAGAAGAAGTGCTTGATATGGATGAACTTAACGAGGGTGGCGTTTCTTTAAGTAATTTTTCACTTGATGATTTCCGAATGGATTTGCTCAACTTTATTGAAGCAAACAGAAAAGAACTTGAAGCTGCACCGCTTGGCATTTATGGTTTAGTTCCCCATAAATTAGAATCCACTCTTTTCAATCCGGATGCCTCAGAAGTAGTAAAACCGGGAGTGGTTTTCTGTTTGAGGCAATTAGGAGACAGTGCTGGAAATGAAAAGGTAAACCCATTGCAGCCATATTTCTTGGTATATGTTCGTAATGATGGAACTGTTCGTTACAATTTCACTCATCCCAAACAGATTCTAGATATTTACCGACTGCTTTGCACCGGAAAAAATGAACCAATTCAGGAATTGTGTGATCTGTTTAACGAAAAAACCAACAATGGGCTTGACATTAGCCAATACACGGCATTATTGCATGATGCTATTAATGCCATCAAAGGAACTTTCAAAAAGAAGAATCTTGGCATGCTAACCGGAAACCGGAATGCAACCATTGTCCCACAGGAGAAACTAGCAGACGGTGCAAACAAATTTGAATTGATAACCTGGCTTATTTTGAAATAAAAATGACAGAAAGAGATTACGATAAACTAAAACAGATTGAAGGAGCCATTCAGTCCTTCAACAGCAATAAGCTGTATGAAAGCAGCATCGCTTTGTGGAAGGCACTGGATTATCAGAGCAACAAAACCGACCGATTGAGCCCCACGACCTTTGAAGGCTTTTTAGATGCATTCGGTATTTCAAAGAATGCAATTAATCAAGAGAAAGCGCTTGCAAGCCACTGGAAACAGGTGGAGTTTATTTTTCAGGTAGCTGATTCAGAAATTACCCGTGTGCAATCACTTTTTGACACAGGTGAAGTTGACCGCAATGAATATCAAAGCTTTTTGTTTGTTACTATTCAATTAAAAGAAGAAAGTTACAAAAGAGGCGATTTAGTAAAAATAACCCGTGAAATCAATCTGCCTTTTAAGATGCCGGTGATTGTGTTGTTCCATTATGGTAAAAAACTTACCCTTTCCATTATCGACCGTAGGCTGCACAAGAAAGAAACGAGCAAGGATGTATTAGAGAAAGTTACCCTAATTAAAGATATTGACATTCAAAATCCCCAACGAGCACATAAGGAAATTTTGAAAGATTTGAGCCTGAATGAACTCTACAAGAAATTTGAATTCCACAGCTTTGTAAAGTTGCATGAAGCATGGAAGGCCACACTTAACATTTCCGAACTCAACAAGAAGTTTTACAAAGAATTAGCCTACTGGTATTTCTGGGCATTGGGGGAAGTGGAATTTCCTGATGATGAATTGAAAGACGAGAAATCACGCAATCCGGTAAATGTTATTCGGCTGATTACAAGATTAATTTTTGTGTGGTTCTTGAAAGAAAAAAATTTGGTGCCCGATGAACTATTTAACAAACGGGAAATTGACCGAATACTTGATTATAAAGATAAAACCGGAAGCACCTATTATAAAGCCATTTTACAAAACCTTTTTTTCGCTACGCTCAACACCGAAATGAACAAGGATGTACACGACAAAGACCTCATCAGCCGAACCTTTGTTAAGCGTAAAACAGGCCTACCACATTATTTTCGCTACGGCCGATACATTAAAGATCAGGATAAGTTTTCCAAATGGATGAACAATATTCCATTCCTGAATGGAGGTTTATTTGAGTGCTTGGACAAACGAACCAAAGACCAGGACATTTTTATTGATGGCTTTACCCAGCAGGTGAAAAACGAAACACTTGTAAAAGTGCCTGATTTTTTGTTTTTTAGCGATGCTCCCCAAAACATTGACCTTAACAACACCTTTCACACCAAAGGCAAGAAATATGAAGTGCGGGGTTTGATTGATATTTTGAGCCGTTACAAGTTCACCATTGAGGAAAATACTCCGGTAGAAGAAGAAGTAGCCCTTGATCCTGAATTGCTGGGAAAGGTGTTTGAAAACTTGTTGGCAAGCTACAATGAAGAAACCGAGACAACTGCACGGAAACTCACAGGTTCGTTTTATACGCCCCGTGAAATTGTAAACTATATGGTGGAAGAAAGTTTGATAACTTACCTTTCCAACAGCCTACGAAAAGAAGACAACGAAAAACAACAGGAAGAACTCAATAACAAACTGTATCACCTGTTTAGCTATACGGCTGAAGAGCCGCAGTTTACCGATGGTGAGCGGAAACAATTGATTGACACCATAGACACCTGCAAGATATTAGACCCTGCCTGTGGCTCCGGTGCTTTCCCAATGGGCATTTTGCACAAATTAGTTTTCATTTTGGGCAAACTTGACCCTAACAACAAGAAATGGAAACAAAAGCAGCTTGATAAAGCCAAACGGGATAAAGCCCTGGCTGAGAAAATGGAAGACGATAAGAACAGGGAAGCGGCTATTAAAGAAATTGACAAGCGAATTGAAGACATTGAAAAAGCATTTGATAAGTACAATCATGAATTAGACTTTGGCCGTAAATTATACCTGATTGAAAACTGCATTTATGGTGTAGATAAGCAGCCTGTTGCCATTCAAATATCTAAGCTTCGTTTTTTCATTGCGTTGATTGTTGACCAAAAAACAGTGAATGAAACTGAACCGAACAGAGGCATTAGACCATTGCCGAATTTGGAAACAAAATTTGTTGCAGCTGATACATTGGTGGGGATTGAAAACAAAAAACAATTGACTTTAATTGACCCAAATTTAGAGAAACAAATAAATGAGAAGGAAGCAGAAATTCATGATGTTAGAGAAAGACATTTCAGAGCAAGAACCCCTGAAACCAAAGAAAAGTATAGGGATAAAGATAAAGAATTAAGAGGTGAATTGGCGAAATTGCTTGAACAAGCCGGGCTTTTCTCTCCAATCAACGCAAAGCGAATTGCCTATTGGAATCCCTACGACCAGAATAAAGCTGCTGATTTCTTTTTTAAAGACTGGATGTTCAGCATGAGAGAAGGTTTCAATATCATTATTGGAAATCCGCCATATATTGAACATAAAAAATTAAAATCCATCAGTGGTGTTTTAAAAGAACAATACGAAACCTATTCTGGCACTGCCGATATTTATGTTTACTTCTATGAAAAAGGAATAAAACTTCTTGCTGACAAAGGAGTATTATGTTACATCACCTCAAATAAGTTTATTAAAACAAGCTACGGGGAAAAACTACGGGAATTTTTGGTTAAAAGGAGAATTGAGCAAATAATTGACTTTACTGATGTTCACGTTTTTGAAGCACTTGTGGCAAGTTGCATTGTTATTACATCAGAGGGCAGAAAGAAAAATGAGGTATTGGTTTCTTTTGCTACAGATGAATTGACAAGTTTCGTAAATCTCAATGAGTTCATTTCAAACCATAATTTATACATAAAGCAAAAAACCCTTGGTAAAGAAATTTGGCAACTTGAAAGTGATGATAAACTTCATGTAAAGGAACTAATTGAGAAGAAAGGGAGTGTAATTTCATCTATAAAATCAATTTCCATCAATAGAGGAATAACAACTGGTTATAATCCTGCATTTATTATTACTAAAGACGAAAAAAAGAACTTGATAAAAGCAGACAGTTCTGCAAAAAAATTAATATTTCCAGTTCTCCAAGGGCGTGATATTAGAAAGTGGGCATTTAATTCCTCCAACAACTTTATTATAAATACATTCTTTGAATTAAACATTCCAAAGAATTATCCTTCTATCTATGACCATTTAAAAAATAATAAGGAAAGCTTAGCGGCTCGTTCAGACCAAGGTAAAAATTGGTTCAACTTGAGAGCATGCACTTATTATAATGATTTTGAGAAAGAAAAAATCATTTGGGGGCTTACAGCTGATAAATGGGCGTTTGCATATGATAATCAAAAACACTACTTGCCAAGTAATGGCTATATCTTGGTTACGAATGTAATTGAAACTAAATACATTCTTGCTTTATTAAATAGTAAAACCTTACAGTTTTATTTTTCATTCATTGGCATAATGACCGCTGGCGGTGCATATACCNNCGTAGATTTCATTCTTGCGATATACCAGTCCGAAAGCATTCAAACTGAATTAATTGATGAATTTGAAAAAGTTCTAAACGGCTGCGTTTATGAACTCTACTTTGGTGAAGAAATGAAAAAAGCCGGAGTAGATATTCTGGGATTGGTAGAGAAAGATTTGGAAGCAGTAAAAAAACTACCCACTGAAAAAGCTATTGCCAAATTGTATGAAAGATGGCAAGAGCCTAAGAATGAAGTCCGCAACCGTTTATTGTTAATGGCTACCCGTTGCCCTGATACCATTGGGGTAATAGAAGCAAATGTATCATAACCCATGAAAGGCATTGAAAAAATTAGTATACAGAATTTTAAGGCGTTTCGGGATGAGGAAACCTTCAACTTGAAGGGGAAAAACCTTTTGGTTTATGGCCCAAATGGAAGTGGTAAAAGTTCCTTGTATTTTGCCCTTTACACAATTCTCCAAGCAGAATCTAAGTCAAAAGACAAAATCAAAAAATATTTTGACCGAACTGAGCCAGAAAACCTTCTCAATATATATGAACGGCCAAACAAAGCATCTTTTATAAAACTAATGCTAACTGATAAAAAGAATAAACTTTATTCACTTAACAAAAATGGTCTTTCGCCCATTGATAAGAATAAACGAAAGCCACTGAGCGAAATGAACCTGGCTAGTGAGTTTATCAGCCATCGCTTGCTTATCAACTTTTACAACTTTCGGAATTCACGGGAAATTGACCTTTACCCTGTATTTGACAGGGATATTTTCCCCTTTGTTTATCTTGATAGTAAAACGATATTGTTCAATGACCGAATCAGGCAGGTGGCTGATAAAGGTGAAAAAGGTGTTGGTGCTCTTACTAGCAATAAATTTAAATCATGGATTGCAGAAATTGCTGACTTAGACAATGAATTGAACAAACTGATTACCTACATTGATGCCAGGGCAACCAAGTTTTTGCATGACAATTTTGAGCACAAAGACCTTAAAATTAAATTATCTTTAAAACAAGGCTGGAACTTCCGAAGAACTGGAAAAACCAACCAATATGAATTCATTCCCCCATTCATTAAACTATCCATTGAGAAAATCCTTGAAAACGGCAAAACAAAACCTGTAGACCGGCCACAATCCTTTTTAAACGAAGGAAAACTGACGGCAATTGCTCTTTCCATTCGCTTTTCACTTTTACAAAGACGACCTACAAAGCCGGATTTGAAAATACTCGCCTTTGATGATTTGCTGATAAGCCTTGACATGGAAAATCGGATGGATGTGTTACGACTTATTTTCAAACTTTTCGAAAACGACTATCAGCTTTTCTTTTTTACGCACGACTGGGGCTTTTATGAGGAAGTTAAAAGGCATACTGAAACTGATACGGCTAAATGGGTTTACTATGAGTTTAATGATATTTATGCCAATAACAAACCTAAATACAAAGACGGCAAAACACTAATGCAACAGGCCAAAGGCTATTTTGAGGACCATGATTATAATGCATGTGCTTTGGCTTTAAGGAAATTGGGGGAAACCGTTGTCGAAAATTTCCTTGAGAAGAAATTGAACATAATTTTTGACAAGAAGGAATTTGTGTCTTTTGCACAAAAGTTGAAAGAGGCTAAAAACGTTATTGACAAAGCCAACTATGAAAGGTTCCAGAAACTTATTTTGGAAAACGATTTCACAGATCCGGTTATGAAAAAAATCAGTGAAGAAGATTTCAAGACTGTCATGAAAGACAAAACTATTGACGCAAAAAAGAAATTTAAACTCAAAGCAATCAGACAGAACATTTTTAAAATAATATTCGATTTGAATAAAGAAAATTTTGAAGCCTTAAAATTAATAGATGAGGTAAGAAAGCTAAAAGACAGGATTTTGAATTATGGCGCTCACCCGCACTCGGTAACACTTTACAGACGTGAAGTTGAGGCCGGCATGAAATTAATAACCCGATTAGAAAAAGCATTATCTAAGGTATCCTAAAAACCCGAAGAACAGATGTAAGCACATTTGCAATCCCCACAATCCCAAACACTGCCCAAACTTCCCAAAATCTTTCACTTTCCCAACCACCAAAAAAAGCCAGCCCCAAAGTAAAAACAGGGCTGGCTTAAACTTTCATAGCTGCCCGTTTCATAACCAATTTCTCCTAAATAATGTTGATCTCCAGCAACCCATTGGATCATCCCCTTTAACCAGATTCAGGCCCTCCAACCAGCCTGGAAAAAAGCCACGATGATTATCTCGGTGAAGTTCTATTTAAAAATTAAATTATGTAACTAATTGTATATAAACTTTATTTTATCATTTTTTTTATTTGGTTCATTTGTAGTATTAATAAAATTTATTAATTTGCCCCTGTTTTTCATAATCTTTAAAGCCCGGTATTGCTCCTGCCAATTATGTATACCGGGCTTTTAATTTTAAATGAAAGAAATGTCGCCATTAATCAGGGAAGCCTTAACAGGCGTGGATGAACTTTTTGAACAATTAAGTCCAAGGAGTTATATGTTTCGTAAAAAATTTAGAATGGAGCATATCAAAGCCCTTGAAAATTTGTCCTCGGTAAATTTAATTCTGAAAGCTTCTTATTATCCTAAGTTTTTTCAAGGGTTGATAAGAAATAGGGTAATTCCCCTTGATACAGAGATTGAACGGGAATACAATGAGGAAAGATATATTGCAAAAATTTTGCCAGATGGCAGGTTTTGCATAACAAGAAAAAGAAAAGAATATTTTTTTGACAATGTACATTCTGCCGCCGCTTTTATAACAAAGAGAGAGACGAATGGGATGGAGTGGTGGCGAATAAGAAGCCCGTTAGATTTTGGTGTGGTAAGGCTTTCCGTTTTTCTGAAATAATTTTTCTATGTTTTTTTATATTCTCCTCTCCCCGGGAATGACCTGTCAAAATCATTCGTATGAAAAATTTTAACCGGCCTTATGCTGGTTTCCAACCTGTATTCTATGCAAATCACCCTGCCTGTCCTTGACGCGATTTTGTATGGGGATCAGAGTCCCTGGGAAAAGCGTAAACTTACCGAGGAAGATTACGAGAAACAATTTGACCGCCTGGATGAGGTAAAGACCGATTTTCCATTCCAATATACTTTTTTCTTTCCAAATTATTCCAGCCAGAAAACCAGGTATTACGACCTCCTGATCCGCAACCAG
>LSQX01347952.1_pt2 | contig 17516 bp, 13 predicted proteins | sample 654561 | NCBI WGS metagenome assembly LSQX01 (sample SAMN04489861, study PRJNA283612) | anaerobic digester metagenome | isolation source: 4 biogas reactors fed with cattle manure at either 37C or 55C with and... | place: Denmark: Kongens Lyngby | collected 2014
GTGGGGCGGGAGAGGGGAACGGCTGACGGCGCTGTTTCTTTGTCATGTGGCACGGGCGCCCTCGCCCGTGCGTCGTGAGTCGTTGTCGTACGTCGTCTGGAGTGGCGGCGCTTTAGCGGCGCCAAGTCGTTCTCTGCAGCGGAGGGAGCGGCTGAAGCCCCTTCGTTCCAGACGGCACGGCAACGGCACAGGTCGGCGCGGGGGCCGACCTCTCCAACGGCTTACGGCAACGGCAACGGCACGGGTCGTCAGAAGCGAGGCGCCTGCCGCGGGCCAGCCTCTCCACCTGCAACGACAGCGACTATCGCCCCAGCCGCTCCTCAAGCTCCCGCACTATCCGCCGCATCGCCTCCAGCGCCTCCGCGAACTGCCGTGCCTCGTGCAGTGGCAATACCTCTTGATCATAACGCCCAGCGACCTCAAGCTGCTCTGCTTCGTCCAGCAGCGGCACCTTGAGCGACCGAATCTCGGCGAAGCTCAGGTTCGCCGGGCCGACACCGTTGATGAGGCGGTGTATCTGCGCCCAGCCGAAGCGCGTCTTCAGGAAGGCCGCCACGAAGTCCGGCGCGATGCCCTCAAGCCGCACAAGGTCCACGAAGCAATCCACCACCGCCGGCTCATCGGCGTGGTAGACCGCGAGGCGGTTCTGCTCCAGTGAGCCCTGGCCCGAACGCGCGAGCAGCAGGTCGCCCCGCTGCACCCTGGCGCGTTCGAGCGCCCACGGCGAGTCGGAGGCGACGCGGATGCAGTCGCTCGCATCAACCCCACTGTGTCGCAGCGCTCCCTGCCCGAGCAGCAGGCAACCGGCCGGATCGTGCTCCGGCCGCCTGCCGGTCACGATCGCCCCGTAGGTGATGTGCGTGATGAACTGCCCCAGCGGCACGAGTGTCGCGGTACACTCGGCCAGCAGCGCCACGTAGGCCGGGTGCCAGTAACCGGGGTCGAGACGCTCGACGAGATCGTGGTCCTGCGGCCGGCGGGTGACGAACATGAAGGCTCCTTCGGCGGATGATGATGGCGTCACGGAGGATATTCCCCGCGCGATGACGAATTGCCTGTGTCACAGCGTCGCTCGCAACCAGCATGGCCGAGGGGCCAGCTTTGAGGAGGGCATAACGATGGCTTTCATGCCAGCAGTCGCGGATTTCCTTGACTTCAGGGACGCCGAAGAGTGCGCCCGGGTCCGCGCAATCACGAAGGAAGAGATCACAAAGCACAGTAACCCCGACTTTCAGATCAGGGTGATCGAGGACCTCTCCGAGTTCTACGGGGCCTTCGCCACCGACATCGTTACGCGCATCGTTCAGGCGCGCGATGAGCATCGCCAGTGCGTGCTGATTCTGCCGGTCGGCCCGGTGCCGCAGTATGCCGTCGCGGCGAGGATCATCAATCGCCTCGGCATTGACTGCAGCCATGTTGTGACCTTCAACATGGACGAGTATGCCGACGAGAACGGCAAGACCGCTCCCGCCGAGTGGGAGGGCTCCTTCGCCACGGCCATGCAGGCCAACTTCTTCGGCCGCATTGATGAGAAACTGCGCCCGAAGGCGGAGAACACTCACTTCCCGAACAGCGACAACATCAACGACTACTCAGCAATGATCGCCGACACCGGCGGCGCCGACTGCTGCTACGGCGGCATTGGCTGGTGCGCGCACATCGCCTTCTGGGAGTCGAGCCTCGGCAGCGAGTTCGACAGCATGGACGACTACAAGGCCGCGACCGCGCGCATCGTCAAGCTCACGCCGATGACGATCATGCAAAACGCCCTGCACAGCTTCGGCGGCGACTGGTCGTGGGTGCCGCCGATGGCCGCGACGATCGCTCCGGCGGACATCCTCGGCGCCAAGCACCGCAGTTTCTGGCTGGACGGCATGTGCGGCCCGGCGACGACGATGAGCTGGCAGCGCTTCATCGCCCGCCTCGCCGCGCACGGGCCGGTCAGCAAGTTCATCCCCGGCTCGATCCTGCAGGAGGTCCGCACGGATTACACGATCCTCGGCGGCGTCGCGGACAACGTCCAGATCGAGATGTCGTAGCAGGCGCGGCCTGACAATCGGTAGACTCAGCAGCGGCGGCGCCATCAGGCGCCGCCGCTGTCGCTGTGAGGGCAGAGGGTCCTCGACGAACAACTACTTCGGGATGCGCGTGCCGGTGTGCTTGACCAGCGTAAAGCCGAGCGTGCTCTCGCCACCGGCGGGCACGTCCATGCGCATGATTGCCTCCCGGTCCTCCAGCACGTGAAGCGCATCAGTCTGCATCTCCCACGTCTCGAGCACCGTCTCAACTATCTCAATGTCCGCCGGCCTGTCGAGGTAGCTCCGCACGGCAAGCTCGTATCGCTCCACGGTGTCGAAGCCGCTGACCTGCCCGAGGCGGTCGAACTCGAGCTGCTCCTTGCGCCGCTCCATCAGCCGCCGCTCCACCACCAGCGCCTGCTCCTGACCGAGAGCGACCTCGAACTCCTCGCCCGGCTCATAGCTGAGGGTGGTCATGCTGATGCGGTCGGGCCCCGATGCCTTTCCGATCACAAGGTGCATCGGACCGGGCGGCAGCATCTCCCGTCCGAGGGCGCCATCGCGTGGCGGCTGGACTTCGAGCACCCGCATGACCCGCTCAGGCGCAGTCTCCGAATCAATCCGGTAGAGTGTCCGCGCGGCAAGCTCCGTTGGCGGGAGAAACTCAGCCCGCACGTTCATACCCGCGGAGAGTTCACTAATGCCGTTGATGGCGAGATTGGGGCTGCCCTGCCCCGATCCCGGCCTGCCGACTACAAGCTGTGCCTGCACGTCCTCAAGCCCCATGCCGCTCTCGTTGAGTACGCCGACCCAGCCGCGCAGCCGGACGACGCCCGCGCCCTCGGCCCAGTCCATGCGATACGCCGGACTCAGCGTGAGGCCGTTGAGAAGAAAGGTGGTTGTCAGCGCGTACTCTCCGGCCTCCGGAGCGGTGACTGCCCACTGCAGCGTCCGCTCGGCGCCGGCGGGAGTGATCGTCGGTCCTACCTGCAGGCGGTCGCCCGCGATGGTAACCGAGGCGGCATCCACGCCATCGGCGGTCCACCCGAAGCTGACGGTGTTTGCGCCGGCGTTCAGCCGCACCGGCGTATACTGCCGCACCATCGCTGCGGCGGATCCGGTGTAAAGTGTGACTTCGGTGGAGCCGTCCGGCGCGATCTGCTGCAGCGCCGGAGCGCTCCAGGCGGGCAGGGTCATCAAGATGGCGATCATCAGCACACCAGGCCGTTTGCTCATGTCATTTCTCCGATCCGGTCAATGAACAGCGAACTTTGCGGTCGCGGTGCTGGCAAAGGCGCCCTCGACCGTCACGCGCACGGTATACTCGCCGCGAGGCAGGATCTCATCGCCGCCCCACTCCACCACAGCGACCTCACCGGGCGTCACGGTGGCGCTCTTCGCCACGAGGGCCCTCCGGGCCTCTATCAGTGTGCAATGTGCCGTGACCTCGGCCGGGCCATCGCAGCCAACGTTGCTGAGCTTCGCAGTGACCTTCCACGGCGACCCCCACGCAATGTCCGCCCCCTTCGTCTCACCGACCACGACGGGTATCCCGAGCGCCGGCAGCACCGTCGCCCCGATCGAGCGTGTGCATGAGGCCGCGACAGCGCCACCAAGCAGCCGTGCCTCGGCCTGAAGCGCAATCTCTCCGGCAGCGCGGCCCTCGGGCCACCAACTGAATTCAACGTGCTCGCGCCCGCCTGCGGCAATCGTCACTACACGCTCTGCCGGGGCCGTTCGTCCGGAGGGAGCGAGCAGCGTCACTCGCACCCGGCGCTCCTGCGCGCCGGCGTTGTACACCAGCAGCGGCACCTTCAGTTCACCCGTGGGCGCAACCGCGGGTCTGTCGGCGAGGCAGAGCAGATCGATCTGCCCCGGCGAGAGCGCCCCCGGAGCGAGACGGCGGGCCACATCGGCCGTGCGATCCCACGTGCCGCCCGTGGCCATCAGCCCGATGACCTCGAAGCTCATGCGTTCCAGCGAGACACCCTCCGGCGCGGGGAAGTGCGCGCGCCCCTCCTCGTCCGTGAGCGCGGAGATGACGACCTCGGCCTCGCCCCACCAGCGCCCGGTGACGCGCGCGGTATACACCGGCTCCCCGCTGCCGTCGGTCACCAGCACGGATGCGCCGACCTCCGGTTCGCGCTCCAGCGCCAGCTCCGCGACATGCACCAGGCGATGCTCCTCCGGCTTCTGCACCCGCACGCGGCGAAGCTGGTGCATGCTATCTGTGCCCCAGTCATCGTCGAAGAAGTCGGCCTCCACGAAGTAGGCGGCGTCGTAGCAGTCTACCGCGGGCTTGTTGTTGACGTTGAGCACGTAGGGCAGTTGCGCCTGATCGTTGTTGAAGATCACGTAGTCCGGATAGCCCCACGGCAGCTTCTCCATGTCGTAGCCGAGAAGCTGCGGCACCTTCTCCTCGGGCTTGGTGAAGACGCGGCGGTTGACAACCAGCAGATATGTGCGGAAGCCGTTGAGCGGGTTCGGGTAGCAGAGCATCGCCCCGAACTGCGGGCCGATGTATCTGCGGTCGCCGTTTGCGGCATCGCGCACGATCACACCGGCATCGAGGACCTGCACCGGGAATGAGTGCGCTGCATCGGCCTGCCGGAGCAGCCTGCTGCTGTCCAGGGTGCCGAAGATGATGATGTTTCGCCCTGTGATATCCGCGGGCGCCAGCCGATCCTCCGGCACCGCCTGCACGGCAGGCGCGCGCACGAAGAAGTCATTCCAGCTATCCGCGAACTGCTCGGCCTCCAGCCGGTGTCTCGCCACCTGATCGGTGGGCCCGGCGGTACTCCATGCGACCGCGAAGGGCGACATGAACGCATCGCCGATCGGTCCGCTCATCTCGGGCGTCTTCCGTGGCCCCGCCTGCGGCCGCCTGACCTGCCAGCCGACGACGATGCCGGCTTCGTCCGTGGCCGCCTCAAGCGTCAGCGTCTCCGGCGGGCCGACGTAGCAGGGGAAGCCGTCCACGAAGACGCGCACGTAGTCGCGCTCACCTGCCGGTCCGGCGCGCAGCATCAGCGACAGCGCGCGCAGGTTCTTCGTGCTCGCCCAGACGCTGTCGCCCTCGGTGCGCACCTGCAGCGATCCGCCGAGGCCGTCGAGCAGAAAGCTCTCAATGCGCGCCCAGTACAGCTCCCCGTGCGGCAGCACCGTCGTCTGGATCGTGAAGCTCTCCGGACTGCTCACCCGCTCGCGGCCGAGGAAGAAGCCGTAGATGGCGCGGTAGTCGGTGCCACGGCCATGGCCGAGTTCGGGGTTGAAGATGAGGCGCTGATCGTACGCGCCCTGCTCGGCCTCGCGCAGCGCCACCAGGCGCTCGTAGAGCCGCAGGCCGTTCTGCGGCCAGACGGTGGTGTCCGAGCCATCAACGATGTGCCCGGTAGCGCCAAGTTCGCCTCGTTCCGCCCAGTAGAGCGGTGAGGAGGCCTGCAGCAGCGGCCGGCGGAACTCTTCGATCAGCTCTTCGGCATCGGCGCGGGCATACCAGTGCTTGTGCCAGAGGCGGAAGTCCGTCCAGCCGTCCACGCCCATCACTGCCGCGAAGACGTCCGGGTGGCGCAGGCCATGACGCAGCGCCCCCGTGCCGCCCATCGAGCCGCCGGTCATGTAAACGCGGTTGCGATCAACGCCGAAGCGCTCGATGGCGTCCTCGACCACGCGAAGCGACTCGTAGTTGCCGACGCCCTCGTAGAAGTTCGGGCCGCGGGCGTTGAGGTTGATCATGATCCAGCCATGCGCGTCCGCCCACTCGCGCTGGAAGTCGGAGAACCTGGTCGAGACGCTCCAGCCGTACCCGTGACCGTGCAGCACCGCCGGATAGCCCGCTTCGCCGGGTGGGGAGCCGTCGGGGAGGTAGACGCCGTAGGCCTGCAGCGAGTCATCCAGCGGGGAGCGGTACTCCACGATGCGGGAGACACCGGCGGCAGATGCCGTCCCGGTGGCGACGAGCGCCAGCAGGATGATCGCGAATGTAACCACGCGCAGATTCAGTTCATGCATTCGCGCTCGTCACCTCCCGTGGCTTCGGTGTGAAGATCAGGTCGCGCAGCCCCGCCAGTGCCTGCTCGGTCTCATCCGCCACGGCTTCGGACGGTTCGCCCGGCCCGAAGCGCGTCCGGACGTAAGCTCCCGTGACTGCCGCGGCGTAGGCGGCAAGGTCGGGCAGCTCAGCCGCCGCTCGTCGCTGGAACTCCCACGGCGCCACCTGGGCGGGCTTGCTCAGACCCTCCCGCTCCAGCCAGCGCAGCATCTGCGCGTAGGCGTACAGTATGCGCACTGCCGGACCTGCCCCGGGCCGTAGCGGCCTGAGCCGCCGCTGGTACCAGCGCAGCCCGGCGATTGCCCCGGTGGTTGCCGCCGCCAGCAGGATCAGCATCAGGACCGCAGCAAGCAGGTTCGCTCGCAGCCACGCCCAACCCTCCCCCAGCATCAGCACAAGGCCATCGGCAATCTCGTTCAGCGCACCCGCGGCGCCCTCATCTGCCTCATCGAGCGCCGGGGTCGGATCGAAGTCCACCCAGCCCGTCCCCGGCAGGAAGACCTCCGCCCACGCATGCGCGTCCTGATCGCGTATCTCCCACACCCCGCGCGCGGCCACGAACTCACCGGAGGTGAAACCGGTTGCCAGTCGCGCCGGTACGCCCACCACGCGCAACATCACGACCATGGCGGTGGCGTAGTGATTGCACCAGCCGCGGCGAGAGCCGAACAGGAAGTGATCGATGAAATCCTGCTTGTCAGGCACCGGCGGCGCCTCAAGGTCATACTCATACTCCAGGCGCAGATGCCCCTCCATCGCAATGGCGATCTGTGTCGGGTCGTTGCCCGCCTCGGCGGCAATCTCCCGCGCCAGCGCCCGCACACGCTCCGGCAGATCCTCCGGCACCTGCAACGCATGCTGCAGGTCCACTCGCGGAGGCGGCTCTGCGCCGGGCGGCGGCGTGAGCGCCGCGGGTGACGCGACTACAGCGGTGTAACTATCGCCCGGGAGCAGGTGGCCGCTGAAGGTCAGCACACCCGACTGATCCACGCGCAGCGACGGTAGATCAAGCGTGATCTCCTGCGGGCACCATGGCACGGGCAGCACGCCGAGGAAGCCGAAGCCGGGGGTGAGGCGCACCTGCATCTCCTCGGTGACGGCCGCCGAGAGCCCGAAGGTCTCCGGCGGCGGCAGTTCCCACGTGATGCCTGTAGCATCAACGCGTCGCCAGTCACGCTCGCTGCGCCGCCACGAGGAGCCGGTGTAAAGGTCGTATACCGTAGTGCGCACCTTCAGCGGCTCCTCACTCTCCACCGTGAGCATCAGGCGGTCGCGAGGCGTCGGAGCGGAACCGCCGAGGAGCAGCGAACGGACGGACATGTGCGGGTAGACGGGCTCGCGGATCATCAGCCGCGCCAGCCTCCACGCAAGCTGCATCCGCAGCCACTGGCCCACCGGGTTCGATGGCTCGACGCGAGCCGCCACGCCCGCGAGTATCACCGCGGCCATCATCGCCGCCAGCAGCAGGCTCACCCAGGAGTTCACCGCGGGCCTCCACGCCCGTCTGCGCGTCGGCTTCGGCGCAATCACCTGGTCCACGTGCTCCATGCGGTTGGACGAATGCTCCCCCGCGAGCATGATGAGCGTCCCGGCGAAGACCAGCGCGGTTCCGGTGATTGCCACGACCGTCGGCGCGGCGATCAGCACCAGCAGCAGGCCGGAGATGGCGGGGAGAGCGGTCTGCGTGAGATCGCGGACGGTCCTGATCGAGAACGCGCGAAAGGCCATCACCCAGTAGAAGAGGCCGACGAGTGTGCGGTAGCTCAGCTCCAGCCGCGAGATGTCCTCGCCGGCCGTGAAGAAGCCCATCCGCCAGTGCAGTATGCCGAGGACGACAGCCGCGAGGAACGCGATCAGGTTCGGCCACATGCGCGTCATCCTGCTGAAGTGCAGCCGCCACACTACCGGCGCGGCGAGCAGCACCGCGGCGGTCATCTCCGCCAGCAGCAGGCCGCTGTCGAGCAACGCCGTCGCCGCCAGCAGCGCGCCGAGCATCGTCATCCATCCCGCCAGCATCAGCAGCGCCCACCGCCGCCGCTCGTCGGGAGTGTTGTCAGGCGGATCGTGCGGCAGCACGGAGAAGAAGTGCCGCCGCCTCCGGGCCCACCTGCTGTCGGCGGTCCGCGTTGCCATCAGACCGCCCCCAGCCCGGCTCTTGCGTGAGTGGCCGCCGCTGCGGTCAGCGCGTCCGCGATGTCGGCGGGCGAACGCAGCAGCCCTATGCCGATGCTCGCCGCTCGTGCCGCCTCCATCGTCCGGCGGGGCAGCAGGGCGAAACGCTCGTCGGCTCCCTCCAGCGCGCCCTCGACGATCAACAGCGTGACCGCCTCAGCGGCCGATGCTCCCGCCGCCAGCACCTCCGCGAGGTTTCTCTCCGCGCCGGTAGTGATGACGAAGATGGAGGCCCCGCGCGGCACCACCCTCAGCGCGCGTCCCAGTGCGTCGGTGAAGGCGCCCTCGGCTGGCCGCGCCTCCGCGAGCGCCACGAGGATCCGGTGCATCTGCGCCTGCCCCGAACCCGGTCGCGCTACCTCAGGCGGCAGGCCCGCGCCCACCAGCGAGACCGAGCGCTGCTCGGCAAGCCCCGCTCGCGCGATCGAGGCGGCGGCGGAGATGGCGCTCTCAAGCGTACTCGCAGCGCCCTCGCCGTAGTGATTCCGCCCGCCGAGGTCAACGTGGATGGAGATCAAATCGTGGCGAAGAGGTTCATACTCCTTCACCGCGAGTTCGCCCACGTGCGCCGACACTTTCCAGTGCACGTGTCGCAGGTCATCCCCGGGGGTGTGCTCGCGGATGCCGCGGAACTCGCCGCGATCGCGGCGGTTCGACTGGCCCCGGGAGGCGTAGCGGCTGTAGCCGGTCTCCCATGCCGCGACACGCGGCACGTCAAATGTGCGCGGGAAGACCACCAGTTCGACCGCCTCGCCCTGCTCCGCGCGCCCCTCGAACATGCCGATGGGGTCGCTGTCGATGATCGTCGGCGGCCCGACGCGGTAGCGACCGCGCGTCGGCGGTATCAGCCCCAGCTCAACCTCAACCGACGTGCCCGGTGGCAGCGGTGGCAAAAGCGCGCGGTGCTTCACCTCAACGCCCTCGACCGTCAGGTTCCGAGCCGCAAGCTCAACGGCCGCCGAGGCGAGCGTGATGCTCCCACGGGAGTCCACCGTCAGTCGCTCGCCCAGCGTGTTTCCGGCGACGGCCCCGCCCGTCGGGGGCGACATCTCCACCCGCAGGCGCGTTACCGCAAGCTGTGACAGGAGAAACGCCACGAGGATCACGGCCGCACAGACGCCCGCGAGGATGTACATCACCCGGGCGTCGTTCATCAGGCCCACGGTGATGAAGGTCACGGCGGCAAGAGCAAAGATCCGAAAGTTGCGGCTCATCGGTGCGGCCCCCGGTGCGTGGCTCTCACGACGGGACGGGGATCCTCTCCAGCAGGGCGTCAACGACCTCGCCGCCGGTCACGCCGCTCACTCGCGCCTCCGGCCGGGGGATGAGCCGGTGCGCCAGTGCCGCTCGCGCGATGGACTTCACGTCATCCGGGCCGACAAAGTCGCGCCCCTCCAGCGTCGCGATCCCCTGTGCACAGCGAACAAGTGCGAGACTCCCTCGCGGCCCCGCGCCGAGGTAGAGTTCGTCCGAAGCCCTTGTGCCCTCAACGAGATCAAGCGCGTAGTCGTAGATCGCCTCCGAGACGTGGCAGCGGGACGCCACCTGCTGGACCGCCTCGACCTCATCGGAAGTCGCCACGGACTCGAGGCTCTGCACCGGATGCCCCTCAAGCTGCTCGCGAACGATCAGCTTCTCCTCATCCCGCTGGGGGTAGCCGATGCTGAAGCGCAGCAGGAAGCGGTCGAGCTGCGACTCGGGCAGGGGGTAGACGCCCTCGTACTCAATCGGGTTCTCCGTGGCGATGACCATGAACGGCCGCGGCAGACGATGCGTCACGCCATCCACCGTCACCTGCCGCTCCTCCATCGCCTCGAGCAGGCTCGACTGTGTCCGGGGCGAGGCGCGGTTGATCTCATCGGCAAGCACGATGTTGGCGAAGACCGGGCCGGGGCGGAAGGCGAACTCGGCCGCGCGCTGGTCGTAGATGGAGACGCCGGTCACATCGGTCGGCAGAAGGTCCGGCGTGAACTGAATGCGCCGGAAGTCCCCGCCGACCGAAGCGGCGAGCGAGCGCGCAAGCATCGTCTTGCCCACGCCCGGCACGTCCTCAAGCAGCACGTGGCCGCGGGCGATCATCGCCACCAGTGTGCGCTCAATGGCCTCGCGCTTGCCGATGATCACCCGCTCCACGTTGTCTGCTATACGATGGCACACCTCTGCGGCCTGTGCGACGGCCATCGTCGTCTCTGTCATTCAACCCCACCGTCCGATACGATTCAGTCAGGCAAAGTGCCTTACTTTGCCGCCGCTATGTACTCCCGCAGCACTTGTGCGTCGTGCGGAAGAATCTCCGCCGGGTCGAAGCTGCGGATCCACTCACCCGAGAGGCTGCCCTGGTAGTCGATGGTGGCGAGCAGCTTGATCGCCTCATCGTGCGGAATGTCGCCCTCGCCCATCAGCGACAGCTTCCAGCCCGCCGGGCCATCCTCTTCCGGGCGAATGCCGTCGTGAATGTGACAGTGGCGCACGTAGTCCTTCACGTTGTTGAACGCGGTCTCCATGCTCTCGCCGAAGCGGTAGGGGTGCATGATGTCCCAGTTGATCGCCACTCCGGGGCTGTCGGCGTTGCGCACTACCTCGAGCACGTCGGCGGTGTTGCAGTAAGCATCGTGTGTCTCCAGACAAAGATAGACGCCACGGCGGGCGGCATGTTCGCCGCACTCATGCAGGGCCTCCGCCACGGTCTTCTTCGCATCCTCGAACTGCATGCCCTCGGGTGTCATCCCGCCGAAGACGCGGATGTTCTGCGCGCCAAGATCGGCCGCAAGGTCGCAGTAGCGCTTCGTCAGGTCCATCGTCTCCTGCAGCTCGTGATCGGTGGCGAGGGCGTAGCGGCGCGAGGTGGCGATGGTCGTCAGTTCGACCCCGCAGCTTGTGAACTGCTCCTTGATCGCCTGGCGCTCCTTCTTGTTGGTATCAAGCTCAACACCGTGATTGTGATCGGCCTCGCAGCGCGGCTCGATTGCGTCGTAGCCGTAGCGGATGGCAGCCGTGAGATGCTCCTCCAGCGACCACTCGGGCGCGACAAATGTCATGAAGCTGATCTTCATTGTTACGTTCACCTTCCCTCGTAGTGTACGGGCGCGTCAGCCTCGGGGCGTCTCGACAGCCACGGCGACTGTGGCAGCAGATAGCGCAGCGGCAGATCCTCGCCGCAGCCCTCGCTCAGCCCGATGCGAGTCGTCACCGCAATCCGCTCCGGCGGCTCGATTGCAGGCGCAATGAAGAGCCTTCCGCGCGTGATGTCCCAGCGGTTGTGCTCGAGTGTTACCCCGAAGGCCTGTGCGAGTTTCGCCGGGCCACTGCAGAGGTCCTTCAGCGGCTTTCGCCCGCGGTTCGCCCGCATCGCATCGATCCCGCGCAACGGCTCCGCCGCACGAAGCAGCACCGCCTCAGGGACGCCCTCAGGCTGCGTGACGATGTTCATGCACAGGTGCATCCCGTAGATGAGGTAGACGTAGAGCGTCCCGGGCGGGCCGAACATGGGGGAGTTGCGCTCAGTCCGCCCGCGCGCGGCATGACAGCCTGGATCTTCCTGAGCGAGATACGCTTCAGTCTCAACGAGGCGCGCCACCAGCGTCTCGTCACCCGCGTGGTGTACCAGCAAGCACCCGAGCAGGCTACGTGCTACATCTTGAGTAGGCTTGAGGTAAAACTCGTGTGGCAGCGGCCGCATCTATGCCAGTTCTCCCGAAAAATAACTCGTGGCTCATGTTAGTTTGCGCGACGAACGGGGTACCATGATAGTGCAAAGCGCCAGACAGCGGAGAGAGAAGGACGCGGCATCGGGCCGCGCAAACAGATTCGCCGGCGCAAAATCTCCCTCCAGGCATTGCAGCGTCGGCGTTGATGGGGCAGCGCCCACTCCCCCCGCGAGTGGGCGCTGCCTTCTTTGTACCTCCCGTAGCCGGATTCCTGCACATCGGAGTCGGCTCACGACAAGAACTGCGGCTATCATGTGCCATCCCGCCTTTGGGCGGGACCCGTGGGCCGGTCGGACAACCGCTCCTTGCGGCACGACGCACGAGCGGGGCGCCCGTGCCACATGAACGACAGCGGCGTACGACGTTGCCGTTGCCGTTCCCCGTTCCCCTCTCCCGCCCACCTCGGGCAGCGGGGTGAAGGGGGAGGGGAAGTAGCTTGCGAAGCAAGCTACGGGGAGGGGCAGCCGTTCGCCGGACCTCCGCCCGCATGGACAGGAGTGTCCGCGCCACCGAACGACTGCCTCCCCGCCCTCGCCCGGAATCTCCGTCTACGCAGGAGTTCGCCTTCCGCCGGGGAATGCTCAAGCGCATGACTCCAGTGTTCATTCCGGCCGCGGGAGGGCAATTTGCCATGGCCGCTCAATACCGTACCGACATCTCCGTAGAAGAGCTTGAGATCATCCTCCAGCCGCAGACCGCACGTACGCCGCTCAAGTTCGGCGGTGTCGTGGTCGAAAGCGTTCCGTTCTGTCGCATCCGCGCGGTCGTCGAGAACGGCGATCACGAAGTCGCCGAGGGCTGGGGCGGCATCTTCCTCATGGATCAGTGGGGCTGGCCCGACCCGGCCGTCTCACACGAGGACAAGCAGCGTGTCATGCAGCGCGTCCTCGATGACTACGTCCACCTCGTGATGACCCACCCGGGCACATTCCATCCGATCGAGCTATTCATTGCGCTTGAGGGCGACCTCGCGCGCATCAACGAGCGCGTCTGCGCCGAAGAGGGCGTGGCAGTGCCGCAGCCATTCCTCGGCGCCCTCGTCTGCGCCTCGCCGGTGGATGCCGCGCTGCACGATGCCTTCGGCAACGTCAATGGCATAGACAGCTACCGCGGCTACGGGCCCGAGTTCATGGACGACCTCAGCGGCTTCCTCGGCCCCGACTTCGTGGGGCAGTACGTCGAGCACTTCATTCGCCCCGCGTACAAGCCGAAGGTCCCGGTATTCCACCTCGTCGGCGGACTGGACAAACTCACCCGCGATGAGCTTGATGGCACTGATCCCGATGACGGCCTGCCGAGCTGCCTCGCCGACTGGATCGCCTTCGAGGGCATGTACTGCCTGAAAGTCAAGCTGCGCGGCAATGACCTCGACTGGGACGTTGACCGGATGATCGCCGTCCACGACGTCGGCCGCGAGGAGCTTGATCGCATCGGGCAGAGCGAAATGCACCTGACCGCCGACACGAACGAGATGTGCGAAAGCCCGCAGTACATCGTCGAGATGCTCCAGCGCATCCGGCAGCGCTCCCCGGAGACCTTCGAGCGTACGCTCTACATCGAGCAGCCCACCGGGCGTGACCTCGACGAGGCGGGCTGGGACATGACGCCGATTGCCGCGCTCAAGCCGGTCATCGTGGATGAGAGCCTCACCACGCTGGAGAGCTTCGACCGCGCGATGGAGCTTGGCTGGTCGGGCGTGGCGCTCAAGACCTGCAAGGGCCACTCGTCGGACATGCTCTTCGTGGCGAAGGCCGCGAAGCGCCGCATCCCGTACGCGGTGCAGGACCTGACGAACCCGTCACTGGCGCTGATACACTCCGTCGGCCTCGGCGCGAGGATCAACACCATCATGGGCGTGGAGGCCAACTCGCGGCAGTTCTTCCCGGACTCGACGCCCGAGGCCGAGCGGCGCGTGCATGAGGGGATCTTCCGCCTCGAAGGCGGGGAGGCCGACACCTCATCGCTGCAGGGCACCGGCCTCGGCTATCAAATGGACCGGATCATCTCGGGCGACTGAACGCTACCACCGGAAGCCGTGCTCTCGCCACCAATCCACGGCCGGCGGAGGCGGCTCGTAGATGGCGTGCGCAAGCAGCTTGCGCAGTTCGAGCATGCTCAGGCGCTCGCGGCGGGCGGGCTCGGCCTCGACGGGACTGGCGGGCGCGGCGGCTCCCTGCGCGTCCATGCCGAGTTCTTGCGCCATCGCCGTAGCGCGGTAGAGATGGAAGCCGCAGCTTGCGATGATCGCGCTGTTCCAGCCCTGCTGCTGCATCACCTCGCGCGCGAAGAGCAGGTTCTCCCACGTGGTCGTGCTGCGGTTCTCCATCAGCACGTCCTCCGCCGGCACGCCACGGTCGAGCAGGTAGGCCCGCGCTGCCTCTGCGCCGGGCGAACGTTCCGTGACGATGATCGCGGGCGCCATCTGGCTCTCGTAGAGATGCAGGGCATGATCGAGGCGCGCCCGGTAGACCTCCGAGGGCCGCTCCCCATTGCCGCCCGAGCCCAGGACGATGATCACATCCGCCGGTTCGGCAGGTTGCTGCGACGCATGGCGGCGCACCTGCAGGTAAAGCATCCCCGGCAGCAATGCCAGCAGGCCCAGCGCGATGACGACCGCGCGGGCGCTGAAGTAGCCCGTCCGCCTGTCTCGTGCTGCAAGGCTCACCATGCGTAGTCTGCACCTATGTCCGATCCGCCCTCACCGGCGCCAAGGCACGGGCTGTCGGGCAGGAGTCGAAGATCCTCGCGGCTGAACTGCGGGTAGTCGAAGAAACGGTTCGGCCAGCCGCGCGTCCGGCCGCGCAGGCGCTCGATCAGCTCCGGATTCGCCCAGCCCGGATCGCCCTCCACGATGAAGCTGTTCAGGCCCCGCCCGAGCTTGTGCCAGAGCGCAAGGTCTCCGCGCACGCCGTAGCGAGTCACCACGCCATCCACCTGCTGCTCGGGGAGGGCAGTAATGCGCGTCAAGTCTGCGCCCGGAGGCGTCCAGTCTATCGCCGCGCGGATGTCGTTCGCAGGATCGAAGACGTAGCAGTTGTAATCCTCATCGAACTCCCCGTAGCTTGTGAGCTTCAGTTTGTACTGCTCCTTTTTCTTCGGAAACAGGTTCTCAGCCAGCAGGTTGCCCCTGCACACGATGTCCCGCGAGCGCGGCGCGTAGAGCTTGTAGATCGTCGGCCCGAGGAACGTGTTGCGCGTGATCGTCAGCGTCCCGAGGCTGTCGTGTGAGACGATCGAGCCGTGGTGGTTCACGAAGATATTGTTGTGCACCGTGATGTCCTTCGACCACGCCGACAGGATGGCAGCGACGTAGTTCATCCGGCCATCGAAGACGCAGCGCTCCATCGTGATGCCCTCGGAGTGAACGAGATAGACCTGGCCGCCGGAACCGTTGTCCGGCGCATATTCGCTCTGGCCGAAGAAGAACAGGCCGCGCAGCGTGATGTGCTTGCGCTCGCGCAGGTCCGCGCCGTGCGGGATCAGCTCGCGCCTGCCATCTATGACAACATGCTCTCCCGGCGCCGCCTCGAAGGCGATCGGCGCCTCGGGCAGGCCGCTGCGCAGCGGGCGGATCGTCTCGTGCCACGAACCCTCGTGGATGATCACGCGATCGCCCGGCCCGGCAAGTTCGCAGGCGCGGGTGATGGTCGCAAGCGGCGCCTCGGGCGATCCTTCCGCGGCATCATCGCCTGTCCCGCTGACATGGAACTCCCGCGCGGCAGGAAGCTCACCGGCCTGCCCTGTTGTGAAGGAGTGGGTTTCGTCCTCCCACGTGTCCTGCTTCGGAACTGAATCGTAATACTCAGCCTCGCCCTGTGGGCCCCGCTCAGGCCAGGCGTAGCGGAAATCGTGGTAGGGCGACGGGCCCTCCAGCATTCGCCTGTAGCCCACCCGGAAGTGGTAGGTGGTCGCGGGCTGCAGCTCAGTCAGCGTCGCCAGGTGCTCCGTGCGGTAGTAGTGGCCGGTGTCGCGCACCAGCAGGTTGTCGAGGTTCGCGGGATCCGTGCCCCACGCGACTATCATTGTGGCCGGGCTGCCGGTGGTGCGCCACTGCAAATCGGCGGTCGTGGCCGTGGTGCCCGCGACCCGCACATCGGCGATCTCCAGCGTATTGTGGCCGTTTGGGACCTCGCGGCCTGCGCCCATGTGCCGGTCGAGATATCCCCGCCCGCGGCAGAGGCTGGTGCGTGTCAACCGGAAGTCGTCAGCGTTTGGGTCGGCCAAGCCAGGGGCGAGATCAACGCTCCGCGCGCCGAAGCCCATGGCCTGCCACTGCGCAAGGTCGGCGATTGCCTGCTCCGCGACAGCCGCGACAGTGCCGTCGCCGATGTTGTTGTGATCGAACCAGCCATCCTCCGGCAGGCCCGACGAAAGCTCAATGCACGGCTCTCCGCCGCGGATGATGTTGCCGACTATCCACAGCGCGGGCGTCTCACCGGACGCGCGCACACCGACGCCGTTGCCCACGATGGTGCTCTGCATGACCCTGACATCGCGGGAGCCGTCAACCTGCACACCCGCGGCCGCATTGGCGAAGACCTCGCACTCAGCGATCGTGACTTCGGCTGATCCCGCGATCGCGGCGCCCGCTGAGGTGGCTCCCGTCAGCCTCAAACCCTCTACTTTGACGCCCGTGCAGTCGGAAATGTTGAGCGCGATTTTGCCCCCGGCGCGCAAGGTGACGCTGCCTTTTTCCCGCGCGCGAATGAGGGTAGGCGCTTCTTCGGCCTGCAGCCCCTGCAGCGACAGAGTCTCGGTGTACTCGCCCGGCAGCAGATAGAGCGTCTGCCCGGCCTGCAGCCGTTCGGCGGCGGCCTGTAGCGTGCCCCACGCCTGCGCCACGCTGGTTCCGGCATTGTCGTCGTCGCCATCAGGTCCCACGAAGAAGACCTCATCGCGGTAGGGGAATGCCCCCGGGGTCTCTCCGCCGACTCCGGCGCCGACATGCGGCGAGTTCGACTGCAGCCGCAGGTCGTGCCACTGCGGGGCGACGAAGCCCATCGCCTCCTCGTCCTCAGGCGCGTACTCGAGGTTCAGCCGTCGCTCGGTGGCCGACCCGGACTGGCTGGCGGCGCCGGTGTTGTGCGCAAAGACGGAGGCACTGGGAATCAACCCGGTGCCATCAACCTGGTGCGCGACGTTGCGCTCAAAGAGCACGGGCAGGTCGGGCTTGATGTTGGGCGCGCCTCCATCGGCAAAACGCAGGAGACGCTCGGTCTGTTCGCGGTCAGAAAACGCGCCCTTGATGTGTACGCCGATGTGGCAGTTCCAGGCGATGTTCCCGCGCATAACGTTGCCGTAGTGGCCGCCGTAGAAGCGGATGCCGTGCTGGCGGGTATCATGCACCACGTTGTTCTCCAGCAGGCACTCCGCCACGTAGCTCATGATGCCGATGTTGCCCTGCTCGCGGTTAAAGCGATCCGCGCAGGCCCACGCTTCGCAGCCGCTGATCTCGCTGCGCAGCGCCTCGTAGATGAAGATGCCGCGGCGGCAGTGGTGAGTGATGCAGTTGCGGATCGCGCAGTAGTCGGCGTTGTGCATGAAGATGCCGTAGGTGTTGTAGTCGCG
>LSQX01055704.1_pt1 | contig 17514 bp, 20 predicted proteins | sample 654561 | NCBI WGS metagenome assembly LSQX01 (sample SAMN04489861, study PRJNA283612) | anaerobic digester metagenome | isolation source: 4 biogas reactors fed with cattle manure at either 37C or 55C with and... | place: Denmark: Kongens Lyngby | collected 2014
AAGCAGAAGAGATCCTTCAACATCCTCAGTATAGAGTGTCCGAGGAAGAAGAGGCTCTTATCCGGGAAGACCTGATGAAGGAGCGAGGACTTGATCCATCGTATATTGATGAGCACTTGCGTGCTTTCTTTCTGACAGAAGAAGGGATGCGAAAATTTAATGAGTTAGAGGAAATTGACTTCGCCTCAAGGTTTTACGAGTTGGCAGCGCTGACGGGTGAGCAAAGGGCACAGATGTACCTGGACCAGTATCCGGGAGAAAAAGGAAAAACACTGGCTTCTGCAACCATGAGATACTACGAGACCTTTGAAAGCGACTTTGCTGCGATCTACGACTATTCTTGGGGGTATGGGAGATTTCGCGCTCTACAGATGATGACGCCTTTTACAGTAGGCATTCTCCTTCTTTTAGCTCTGGCTCCTCTTTTTAGCGATGAGTATACAAAAAGAACGGCCTCCCTACTTCTCACTTCGAAGCGAGTCAAGTCACTAGTGAGGGCAAAGATCATCTCAGGACTCCTGTTTGCGACAGGAACATGGCTGCTGTTGACGCTGATGAATGCTCTGTTGTCGTTTGGAATGTTCAGCACCCAGGGTTGGCAGGCCTTTTGGCAGAATTGGACGACAGACAGTGCGCCCTTTTTCTGGAATCAGGGAGAGGTGACGATGGTATCGGTGCTGACAAGTCTCTTTGGCACGTTGTTTTTTGCACTGGTCGTCATGATGATTTCTTCTCTTTCTAAGACGCCTATCCTGAGCACTGTCCTCGGAGCCACGACGCTTCTATTTCCATTTTATCTTTTTGCCGGAGGTATCGCATCTATCATCGGAAAACTGGCATGGTTTCTCCCGACCTTCCTTTTGATGGGGGTCAGCGTCTGGCGCTCTTTTGAATTGCTGATGTTGTTTGGCCAGCCCATCTTGATCCAATACGTGGCCTTGGCGGTGGGATTGTCTCTGTGTGTCGTATGCATCGTGGCCGTCCGGCATATATTCTTATCTTTTCAAGTTTCAAAATAAATTCTTTTTGCGGTGAGATACAAAAACACCGCTTTTTTTATTTTTTCAATGTATTTGTAAAACTCGTGTTGTTTTTCCAAATAATTAGGCATACAATAACTACAACTTAGGTATACCTAATTTAAGGAGTGACATATGACTTCTAACAAAGAAGATTATTTGAAAGCCATTTATGAAGAAGGAGGACTGGAAACACCGGTTCCCAATAAAGCGATCGCCAATAAGCTGGGGATTGCGCAGCCTTCTGTTTCTGAGATGCTCTCAAAATTACACAGACAAGGGCTGATCGTCTACGAAGCCTATAAGGGATCTCGTCTGACTGATGAAGGGTTGATGGCTTGCATCGACCTGGTGCGCAGTCATCGATTATGGGAGGTGTTTTTAATGCGCCACCTCGGATACTCTTGGCGAGAAGCTCACGAAGATGCCCATTTACTAGAACATGTGGCGCCTGAGCGGATGATGGAACGGCTCGATCGATTCTTGAATTATCCGCAGACGTGTCCGCACGGCTCTTGGATTCCCCAAAAAGGGGAGATTCCGGAGCGCCTTACGTTACAGAGACTCTCTGAACTACGTGTGGGAGAACGCGCCACGGTGATTCGTTTGGAAGAAGACGGTGCGCTGCTCGATTATTTGGAGCGCATTGGCCTGCAGATTCATGAGCCGATAGAAGTGCAGGCAGTCGAAGACTACGAAGGACCGATGAAGATTTTACAGGGTGCAAAGAGCATCCACATCAGTTATAAAGCGGCAACACAAGTGTTTGTCGAGCGTCATGAAGACGCAAAGGATAAGAGGAAATAAAGTGAACTATAAAACTATTCTGAAAAGAAAATGGCCGACACTGGCACTAATTGCGCTCATGCTCTTGATCGTCATCATGGGTGCCATTCTCGGCGGATGCAAAGTACAGAACAAAGAGACACCTTCTGATGGAAAGCTACAGGTCGTCGCCACGACCACGATGCTACGTGATCTCGTCACTGTCCTTGGGGGTGAGCATGTTGATGTCATAGGTTTGATGGGTCCGGGCATTGACCCGCATCTCTATCAGGCGAGCGCAGGGGATGTCAACACGATGATGAGTGCAGATGTCGTCGTCTATAATGGTCTGCGCTTGGAGGGTCGCATGGGAGATGTCTTGGCTTCTTTAAAACAACAGGGACGCCAGACGATCTCAGTCGAAGAGGGACTCGATGAGAAGTTCCTTCTGGCCGATGAAGAAAACCCCAAAATGCACGACCCGCACATCTGGTTTGATGTATCCATTTGGAAAGAAGTTGCCAAATATGTGGCCGAGCGCCTGGGGGAGGTAGATGAAGCCAGAGCAAACATCTACGCTGAGAATTTGCAGAAGTATTTAGGGGAACTGGACGAACTGGATAGCTACATCAAGAGCCGCGTCGCGGAGTTGCCCGAAAGTCAACGCGTATTGATCACCGCTCATGACGCTTTTGGCTATTTTGGCTACGCGTATCAATTTAAGGTGATGGGACTGCAGGGCATCAGCACCGATGCCGAGGCAGGAACGGCTGATGTCAGCAAGCTGGCCGACTACATTGCAGAGAACAAGATCCGCGCGATCTTTGTGGAATCTTCCGTTCCCGTAAAGAGCATCGAGGCGTTGCAGGCTGCTGTGAAAGCGAGGGGCTTTGAAGTGGATATTGGTGGGGAGCTGTACTCTGACGCTCTTGGAGATGAGGCTTCCGGGCACGACACCTACATCCTTACGCTAAAGGCCAATATCGACACCATCGTCAATGCCTTGAAGTAGAACAGGAGTGAAATGTGAAAGAAAAAGACTTTGCGGTGCGTGTTCACGACTTAAGCGTCGCCTACGACATGAAACCCGTCCTGTGGGATATTGACCTATCCATTCCACGAGGAAAGCTGGTGGCGATTGTCGGTCCTAATGGGGCCGGAAAAACGACACTGATCAAAGTCATGCTAGGTCTGATGAAACCGGTCTCCGGTGCAGTGGATTTCGGGGAGCCGATGACAAAGAAGTTGAGAAAGCAAATCGCCTACGTGCCTCAGAGCGGAAGTGTCGATTGGGACTTTCCGACGACGGTGCTTGATGTCGTCATGATGGGCAGATATGGTCATCTGGGGTGGTTTACACGCCCTGGAAAGGCTGAGAAAAAACTGGCGCTGGATATGCTGGAAAAAGTCGGGATGCAAGCGTTTGCGTCCCGACAGATCAGTCAGCTCTCCGGAGGCCAGCAGCAGCGAATCTTTTTGGCTCGCGCCCTGATCCAACAGGCCGACATCTACTTTATGGATGAGCCTTTTAAAGGGGTGGATGCGCAGACAGAGAGGTCGCTTGTCGCTCTGCTAAAGAATCTGAAAGAGCAGGGAAAGACGGTGGTGGTCGTCCATCACGACCTGCAGACGGTGGAGGACTACTTTGACTGGGTGACGCTGATCAACCTGCATGTGATGGCCAATGGCCCGGTAAAGGAAGTATTCCACGAGGAGAATCTTGCCCGGACCTATGGCGGGCGAGGACTCCTCCTAAAGGGTGCGCAGTGATGGAAAAGCTCTTCGCCATTTTCACGGATTACACATTTCAGACGGTTGCCCTCGGGTCAGCCCTCTTGGGGTTGATCAGCGGTGTGTTGGGAAGCTTTGCCGTTTTGAGAAGGCAGAGTCTCCTGGGAGACGGCGTCTCGCATACCGCTCTACCGGGGGTGGTGATGGCTTTTTTACTGACCGGCATCAAGAACACAGAGATACTGCTTCTCGGAGCGCTCCTGACGGGGCTACTCGCCACATTTTTCATCATGGGCATCGTCAGGCACTCGCGCATCAAATTTGACAGCGCCCTCGCGCTGGTCATGTCTGTCTTTTTTGGGCTGGGTCTTGTGCTATTGACCTATTCCCAGAAACTCCCCAATGCCAATCAAGCCGGACTGAACCGCTTTATCTATGGGCAGGCATCGACCCTGCTCCAGCGTGACATCGTCTTGATGGGTGTCTGTGGGTTTGTCCTGCTGCTGTTTGTCATCCTGTTTTGGAAGGAGTTCAAGCTGTTTTCCTTTGATCCAGAATTTGCCGCGTCTTTGGGATTTTCCACGGGGAAATTGAATGCGCTGCTGTCTTTTTTGATCGTCCTGGCGATCATCATCGGCCTGCAGACAGTCGGTGTGGTGCTGATGAGTGCGATGCTGATTGCGCCGGCGGTGGCAGCGAGGCAGTGGTCCCATCGCCTGTGGCTGATGGTCTGTCTCGCGGCGATTTTTGGCGCATTGTCCGGTGTCATCGGCACACTTCTTAGCTCTTCATATGCCGGGCTCCCGACGGGACCGGTGATCGTCGTCTGTGTGACGCTTATCGCCGCTCTCAGCCTGCTCGTAGCGCCAAGACGTGGCATCTTGCACCGCATCTATTTAAGAAGGAAGACGCGTGCATATATTGAAACAGAAGGAGGTGGCGTATCGTGAGTGCCTCTGCAGAAATTCAGCTGATCGCTGTGATTGTCTCGGTATCCTGCGCATTGCCGGGAGTTTTTCTCGTGATGCGCAAGATGTCGATGATGTCAGACTCCATCACCCATACGATTTTACTGGGGATCGTCATCGCGTTTTTTGTCACGCACGATTTGCGCTCTCCCATTCTCATCGTCGGCGCAGCGCTGATGGGGGTAATCACCGTGTGGCTTACAGAGATACTTGTGAAAAGTCGCCTGGTCTCTGAGGACTCGGCCATCGGGATCGTGTTTCCCCTGCTGTTTTCAATCGCCATTATTTTGATTACACGTTACGCCGGGACGGTTCACTTAGACACCGATTCGGTCCTGTTAGGTGAGCTGGCCTTTGCACCCTTTGAGCGCATGATCGTGCGCGGCGTCGATATCGGTGCCAAAGCGATCTACACGTCCGGTGTCCTTCTCCTGATCAATCTGATCCTGCTGATCGTGTTCTACAAAGAATGCAAAATCGCCACCTTTGATCCCATGCTCGCTGCCGTGCTCGGCTTTTCGCCGACACTGATCCACTACGGTCTGATGAGCGTGGTTTCCTTGACGGCGGTAGGTGCCTTTGAAGCCGTGGGATCGGTGCTCGTCGTGGCATTTATGATCGGTCCGCCTGTCACCGCTTATCTTCTCACCGATAATCTGAGCCTTATGCTACTGTTTAGCGCGGGATTTGCCGCTCTCAGCGGGGTGCTGGGTTATCAGCTTGCCACATTTCTTGATGTCTCGATTGCCGGTAGCATGGCACTCACCACGGGCCTCCTCTTTGCCATCGTCTTTGTCTTTGCGCCCCATCGAGGGTTGATTTCGGCGCTGCTTAGAAAGCGAAAGCAGAGGCGAGAATTTGCGGGATATACTCTTCTCACCCATATCTGGCATCACGAAGGCAAGCCTGAAGAAAGAGAGGAAAACGCCGTCGCGACGATTGGGAAGCATCTTCGCTGGGATGAGAAGAAGCTAAGGCGCACCTTGACCCCTTTAAAGGCGAATGGAAAAGTAGCTGTTGTCGACGGAGTGATCAAAATCACTTCGAAGGGCCGAGAGGATTACAGGCAGTTTGTAGAGCAGCTACTTTCGTAAAGAATGTCTGAATTGTTATTACAGAAGCCTAGAGAGTGTCTGGGGCGAGGAGGGGTGATGAGCGTCGACTCGCCACTTTTTGTGAACAAGTCGAGAGCAGAAAAGTCACGTAGGTGGGCTTCAGGCTTTCTCCAGCTTGTAACCGTCTATGCTTGTCTTATATAATGAAGTTCGGAGGAGCCATGGACATCTATGTATTAATTGCTGCGTCGGGGATTTCTAGGCGCATGGGAGAGGATAAACTCCTACTCCCCTTAGAAGTGGGGACTGTCATTGAAGAGACCATGGAGATTTTTTCGCATGAGAAGATCAAAGGCGTAGTCCTTGTGTGTCGCGACCCAGTTGTCGAACAGATGGGCCGCCGACATCCAAATATCACGTCTGTCGTCAAAGGAGGAGAACAGCGGGCGGAATCTGTCATGGCCGGCCTGCGAGCCATTCCTGAGGGCAGCTACGTACTGGTGCACGATGGGGCCAGACCTTTCCTATCGGATGCTGCGCTGGAGCGAGCTATCGAAGCCGCTGAGAAGAAGCTCTGTTTCTTTCTGGGCATTCCTCTGCGCGACACCCTAAAGGAGATGGAAGGCCATGTGGTCAAACGCACACCTCCGCGTGAACACTTTGTGCTAGCTCAGACGCCACAGGGCGCTCCCAGAGATCTGCTCTTAGCTGCGTATGAAGAGGCAAAGAGGGCAGGCTTTGTGGGGACAGATGACTGCAGCTACCTTGAGTTCTATGGCGTGGAAGTGGTACTCGTTCCCGGGGAAGAGGGCAACTGGAAGCTCACTTTTCCTGAAGACAGGAGACTGCTGTGAGAGTTGGCAGCGGCTACGATATCCACCGCCTCGTTCCCGGAAGAAAGCTGATCCTAGGGAGCGTGGAGCTGGATTATCCCCTAGGTCTTTTAGGACACTCCGACGCAGATGTGCTGACGCACAGTCTGTGCGATGCACTTCTTGGAGCAATAGGCTTAGGTGATATTGGTGAGCATTATCCGGATACGGATCCCACGTGGAAGGATGTGTCGAGTCTTGTGCTCCTCGCTGACGTCGTAAAAAAAATGAAAGATACGGGATTTGAATTGATCAACTGCGATCTGACGGTTCTTGCGCAAAGACCGAAGATCTCACCATATAAGGCAGAGATACGTGAAAAGATCGCTCGGACATTAGGGGTATCTATTGATCGAGTGAATTTGAAAGCGTCGACGACGGAAGGACTTGGGTGCGTTGGGCGTGAAGAGGCCATCGCCGCGATGAGCACAGTGCTTGTCAAGAGATGCTAAGAAGTCGCGGCAACATCTGAGCAACGCCCATGTAGCGGAGAGAGAATCTTCTTTTTCCGAGGAGGATAAAATGAAATTATACAATACGATCAGCGGCGCAGTAGAAGAATTCGTGCCCATAAACCCGGGGCAGGTGCTGATGTACACCTGCGGACCTACAGTGTATAACTACGCGCATATCGGCAATCTTCGCACGTATGTCAGTGAAGATATTTTGGTGCGCACCTTTGAGTTAAACGGCTATGATGTCACGCGCGTGATGAATGTCACAGATGTGGGGCATCTGACCGATGATGGAGATGACGGCGAGGACAAAATGCTCACCGGGGCGAGAAGAGAGAATAAAACGGTCTGGGAGATTGCCAAGCACTATGAGGAAGCCTTTTTTGAAGACATGAAAAAGCTTCGGCTTAAAGACCCTTCTATCGTCGAGAGAGCGACAGACCACATTGCCAATTACATCGAGTTTATCAAGGTGCTTGAGAAAAAAGGCTACACATATCGCGCAGGCGGCAATGTCTATTTTGACGTCAGCAAAGTGCCTGATTATACGAAACTCTCCAAAGTTCCGCTCGATCAGCTGCAGACAGGTGCACGGGCGGAAGTCGTCGTCGATGACAACAAGAAAAATCCATACGATTTCGTCCTGTGGTTTACAAAGAGTCGCTTTGATCAACAGGAGATGCGCTGGCCTTCTCCCTTTGGAGAAGGGTATCCCGGATGGCATCTGGAATGCTCCGTGATTGCGCTTGAGACGCTCGGAGAGCAGATGGATATCCACTGCGGTGGAGTCGATCACATTATGACCCATCACACCAATGAAATCGCGCAGACCGAGAGCTATACGGGAAAACCATGGGTGCGTTATTGGTGGCATGCAGAGTTCCTGCTCGATGCAGAGGGGAAAATGAGCAAGTCGAGAGGTGAGTTTCTCACACTTGCGCTGCTAGAAGCAAAGGGATTTTCTCCGATGCATTACAAATACTATCTCTTAGGCTCGCATTATAGAAAACAACTGCCCTTTACCTTCTCGTATCTCGAAGGCGCAAAAGACGCCTATGAGAAGCTTCGCGACCGTGTATTGGCGCTGGATGAACCAGAAACTTGCAACGCCCATATGGATGATTTCGTGGCGGCATTAAATGACGATCTGAACACGGCTTCTGCGCTGACGGTGGTATACGATGTCTTAAAAGATGACACACTTACTTCCGGACAAAAAGCAGGGGCGCTGATGCAGATGGAAGAGGTTCTCCAACTCGGTCTCTTTGAAAAAAGAGAGCTTCAGGTAGAAGAAGAGTGGGTGCTGGAGAAAATCGCAGAGCGGAGCGCAGCCAAGGAGAAAAAGGACTGGGAAACGGCTGACGCCATACGCGAAGAGCTTCGGGAAAAAGGCATCGCCATCATGGATGGTAAAGACGGGACCACGTGGAAACCTCTCTGATCGACTTCGGGGATTTGAACAGTTACTCTCCTCTGCAGCTTGCCTATTTAGGAGATGCTTACTACGAGCTCCTTGTGCGAAGTGTGCTGTTGAGTCGCACCCGCGCCTCTATGGATGAGTTAAATCGCTTGGCCGTGCGCTCGGTTCGCGCGTCCACGCAAGCGGCCGCTGTTTTATATTTGAAAGAGCAGTTGAGCGAAGAAGAGTGGGACTATGTGCGATGGGGAAGAAACGCAAAGAGCAAATCCTCGGCTCGCCATACATCTCTTAGGGATTATCGCTATGCGACAGGTTTTGAGTGTTTGGTAGGCGCGCTCTATGTGCTGGGAAGAACGGAGCGGGCGAAGGAGATTGTCAGGAAAGTCTTTGACTATTTGGAGGAAAAACATGGAGAATAAGTGGGTGTTTGGAAAACGCGAGAAGATCCTTCTTTTTCTCGTCATCTTGTTCTTTGTCCTCTTAGTCGTTAAAAGCTTGGTACTCGATCCCTATACTCCGCAAAATGAATTGGAAGAAAAACTGGCGGAAGAAGCCTTGGATGGCCTTGAGACAGAAGGGCTTCTGCGCTGGCGAGTGATTGCCGTCAACGATCTTCGAAATAAAAGAGAAGGATTGCAGCACCAGAAAGTGGTGGAGCTGAGGCGTTATGTGCTCTACATTTTCCCCTTTGGACAGAGGAGCATTTTTCGATGAGTCGCGAAATACTGACAGGAAAAAACTCTCTATTTGAAGCGCTAGAGGCGGGACTTGGCATCGAGCGTGTTCTCTTTCAGCGCGATATGGAGCGAAAAAGAGTAGACACGCTGATTAGAAAACTAGAAGACGCTGGCATCCCTTACGATTGGGTGGAAAAACAGCGATTGAACGCCATCTCTGTGCAGCATCAGGGGATCATCGCCTATATGAGCGCTTTTCCCTATGCTGAACTCGCAGAAGTAAGCCAGAATGGAAAGCTTCTGATCATGTGCGACGGAGTGACCGATCCCCATAACCTGGGAGCGATCATAAGAAGTGCCTACAGTTTTGGAGCGGGCGGGATCATCCTTCCAAAAAGAAGAAGCGCCGGTGTAAACGCCGTGGTCCTTCGCGCCAGTGCGGGAGCCGCTGCGCATCTTCCGGTCGTGCGGGTTGCCAACCTCCCTTCCACGATTCGCGCATTGAAAGAGGAGGGCTACTGGGTCTATGGCGCGCATGCTCATGAGTCATCCGGAGAACGCCCTCTATATGACAAAAAGACGCTTCTGATCATCGGGTCGGAGGACAAAGGACTCTCCCGCGAAGTGCAAAAGCACTGTGACTTCTTCGTTCAGATTCCTACAGCGCGATTTGAGTCACTTAACGCCAGTGTCGCCGCCGCCATTTTAATGTATGATTACTTTCTACAGCATAAAGAGGCAGGGCAACTTGACAAATAATACATTTCTGTGTTATTTTTCATCTAGTACATTTCTGTCGACCGTCGCAGAAAAAGAAGGGATTCAATGAACGACACATTTGTTTTGTACCGCAAGCACATGTTCATGCTCTACATGCGTCCTGTGATGAGGGAATCATAGGTATTTTTGCCGCTGTGAGCATTCGGTAAAAACACATATGACTGCCCTCTGAATCGGGGCAGTTTTTTATTGCAGAAGAAAGATTGTTTTATCACGAATGAGATATGGAGAAAAAAGGAGACGACATGAGTGCAGCGCATCCGCCGGAAAGGGATAACCAAACTCTTTTCCGACTGGAAGAACTGACAAAGATCTTTGGAGAAGGAGAAGAACAGGTCACAGCCATACAAGATATCGACTTGACGATTCGAAGCGGAGAGATTTTCGGTATCATCGGCCTCTCAGGCGCTGGAAAGAGTACATTGATTCGCTGCTTGAACCTTCTTGAGCGCCCCAGCTCCGGAAAAGTGATCTTTCGAGGTGTGGACCTTCAGTCTCTTTCAAAGAAGGAGCTCCTTCAGGAACGTCAGAAGATCGGGATGATCTTTCAAAACTTCAATCTTCTCCAGCAGAGGACGGCGCTCGAAAATGTGCGCTTCCCCTTGGAGATCTCCGGCATGGGGAATTATCGAGCCACGCAGAAAGCCAGAGAGATGCTACAACTCGTGGGACTGCCCGAAAAAGAGAGAGCCTATCCGACAGAACTCTCCGGAGGACAGCAGCAGCGAGTCGCCATCGCAAGGGCACTGGCGAGCGAGCCGGATGTACTCCTCTGTGACGAAGCTACGTCCGCTCTGGATCCGGCCACCACGAAGTCGATCCTTGAGCTGCTAAAATCCATCAATGAGACACTGGGCGTGACGATTATCATGATTACCCATGAGATGTCTGTGGTGCAGGCGATCTGTAATCGCGTGGCGGTCATCGACACCACGATTGCAGAGGTGGGAGATGTAGATGAAGTCTTTCTCCGACCAGCGTCTAGAATTGCCAGAGAGCTGATCTTTCCCAAAGGAGAACTTCTTGAGAGGCTTCAAGGCAGCCGATATCTGCGCATTGTCTTTGACGGAACCGCTGCGCACGAACCGATCATAGCCAACATGACCCTGGCGTGCCAGACCCCGGTCAGCATTCTCTCGGCCGACAGTCGAAACATCGACGGCATTGCCTATGGGCAGATGATCATTCAGATTCCTGAAGATCAGCAGGAGACAGAGAAAATCCTCAGCTATCTGACCAGCCGAGGCGTGACGGTAGAAGAAGTCACGGAAGCGACTGCGCAAAATGGGCTCTTCAGTGAAGAAGGGAGGGTGTAATGGACTTCACACGCTGGCTTTTGGTCATTGGAGACGGGATGACCCAGACGCTCTACATGACGCTGGTGTCCACTGTGTTTGCCTACCTGATCGGCCTTCCACTAGGAGTACTTCTGACAGTGACAGGGCCAAAGGGCATTCACCCCATGCCCCGATTGAATCAAGTGCTAGGCATCATCATCAACAGCCTGCGCTCTGTGCCGTTTTTAATTCTTCTGGTGGCGATTCTCCCTTTGACGAGAAGACTCGTCGGCACGACGATCGGTTCCACAGCGACCATCCCCCCGCTCGTCATTGCCGCTGCCCCTTTTATTGCGAGAATCGTCGAATCTTCCCTACTGGAAGTCGATCCCGGGCTTATTGAAGCGGCCGAGTCGATGGGAGCTAGCCCCATGCAGATTATTACAAAAGTCCTCCTGAGCGAAGCCAGATCCTCTCTGGCGACAGGAGCGGTCATTGCGACGACCACGATCTTAGGGTATTCAGCCCTTGCAGGCTTTACAGGAGGAGGCGGTCTTGGAGCGATTGCCGTGAATTACGGCTATCATCGCTACCAGACCGATGTCATGCTCTGGACGGTGTTCTTGTTGATTGTCATCGTACAGGTCATCCAGGAGGTCGGTATGCGTCTTTCTCGGAGAATGGACGCTCGATCAAAAAAGTAATCCTGACTTAAAAAACACTAAAATTGGAGGAACTCATGAAACACATTTTGAAGAAACGTCTCGGCATCATCCTTGCACTCGTGCTGGTACTGATCCTTACCTCATGCGCTCAAAAAGAAGCGCCCAGTGATCCAAAGTCGCCCCAAGTCCTCAAAGTCGGCGCCACGGTCACCCCCCACGGAGAAGTGCTTGAATACGCGAAGAAGCAACTGAGTGAAAAAGGAATCGAGCTTGAAATCGTCGAATTCAATGAATACACGCTCATCAACCCCGCGGTGGATAGCGGAGAACTCGACGCCAACTATTTTCAGCACATTTCCTATCTCAATGACTTTAACGAAAAGAACAACACCACGCTGGTCTCTGCAGGGAAAATTCACTACGAACCCTACGGACTGTATGGTGGAAAACTCTCATCCCTTGACGACCTGAAAGACGGATCCTCCGTCGCCGTTCCCAATGACGCCACAAATGAAGCAAGAGCTCTTCTGCTTCTCGAGCAAGCGGGCCTGATCACACTCAAAGAAGGAGCCGGCATCCTAGCGACGATTCACGACATCGTAGAGAATCCGAACAATCTGGAGATCGTAGAACTGGCGGCAGAGCAGATTCCAAGAGCCCTACAGGATGTTGACTTTGCTGTGATCAACGGAAACTACGCCATCGCTGCAGGACTCAATGTCGCCGAAGACTCTCTGGTGATTGAGGCGGCAGACGGGGAGGCAGGAGAAGTCTATGCCAATGTCGTCGCGGTGAAAGAAGACCGCGCCAATGATGAAGCGATCAAGATCCTCGTCGACGTGCTCCAATCCAACGAAGTCGCAAACTGGATCAAAGAGCAGTATGGCGGAGCGGTGCTGCCTGTCAAATAGATTCTTCCATTCGTTCATAGACGCCCTTATAAAGGGGATTGAACGCTGATAAGACGTAAGTGAAACTTGCCCTAAGACGGTAAAAATATGTTTTGTTGATTCGTTGTCCATCATCAGCCGTGGTTGATTGGTGGACAACGATTTTTCGCGGTGGTTTTTCTGTGCACTCCGTGTTTTTGTTTCAGAAAAAATGAGATTAGCAATTCGTGGACTCAATCATGAAATTAATGTAGTTAACTATTATGAGAAAATCCGTTATCCTCATGTGTATAGATAATGGGAGGAGAGAGCATGGATCTTACTCGTTGTGTTGAGTTGTACACCGACCTGATTGTCCGCACGGCGTTTACCTATGTAAAGAATCGAGCGGATGCGCAGGATATCGCCCAGGAAGTGTTCCTGGCCCTTTTACTGCATAAAAAAGAGTTTGAGAGTGATGAGCATCAAAAAGCTTGGCTCCTTCGGGTGACGATCAACAAAAGCAAAAACCATCTACGCAGTCATTGGTTTCAAAAAAGAGTGGCACTCAATGAGGAACTCACGGACATGGATGGTGATCATCTAGAACTTCTCGAGGCCTTCATGAAGCTCCCTGAAAAATATCGCACACCGCTTCATCTACATGCATACGCAGGGTACTCCATCAAGGAGATTGCGGAGATCCTCGGAAAGAAAGAATCTACTATCGGCACTCGGCTCAGCCGTGCCAGAGAGCGCCTGGGTGCGCTGTTAGGAGAAGATCATGACGGATAATCCCTTAGCCACCTCTCTGAAGAGAGTGCATTTTGAGGAAGGGCTCCAAAAGAGAATCCTGGAGAATCTTTCTGCATATGAAGAAAAGAAAAGCCTGCAGCCATGGGCGATGATCGTGCTTGTCACGAGTCTTGTGACAATTGTCATCCTCTGGTTGCTTGAAAAGAGGAAAACACATGTCGATTAATATCTTGTCTACCGGATCCTTTGTCCCACCGCTTCGTCTTACAAATGATGAGCTGTGTCAGCGCATTGACATTGACTCCAGCGATGAGTGGATCATTCAGCGCGTCGGAGTAAAAGAGCGAAGGATTTCGGAATCGCTGTTTAACTGGGAAATGGGCACCAAGGCGGCTGAGCATGCGCTCGAGCAGGCAGGACTAAGCGCAAGCGATATAGACTTTATCGTCTGTGCCACGGTCAGCAGTGAAGACAGTTCCCCTTGTACAGCCGCCATGATTCAGCGTGCTCTCGGGGCGCAATGTCCGGCGATGGATCTTCATGCGGCCTGCAGTGGTTTCATCTATTCCCTTGAGACCTGCGCAGCGCTCCTGAAAATGGGATACAAAAAAATTCTTTTAGTGGCTTCAGAGAGACTCAGCCGCATCGTCGACTGGTCCGACCGCAATACCTGTGTCATCTTTGGCGATGGAGCCGCAGCATTGGTTCTTGAAGAAGGAGATAATTATCTTGCCAGTGTCCTCCACTCTTTTGGAGGAGACGAGGTGATCAAAATTCCAAACTTTGAAGGAGATCGAACCTTCTTTACTCGCGATACACCTGCCCCGTATATCTACATGAATGGGCAGGAGACATTTAAGTTCGCCGTGGGTAGGATGCAAAAGGATATTCGTGAAGTCCTCAGCCGTGCAAATGTGCGCGAAGAGGATGTCAGCTGGGTCATTCCACATCAGGCAAACATCCGCATTATCGATGCGGCCAGACGCCGACTTCATATCGATCCAGATCGCTATGTGACCAACATTGATCGCTTTGGAAACACATCCGCTGCGAGTATTCCCCTCGCTCTGGACGAATTGAATCGGAGCGGGAAACTCAAGCGGGGAGATATCCTCGTCTTCTGCGCTTTTGGCGGAGGCCTCTCAAGCGGCGCTTCGCTTCTACGCTGGTAGAGAAAACAAAATCATTTGGACATGAGCAGATGAGATCTGCTCTTTTTTTCGTTATCTTGATGCAAACGATAGTTTTCTTCCCACAGTTTCGTATTCTACTTGAAAGACAAAAGTCCTCACTCCCTTGATTTTTAGATGTTTTGTTCATGTCGTCCTTCATTTCAAGTCGATGAAAGTTCTTTTGCGAAAAATATTTTTGAAAAAAGTGTTTACAAAAAAAGAAAGCAGGTATATACTTAGTTACACAAGTAGTTAACCAATGAAGAAAGGAGGTATCATGAATTTCTCAGAAGATCGCACCATATACGAACAGATTTCAGAGATCATAGAGCGGGATATCCTTCGGGGAGATCTTAAAGAGGACGATCAAGCGCCCTCGACCAACCAATTTGCAAAAGTGTACCAGATCAATCCGGCAACAGCAAGAAAAGGAATGAATCTCTTGGTCGAAGAAGGCGTTCTCTATAAAAAGCGCGGCATGGGCATGTTCGTAGCAAAAGGAGCGAAACAGATCATTATCAAGAAGCGACAGAAGGTCTTCTTTGATGAGATGCTCCCGCAGCTACTCCGCGAAGCCAAACGGCTCGACATCACAAAGGAAGAAGTTCTCGAATACCTTGGAAAGGAAAACTTATGATTGAGATTCGTCATCTGTATAAATCCTTCGGGAAGCAGGAAGTGCTAGCAGACGTCAATCTGACCATCGAAGACGACAAAATTATTGGTTTATTAGGAAGAAATGGCGTGGGGAAGACGACGCTTCTGCGCATCATCGCATCGCATCTCATCAAGCGCGAAGGAGAAGTCCTGCTCGATGGGCAACAGGTTTTAGAGAATCCTGTAAGGACATCGCAGATCGCCTATATCCCCGAAGATGGCTTTGGCACCGATATGAAGCTCAAAGAACTCTTCGACTATGGAAGGCGTCTCTATCCTAATTGGAATGAAGAACTGTTTCAAGAAATGATCGAGCTGTTTGGGCTCGACGTCAGAAAGAAGTTTAGTAAACTCTCACGAGGTATGCGCACGATGACCTGCCTGACCATGGGACTCGCTTCCGGGGCGCGCTTCACCCTCTTTGACGAACCTTCTCTAGGGATGGACGCCGCCAATCGCTTTCACTTTTATCAGAAGCTGATGAGCGAGTTTGAAAAAGGCGGACGAACGTTTCTCGTCAGTACGCACATTATTGACGAAGTAGCCAATCTCTTTGAAGAAGTGGTCATCTTAAAAGACAAACAGGTGATGCTTAAAGAAGAAGTGCCGACACTGTTAGAACGCGGCTTCTCCGTTCGGGGCAGCAGGGAAGAGCTAGACGCCATCGCGTTCACACAAAGACACATTGGGACGGAGACATTTGGAAATAGTGAGATTCGCTCTTACTATGGCGAACTGCCTGCAGACGCGAAGCAGCGCATCCAAGAGGCCGGGCTTGACTGGGAGAGCCTGAGCTTACAGACGCTCTTTGTCCATTTGACAGAAGGAGAAAACCATGTTCGATAAAGCATTGACGATCAAGATGATCCGAAACAAATTTTACAATCTGGTGGTAAGCTTTTTGATCGGGCTTGGCATTGCATTTATCCTTTGGCTTGTGATGTCATTGGGAGCGAGTGCATGGCTTGCAGACAATGCGCTGCCGATGAGTCCGATCTTGATCCTAGTAGCTGTCCATCTCGCGATTTCCTTGTTTGTCTATCTGTGGATTCAAGCGTACACGGACTACTACGATCACTTTCCCATGGCAATAGCTACCGGAAAGACGAGAAGACAATTTCTGCTCTCCACACTGATATCCTCTCTGGTCGTCACGGCTGCAGGCGCTCTGGTGATCGTAGCTCTTTTGAACTTGCAGATCTATGTCTATGGGGATATGTGGAGGAAGTTTCTCCCTGAGGAATTGCCGCCAATGATCTTGCGCTCTGCGCCGACACTGAGTCTATCGTTATTGCTCTACTATCTTTCGAGCGCTTTGGGGCTGACGCTGTGGGCTGGTGCAAACTATCGCTTCGGAGCAAAAATCTGGCTGGTCCCCGTCGTGTTTATTATCCTAAGCTCTATGCAGGCTTTTACACTCTTTGATTCCCTTTCGACTCTGCTTAAACCGTTTTGCTTGAGCTATTGGACGACAAAGTTCTTTGGCGAGAGAGTGGGCGAGATGATCAAAGACACTATACACGTCTTGGTGGTGTCAGGACTCATTACCTGGTTGACCCTTCGTCTCGAGCCGATGGACAAAGAAAAGCTGTCCTAGTTGATTTAGTTGTCAAATCTATTCCTTGTTTTGTGTGTGATGGCGAGGTAGAAGTCAAGAGATTTCTGCCTCGCTTTTTTCTGAAGACATTTTCAAACGGTTGATCTCAAGAACGGGTGTTTTTTTGATATCCGTTATTGATCCGTAGAGAAAATGCGCATTTTGTGAGCTTTCAAGAGAAAACCTACCCGAAAAGGTAGCTATGAAAATACTGTAAAAACCCCTATTGTCATATTATAGGAAGAATGTTGTGGTCGCTTGAATCCACGATTTTCTCTGAAAGAGGCTTGAAGAAAAAGATATCACGCCTTAATCCCATATGCTGGAAAAGATGGAAGTGGCATAAGGGGGTGGGGCGGTGATACTTTCTGCCTTTTATTTTTCGGTGTCGCAGAGGCTGTGCCGCTAGGACTGATCTTTCTCTTTTCAAGGAATCCATGAAAAAGTATCAGCTAGATGCGCTATCGAAATACGAAAACGACTTTCACTCTATGTCATAACAAAAGAGTCGGATCTGAAAAAACAAGAGATCATCCACAAACTGTTTGTATTGGATGCATCACCGGCTCGTAATGAAAACAATAGGAAAGACCAGCTATAAAAAGTCAAGCCCTGAAAATGACCAAAAATAGCAGAAGAACAAGAAGCAACGTAGACGTTGGAAGACACTGAACCTTGAAAAATGAATAGGATGTGTGCGCGCTGAAACAGAGCCTATGGAAAAAGGCTCTGTGTATAAGAGGACTTCCGCTGAATTAGCCCCTTACTTCATAGGGTCT
>LSQX01040093.1_pt1 | contig 17512 bp, 14 predicted proteins | sample 654561 | NCBI WGS metagenome assembly LSQX01 (sample SAMN04489861, study PRJNA283612) | anaerobic digester metagenome | isolation source: 4 biogas reactors fed with cattle manure at either 37C or 55C with and... | place: Denmark: Kongens Lyngby | collected 2014
GGTGACCCCTAGGGGACTCGAACCCCTGTTACCGCCGTGAAAGGGCGGTGTCTTAGACCGCTTGACCAAGGGGCCAATTAAATGGTGGGCCTACCAGGACTCGAACCTGGGACCAACCGGTTATGAGCCGGTAGCTCTACCAACTGAGCTATAGGCCCGGGATGCTTTAAAACCCCGCAAGAGTTAGTATATAAAAAATCTGCTAAAAGGTCAATAGTAAAAAGAGTTTCCCTAAAGATTTCTTTTTTGAAGTAAAAAGCGGTAACTGTTATGGTTACCGCCTGAAAATCATTTGGCTCCTCGAGTAGGATTCGAACCTACAACCCTCCGGTTAACAGCCGGATGCTCTACCGTTGAGCTATCGAGGATCACCAAGACTCAACAAAAGATATTATATATTGCCTGGCAATGCTTTGTCAATAGCTGTTTTCACCAAATCTCATTATTCAATATAATCCTTAAGTTTTTTACTGCGCGATGGATGACGCAGCTTCCTCAAAGCTTTAGCCTCAATTTGGCGGATTCTTTCCCTGGTAACTCCGAATTCCTGACCTACTTCTTCCAGTGTTCGCGGGCGACCGTCATTCAGACCAAATCTCAGTCTTAAAACTTTTTCTTCCCGGTCAGTAAGGGTATTCAGTATTCCATCCAAATGTTCACGTAATAATACGAAGGAGGCAGACTCTTCTGGTGATTCAGCATCCTCATCTGTAATAAAATCACCCAAGTGGCTGTCATCTTCTTCACCAATTGGCGTTTCTAAGGAAACAGGCTCCTGAGCCACTTTCATAATCTCAATGACTCTCTCCACCGGAATATCCATTTCTTCTGCAACTTCAAGGGGGGTCGGTTCTCTGCCCAATGTCTGCAACAAGCTGCGTTGGATACGAGAAAGCTTATTAATGGTTTCCACCATGTGTACAGGTATTCTGATGGTTCTGGCCTGGTCAGCGATGGCTCTGGTGATTGCCTGCCTTATCCACCAGGTTGCATATGTGCTGAACTTAAAGCCTTTACGATAGTCGAATTTCTCAACTGCTTTCATTAAGCCCAAATTACCTTCCTGGATAAGATCCAGAAACAGCATCCCCCTGCCTACATAGCGTTTAGCAATGCTGACAACCAGTCTTAAATTTGCTTCCACCAGTTGTCTTTTAGCTTCGTCTTCTCCCATTTCTATTCTTTGCGCCAGATCCATCTCCTGTTCGGCTTTTAAAAGCGGCACCCGGCCTATTTCTTTTAGATACATGCGAACTGGGTCATCTACTTCGATTCCGTCAGGAACATTTACTTCCTCGGTCTCAATACTTTCCCTTTCGTTCTCGTTCTCATCTTCATTATCTATATCTTGATCGCCTTCTGCTCCTACACTTATTCCCAGGGATTGGAGGTGTTCTAAAATGTCATCGATATTATCCGGTTCTAAGTTGTAACCTTGCAGATCATCGACAATTTCTTCATATGATAGTTTCTTTTTCCTTTTGCCTTTTTCAACCAGAACGCTTATAGATTCAGCTAGTTTTTTGTCCGATTTCACGATCTTCCTCCTTCCTGGAAATTATTTAAAAATGTATCTAAATTAAGTATAAAACTGAGTAAATTATTAAAATCACCGTGAATATTCAGTTCATCAAGCCTTTCGAACACTTTTTGCCAAAGCAACTCTCGGTTTTTTCTTTTTGTATCTTGTATAAAACTATTTATTTGGAATTTATCAAGATAGTTTTCTCCAAATAAAAAAGTAATTCTGGCCAGAATTCCATCCAGATTATTTTCCGTTGCCCAAATCTTCAATTCATTCTGCCTGCTGATAACCTCTCCAGGTAGTTTATCATAATAATCAGCTATTATTGCTAGTTCAGGCTTCGCAAAAAAATCTAATCCTATACTGTTTTTCACCTTGCTTAAGATGTCCAAATCCTCCAAAATTGCTGCCAATATTTTCTCCTCTAGACTATAATTGCCGTAGTTTTTATTATCTCTTATTATCTCAGTTTTTTTCCGTAATATACCTTCTTTCTCCTTATATCTACCTGCTGAGATATACTCTCTGTGGATAAGATTTTCTTCAACCATTAGTTTGCGGGCTAAAGCCTTAATATGAAAATCTTTATCCAGTTCACTTTTCAGCCTCTGGATATCCCGCTTCACCAGATTAATTATCTTGACCTTGTCCTCCAAATTTAATTCTGGTGATAATTTAAGATAACTAGTTATCTTAAATTCAATATGACTGATTTTATTATTCTTTATAAATCCTAAAAATTCCTCTTTTCCAAATCGGTTTAAGAAATCATCCGGATCCATTTTGTCAGGTAAACTGGCAATGAATATGTTAAATCCTTTATCACTAAGAGCATCAATAGCTTTTAGTGTTTCTCTCTGCCCTGCTTCATCACCATCATAAAGAATCAAAACATTCTCAGTATATTTAAGGAGAAGACTTGCCTGCTCCGCTGTAAAAGCAGTGCCCAGTGAAGCTACCGTGTTTTTTATATCAGACTGATGAAGTTTTATGCAATCCATGTAGCCTTCCACTAATATTGCTTCATTGCTTTTACGAATAAATTCTTTTCCCTGGTATAAGCCGTATAGATTTTTACGTTTGGCAAATAAATCAGTTTCAGCAGTATTGAGATACTTGGGAAGCGATTCGTCAAGTACTCTTCCCCCGAAACCTATGATTTCTCCGCTGGCATTTAATATAGGAAACATCAAGCGGTTGCGGAAAACGTCATAAAAACTATTCCTGTTTTCGTTTCTTTTGATTAGTCCGGAGAATACAACATCATCATGGGAAAAGCCTTTTTTTATAAGATACTTTTCCAGGCAGTCCCACTCTTGAGGGGCCAAGCCAAGTTTAAAATCCTGTATGCTCTTCTGGCTTACCTGGCGTCTGTTAAAATAATCTCTGCCTGCCTTACCGCGGTCTCCCAAAAGGTATTGACTGTAATACTCACAAGCTTTTTTATTAATTTCGAAAACCCTTGCTCTTTTATCGTCTTTTTTACGGGGAGCAGTAATTAATTTAACTCCAGCACGTGCTGCTAATATTTGTATTGCCTCTTTAAAATCCACTCCGTCCCGTTTCATAATAAAGGAAAACATATTACCGCCCGTGTGACAGCCAAAACAATAAAACATGTTTTTTTCAGCACTCACACTGAATGATGGCGTTTTTTCCGCATGGAAAGGGCAAATTCCCCAATATCTATTTCCTTTTCGAGTTAAGTTGACAGTTTCAGATATTACATCTACAATATCAATTTTGGCCTCAATGTCATCTATCAGATGATTACCATAATAGCTTGTCATCACTTCACCTACTATTCTATGCATTACAAAAAAATCCTTCTAATTGTCTAAAAATATCAAAAATTAGTCCGGAAAAAGTCTTTTACTTGCATTGGGGACCAGTGATTGAGGCACATATATATCCTCGAATAAAGCTATGCAGTATGCATCACTCATTCCCGATATATAATCGGCCACTGCTGTTTCAAGTCCTTCCTGGTCTGCTATTTGCCTATATAGTTCACTCATCTTTTCGGGATTTTTTTTATAATAATTAAATAAATGTTCAATTATAAATGTTGCCCGTCTTCGTTCTGCAAGACAAACCGGCCCCTGATAAATGAAGTCAAACATAAAACTGCGCAGCCCCTTCAATGCTATATCAATTCTGGGACTGAAACTAACATATATATTTTTATCACCTGTTTCCATATACTGGCTGGTGTTGTTGATCACATCAGTTACCAGTGTAGCGATACGCTTACTGTGTGTATAGCCCAAAACTTCCAGATACTCTTGGGGTATATCTTCAAGTTTCAGCAATCCCGCTCTTATAGAATCATCAATATCATGCTGGACATAGGCGATTTTATCACTTAAGTGGATGACCTGTCCTTCCAAGGTAGAGGCCTGTGGTTTGGCCTTGCCATAACCGCTGTGATATTGAACACCATCCAGAACTTCCCCGCTGAGATTTAGTCCATTTTCATCCCAATGTTTTTCTATACGGGTTAGAACTCTGATACTGTTGTGGCTGTGCCTGAACCCGTTTTCCAGTAATTCATCAAGAATGATTTCACCTGCGTGAGCAAAGGGAGTATGACCCACATCATGTGCCAGGGCTATGGCTTCTATAAGATCAATATTAAGATTCAAACCCGCCCCTATTGTCCTGGCAATCTGGCTAACTTCCAAAGTATGAGTAAGACGGCTGCGGTAATGGTCACCAGGTGGTGCAATAAATACCTGGGTCTTATCCTTCAAACGCCGAAATGATTTGGAATGAACGATCCGATCCCGGTCTATCATAAAACAGGTTCTTATATCTTCTGCCTTTTCTTGCTTTTCGCGTCCCCAGGAAAATTTAGCTTTAGCAGCCAGTGGGCTTAATATATTTATTTCGCGATTTTCTATAGTTTCCCGGATATTCAAAGCATATCTCCTATCTTAACAACTTATTATTTTTCATCAGTTAAGTTTAAATACTACAAAAAACACGCTAATCCTTTATTTAATCTTTTCTCCCAAATGCAACTGTTCAAATATTATGCGCTAGTAATACCATGCAATTTTCCCAGCCCCAACTAAATGAATATTTAAACAACAAACAGGGTCTCGTCCCTTAAAATATATCGAACGGCACCCTGCTCAAATTTCTTATTTCAGATCTCACCAGCGGGCGGAGTAAGGTCTCCCCCCGATTCTACCTGGTATTCCTTACTTAAGTATCCAAACTGCTTATGTATGTGTCATATTGCCTATGAAACATTGACACTTCCTTTAACCAGTCATCTATTTCATCTTTACTGAAATACTGTTTATTATTTATTGTAAAGTAAGGAAACATCTTTCCATCAAAACTATGGGTCTCCTCCAACTTCTTTTTTTCAGTTTGAATTATGCCCAGCACTTCGTCCTCCGTCATATTCATATATTCGGCAGCTTGGGACAAAGTTAAAGCCTTATCATCAGTTGAGGTTGGAGTTGATATCGAGGTATGCAGGCCCGCAGTTCTTTCCAGGGAATATCCTATCCATATAGAGCCAAATAGGATACTCATCGCAAGTATAATAATTGATATAGATAATAATTTTATATTGTCCATGGTTTTCCTTTTTCGTTTTTAAGCAGCCATATATTACTAATTTTTAATTATAACATATTCAACCACAAATTATTTAATAAACTGTTGCGTATAATGCAAATTTAATAATTTATTCCTTGGTTTTTATCCGGTGGTCTTATATAAAAATTCCTTAGCTATTAAATTTGCTTGTTCAGGTCTTTCTAAAGGTAATAAATGCCCTGCACTTGGAATAAGTTTTAATTCTGCTGCTATCCCACTTTCAGCAGCAAGCTTTAATGCTCTCTTCATCTCGTGTTGTTTTACCAATACACTATCTGCCCCTCTAAGCCAAAGGTTGGGCATTTTAGCAGAGGAATCCAGTACAAAAGATTCCACTTCAGTGGAAATGGTCCGATAATATTAATCTGCCAGTCGTCCATATCCTTCTCGCCATATTTATATTTACTTCTTGCCTCATCTTGCAGATTTGTCAACTGTTGATGATTCGACACCACAACTATCAAGACAACCAATCACCGTTTCAATTATGAAAACATTAGTTATATTTTTTAATGGTTCCCTGTATCATGCCTACTTTACAGCCCAGACACAATTTCGCCCTTTGGCTTTGGCCTTGTATAGAGCATTATCTGCCTGTTTTAAAATATCTTCTATATTGCTATTATTGTCACAAGAGCTTGACGCCACTCCGATGCTTACAGTAAAACTAATTTTCCGTTTTTCGTAAACCACTTTTTTCTTGGACACAGTCTCCCGAAACTTCTCTGCAACCCTTTTGGCCTCTTCCAAAGACGTATTCTTTAGTAATACCGCAAATTCTTCTCCTCCTAACCGCCCGGCAAAATCAGTTTTTCGGAAACCAATCATTATAATATTTCCCATTTCACGAATCACTTCATCTCCTGCCGCATGGCCATAGGTATCGTTAATAGATTTAAAAAGATCCAGATCAATCATCAATAAAGCTAAATTCTCATTATGTGTTTTAGCCCAAGAAAGTTCCCTTTGAGCCAACTTCAGAAACTCTGGCCGATTATAAAGACCACTCAAGGAATCTGTAGTAGCTAAAACAGTTAGCTTTTCCTGCACCTTTTTCTTATCTGTAATATCTCGAATAGATTTAAGCATCCTCATTTTTCTACCATCCGAAATACCCAGCGGCACTGTGACAACCTCAAAAAACCGCTCTTCTCCGGCAACCACCGAAGAAAATTCCTGGGTAGCCTCACTTTTAAATATTTCCAGCAGCTCCGGTTCCCGATTGAATATACTTTCTAAAGGAAAAGTATCTAATGAAATGTTTAAGGCGCCAAAAATCTCTTTAGCTGCTTTGTTGTAATCTATAACCTTCAGCTCTGATTCCAATATGATCATGCCATCAAGACTGTTTTCAAAAATTGTTTCTCGAGCAAGAGTCTTTATTTCCAAAAAATCATACTTTATAATGCCGTAACCAATAATAAATATAGAAATGGGCATTATCAAAGCCGTATAATCGATGCTCCACTTATTGAAAGCGCAAACAATCAGCATGACTCCAATTAGTGGAAGCAAAGAGGCAAAAAAGAACACCATGAATTGCGGTCTGGTGTAGCCAGCTCGCTTTTTTTGATATTCTAAATAATAAATGATAATGGTCAGACATAAACACAATATAGTATATGAAATGTTAAAGTAGTACCAGAAACCTCTTTCCATATATAAGAAATAATATCCAAAAAGCTGTTTTACTTCCCAATTTTTATAGAAAAGATGGTGCCAATTATTAGTGAGGCGCATGAAAAAAGTAGTCACAGGCACAAAAAAAAGCAAAACAGCCAACCGCCTACTTAGGGTATAGATGTTTTTAGTATAAAGTAGAGCCACCGTCAGCCATAATACAGAAATAAAAGGTAAACCTATATATTGAATTTGATTCCAAAAAATCAATTCTTGCAGATTGCTATTATGGAGAATCATTAAATAACCAAATAAATAAAAACTGACACAAAAGGTCAGGGCAGAGAATGCCTTCAGGTAATTAGCTCTGCCCTTTGAAAAAAAGTAGGCGGCAAAAAACTGAGTTAGCAGAACTGCAACAAATAGATAAAGACTAAGTAATAATTTCACAGAAAAGCACCTCAAATCTCAGGTTGTATCTTCTTTTCTTTCCATTAAATATATCTATTCATTTTTGCGTAGCTCAAAGCACAAAATGACTTGAAAACCAACCAATAAAAGATGTTGCAGATGGACTGTTATTACTAATGTTTTTGGCTTTTTATAGCTATATTAAAGGAGAATATGCAAATACCTGAATGACAGCAATCACAATAGACATTCTACTGTATTTTAAATTTCTCGGGTTTTTCAACTTTCATTCTGATTATAGTGCCACATTCAGTACAAACATCAACTATTACGGCACTTCCAGTCGTAAATATTTTTCCCATTGGTATCAAAGCTGCATAACCCTCTAATTTTCCTTTTCCAATTTTGTTACTACCACAAACAGTGCATCTTAGTTCCTGCATACGTGAAATACCTCACTTATTCTCAACTGTTTCTATTTAAGGTCATAATGTCCATCAGCATCCTGGACAATTAACGCCATCTATCATCGGGCATTTAGTATAACTGTAGTATTCAAGATCAATCCCTCATCTTTGCCTTATTCATATGAATTCGAGCATATCTATTTTCATTTTCATGCCATCGAATAATGCCTATTATAATGCTGAAGATTGTAAGCAATACCAGAATAAAAATTAGATGGCTTCCCGATAATGCAATAAGGATATCTGTTGGGGTACGTCCATTTGCAAAAAGTTGTCCTAAACTTACAAACACTACCATTAATATAAAAGATATAACAACACCTACAATAAGATTTACGCCAAAGCCTCTTTCTCTTGACTTACTCCATTTCACAAAAAATCGTTCATCCAATTTATTATCTATATTCAAAAACTCTCGAATGAAACCGATAACAATTAGTAGAATTATGCCCGGATAATAAATGTACGCATAATGAAGCTGATTAAATAATGGCCAGCTTAACAAACTAATTGATAATATAACACTTATAATTATCCGTTTTGATTTAGGAAAGATCATTTTTACCACCTCATGAATTAAAAACTACACCTCTTTTATTTCACATTTTAGCATATCTTCTCAAAACACCACCTAATAATACCGAACAGTGTATCGTTTCTCTCTGGTTTCTGATATTTATTTTCGCATAATCTTATCCAAGGCTTTTAGTTAACTGCTCAAAATAAAAATAATGCGAAGACCAAAACCAATTTTCAGCAAATTATCTATTCCTCGATAGGGATTACAATTTTCTTTTTAAATAATCCTTTACCAACCAACAAGATAATCTAAAAGAGCAATAACTTATAAGACCTCTAGATTGGATAGGGATCTTCCAAAATACAAACTTTGAAATAAAAATAGGGTATTATCTCTTAAAATTAAGCCATAATACCCTTATTTAGATTACTTGTTAAAGATTGACGAGACTTGGGCAGGAAACCCACCCAACGCGCTGACAGGGTCGTCAGCCCCTACATCGATTAATGTTTGTTGTTAATAGCCGCCTGGGCGGCAGCAAGTCTGGCTACCGGAATTCTATAAGGCGAACAACTTACATAATTCAAGCCGATCATGTGGCAGAACTCTATTGATTCCGGTTCCCCTCCATGCTCACCGCAAATTCCTAATAGGATTTCGGGTTTTACAGACCTGGCCTTTTGAGATGCAATAGTCATTAATGCCCCCACACCATTTCTGTCCAAGACTGCAAAAGGATTATCTTTAATAATTTTCTTGTCCAAATAAACAGGTATAAACTTGCTTTCAGCATCATCTCGGCTGAAGCCTAAAGTAGTCTGGGTCAGATCATTGGTACCGAAGGAGAAGAAATCGGCCTCCTGAGCTATTACATCAGCAGTTACACAAGCCCGGGGCAGTTCTATCATGGTGCCGATGCAGAATTTCAACTGAATTCCGGTTTCGGCAGATACTTTTTCATAGACATCGAGTATTTCATTTTTTAGTATGCTAAGCTCTATTACATCCATTACCAATGGTATTTCTACTTCTGTGAATGTCTCGATTCCTTCTTTTTTCAGCATAACCATAGCTTCAAAAATAGCCCTGGCCTGCATACGGTAAATTTCCGGATAAGTTATGCCTAACCGGCATCCTCTGTGGCCCAACATAGGATTTTTTTCCGCCAGAGAATGAATTTTTTTAAGCAGTTCTTCTTTTTCGTACAATTCATGGTTGTTGATTTTATTAAACTTCATTTCAGCTATTTCCAGCAATAGCTCTTCATAGGCTGGAAGAAATTCATGTAATGGCGGATCTAAAAGTCTTATAGTTACCGGATGTGGTGCCATGGCTTTCAGGATCCCATAAAAATCCTCCCGCTGCATTGGCAGCAACTTTTCCAGTGCCGCTTCCCGTTCAGAAACATTTTCTGCCAGGATCATCTCTTGTACAAACGGCAATCTTTCAGATTGCATAAACATATGCTCTGTTCTGCACAGGCCGATACCTTCGGCACCGAATTCTCTAGCCCGGGCTGCGTCCTGGGGAGTATCAGCATTGGCTCTGATGGAGAGACTTTTTATATCATCTGCCCATTTCAAAAGTTGTTGAAACTCATCTGAAAGAGTTGGTTCAATCATGGGAACTTCACCCAGCATTACATTGCCGGTAGCTCCGTCAACGGTAATAATATCTCCTTCTTTAACTACGGTCCCATTGACCATAAAGCAACGCTTAACCGGGTCTATTTTTAAGGTCTCACAACCACAGACACAGGGTTTTCCCATACCCCTTGCTACAACTGCAGCATGAGAAGTCATACCTCCCCTCGAGGTCAACACGCCCTGGGCATTAATGATACCGTGAATGTCATCAGGAGTGGTTTCATTTCTCACCAGTACGACCTTCTCACCTGCTTCTCCCATTTTTTCAGCATGGTCAGCACTGAACACCACTTTTCCGCAAGCTGCACCTGGTGAAGCCGGAAGTCCAACTGCAATAGCTTCTATATTATGATGGCTGTCAATTTGTCTATGTAAGAGCTGGTTTATTTGATTCGCATCCAGTCTGAGCAATGCTTCTTCTATGTTTATAATACCTTCGTTGACCATATCCACTGCAATCTTTACAGCAGCTTTTGCAGTACGTTTGCCATTTCTGGTCTGAAGCATATAAAGTTTTCCTTTTTCCACAGTAAACTCAATATCCTGCATATCACGATAATGGTTTTCTAATTTTTTGCAGGTATCAACAAACTGATCGAAAACTCCCGGTAGTTTTTCCTTTAACTCCAGAATAGGCATCGGAGTACGTATTCCTGCCACTACATCTTCTCCCTGGGCATTAATCAGAAATTCGCCGTATAATTCATTCCTTCCGGTAGACGGGTCACGAGTAAATGCAACTCCAGTACCGCAATCCTCTCCCATATTCCCGAAAGCCATACACTGAATATTTACTGCTGTACCAAGTTTGCTATCGATCTTATTTAATTTACGATAAATGATTGCTCGTTGATTGTTCCAGGAATCAAATACGGCTTTTATGGCTAAATTCAACTGTTCCCTTACATCCTGGGGAAAGTCAAACTCCTTGATTTCTTTTACCAGAGCTTTGTATTCATTGATCAATAATATAAGTTCTGTTTCCGGAATTTCATAATCGAAAATCAGACTTAATTTCCGTTTATATCTTTCCACAATTTCTTCAAAACGGGTATGATCTATATCCAGCACTACATTACTGAACATTTGTATAAAACGGCGATAGCAATCATAGGCAAATCTTCTGTCATTAGTAAGGTTTGCCAGCCCAATCACTGATTCATCATTTAAACCCAGATTAAGAATTGTATCCATCATCCCCGGCATTGAAACCGGAGCACCTGATCTTACCGAAACCAGCAAAGGGTTATCTTTATCACCGAATACTTTTCCGGTTTTTCCCTCCAGGTCATTTAAGGCTGCCGCCACTTCATCCCACATCCCAGCAGGGAATTCGTTATCCTGGTTCAAATATTCATTGCATGCTTCTGTGGTGATTGTAAAGCCCGGAGGTACCGGCAGGCCTATATTGGTCATCTCCGCTAAATTAGCCCCTTTACCGCCTAACAATGAGCGCATATTGGAACTTCCTTGGGCAAACAAGTAAACATATTGGTTGCTAGACATTACTTATCCTCCTATAGTATATTTCCATTATTTTACTAGCTGTTTCTTCAACTGCCTTATTGGTAACATCTATTACTGGACAACCTAAACGTTTCATAATTTCATCAGAGTATTCAAGTTCCTCAAGTATTCTTTCATAATTTGCATAGTTTGCCTGCCCTTTTAGACCTAGTGTCATCAAACGCTCAGTTCTAATATGATTCAACAAATCCGGTTTTATAGTTAAACCAATGACTTTTCCTTTTTCCGCTTTAAAAAGCGCATCTGGGGGAGGTACTTCCGGAACTAACGGTACATTCGCGACTTTTATTCTTTTATGAGCCAGATACATGGATAAAGGAGTTTTTGAAGTGCGTGAAACTCCAACCAATACAATATCTGCCAGGTTGATTCCCCGGGGATCTTTGCCATCATCATATCGAACCGCAAACTCAACCGCTTCTATACGTTTGTAGTACATTTCGTCTACCTTTCTCAATAAGCCTGGTTCCCTTTTTGGTTCTATTTTACTTACACTTCTTAATGCACTGACCAATGGTCCTAAAATATCAACACAAATGACTTCCGAATTTTCGGCTGCTTTTTTTAAATGTACAGCCAGTTCCTCAATAACTAAAGTATAGGCAATCATGAATTTATTAACCCGTGCCTGATTAATAATCTCATCAATAGTCTGGGTATCCGAAATGTTCGGAACCCTTTTTATCTCCATATCTCCAGAATTAAACTGGCTGGCAGCCGCCCTCACTACCATTTCTGCCGTTTCTCCGATAGAATCTGATAATATATAGATTCCAGGTAAATGATTAGTCAAACTCCAACACCTCAGTCCCATTTTCCGCCAGGTCAAGAAACAGCCTGGCTATGTTTGTTTTAGTTACTTTGCCGACGACCTCGTATTTTTCTTCTCCCTCAACATCAAGAAAGCATTTGACAACCGGAAGGCTGTCGATTTCATGTACCACAATCTTCTTTACAACTGAAACCACTGTTTCTTCTGCATAAGCAGTAATTATATTTGGCATGCGTGTCATAATTACACTGACCGGAACCTTGTGTATCTCTGCCTGCCCCAGTGTGGTTTTTAAAAAATCCTTACGTGATACTATGCCGGATAAAAGGTTATCATTGCTTACGACAAATATACTGCCACAGTCTTCCACGAAAAGAGTAACAATGGCATCATAAATGCTGCAATTTTCTCTTATTATTACCGGCCTGGACTGAATATCCTTGACCCGATAGCCTTTTAATATTTTGCCTATCTCATTTACAGTTCTTTCATTTTTGTATGTGTAGCCAACCCGGGGTTTGGCTTCCAAATACCCGGACATGGTCAAAACAGCTAAATCAGGCCGCAATGCTGCCCGAGTGACATTTAATAGATTGGCGATCTTCTCCCCGGTAATTGGGCCATCTCTTTTAACGATTGCCAGTATTTTTTCCTGCCGATCATTCAAGTCGATAATTATCACCACCAATATGCTATACTTTTTGAGTCATTTTCAATCAATTATATATACTATATTTAATTTGTTGAACATGTTCAATATTTTTCTAAACTAATTTACTAAAATCGGCAGCAAAATTACATAAATTTGCAATAATTTTCAACATACCCAAACGGGACGCTTTTAATTGGGGATCAGGAGACATTACCATAACCTGATCAAAAAAGGCATCTATAAAAGGTCTCAGGTTCACTATTGCTTTTAGCCCTGTTTCATAATCTTTCATTTCAAAACTGGCTTTCACTTGCGGACAGACAATTTTTATCTCTTTGAGCAGTTTAATCTCAGTTTCTTCCAAAAGTACAGTTTCTTCAACTTCTTCGCTTTCCCAGGTTTTACTCAAATTATTTGCACGATTGTATACCACCATAAAGTCTTCCATCATAGCAGATTTTTTGAAATTACTTATTGCCTGTATACGCTGTTCTATCTCTTCCGGATCTTTCACCGGAGCAGCAAATACTGCATCAATTACATCGTATGAGTAACCTCTTTCTTGAAGAATACTGCGCAACCGCTGATGGATAAAATCCAAAACATCACTGATAACTTCTTCCCTGGAACGATCCAATTGTTCATCTGCCAAATTGTCATAGGCTTTGCCAATTGATTTTTCTAAATCTATTCCAGGTTTTTTATCTAGTATTATGGTTGCTATACCGATTGCCTGACGTCTGAGTGCATAGGGGTCCTGGGAACCGCTGGGTTTTATGCCGATAGCAAAAAAGCTGGTCAAATGATCGATTTTTTCTGCCAGGCTCAAAACAATACCTATAGGTGAAGATGGTAACTCATCACCTGCAAAGCGGGGCAAATAATGTTCATAAATTGCATTGCAGATTTCTGCCTTTTCTCCTGCCTTAAGTGCATAATACCGGCCCATTATTCCCTGTAATTCAGGAAATTCATACACCATATTACTTAAAAGGTCGGCTTTGCATAAAAAGGCAGCCCGGTCTGCCAGTTTATAATCAATTCCTTTCATTTGCCCAGCTATAAATGCTGTATTCATCTGTAGACGGGATACTTTTTTCCTTACTGAACCAAGTTTTTCATGGAATAAAACTGAGTCCAGTTTCTCTACCACTTCATCCCAATTCTTTTTCAGATCTTCGTTCCAGAAGAACAGAGCATCTTCCAGGCGGGCTTTTAAAACTCTTTCATTACCGGCGCGCACGAAATCAAGATTATCAGCAGTTCCATTATTCACCCCAATAAACCCCGGCATTAGTTTCCCCTCTTTATCGAAAACCGGAAAATATCTTTGGTGTTCGATCATGCTGGTAGTCAAAACTTCCTGGGGAACTTCCAGATAGGATGGATTAAAACTGCCATAAAAGGCGGTGGGATATTCAACCAGATAAGTTATTTCATCTAATAAGTTTTCATTATCCATAGGCTCACCACCAACTTCAGCAGCCACCGCTTTAATTTGTCTTGAGATCACCTCTTTTCGCTCTTGCTGGTTTAAAATCACAAAGTTCTGTTTGAGCTGCTCACGGTAGTGGGAAACATTTTTCAACTCAATTATTCCATTGGATAAAAACCTATGTCCAATAGTATGCATTACGCTCTCAATATTTTCTATTTTCAGTTCAATAAGCTGGTCATCATAAATAGCTGTCAGCCACCTTATGGGACGGGCAAATTTGAACTGGTGATAACCCCAGCGCATAGACTTGGGAAAACTTAATGATTGAATAATATCTGTCAATATGGAAGGTAATACTTCCTGACTTAAAAGTCCCTGGTCTTTTTTTATGGCATACATATACTCAACACCTGAGTATTCCCTTACTGTCAGCTCTTTAAAATCCAAGCCCTGACTTCTGGCAAAACCGAGGCCTGCTTTACTGGGATTCCCTTCCCCATCAAAGGCTGCACTTTTCTTGGGCCCGCGGTTCTCAACCAATGCATCCTCCTGCTTTTCGTCAAGTTCTTTGACCAAGAGTGTAAGACGTCGCGGGGTTCCAAAAGTATTGATAGACTGATATCTCAATCTTGCTTTATTTAATTTTTGCTCAGCTATATCTTTCAAGTCTGCGATTGCTTTTGGCATATACGCTGACGGTATTTCCTCCACACCAATTTCCAATAATATATCTTTAACCATCTGCTTAAGCCTCCTTAACTTCTAAAATCTGCCTGCGCATAGCCTCGTCTTTGATCAGTGGATAGCCCAGTCTTTTTCTTTGTTCCAGGTATTTTCCTGCAACCATTCGGGCCAGGTTTCTGACCCTTAATATATAACCGGTCCTTTCAGTAACACTGATAGCTCCCCTTGCATCCAGCAAATTAAAAAGATGAGAACATTTCAAGACATAATCATAAGCAGGCTGGACCAGGTCATGCTCTGCTACTTTAAGCGCTTCTTTTTCGCACAGGTTGAACATAGCTGTCAGTGCTGCCGTATCAGCAAATTGAAAATTATAATGGGAATAATCTACTTCGGTTTGATGGTGGACATCAGCATAAGTAATTCCATCTGCCCATTCAATATCAAAAACACTTTCCTTATTTTGAATATACATGGCAATTCTCTCCAACCCATAGGTAATTTCAGCACAAACCGGAAAACAGTCAAAACTGCCGCATTGCTGAAAATACGTGAACTGTGTTATTTCCATACCATCAAGCCAGATTTCCCAGCCTAAACCCCAAGCGCCAAGAGTAGGAGATTCCCAGTTGTCTTCAACCAGTCTGATATCATGTTCCTGTGGATTGATCCCGATTTGTTTCAGGCTTTCAAGATATAAATCGATTACATTATCCGGTGATGGCTTTAAAATTACCTGGAATTGATAATAGTGCTGCAAGCGGTTGGGATTCTCTCCGTAGCGGCCGTCGGTGGGGCGGCGGGACGGTTCCACATAGGCTACCTGCCACGGTTCAGGGCCCAAAGCCCGCAAAAAAGTCGCCGGATTCATGGTTCCTGCTCCTTTTTCCACATCATATGGCTGCTGAATAATACAACCCTGCTTACCCCAGTATTCTTGCAGGTTTAATATGATCTCCTGAAAATTCATGTTATAAACCCCCTAGTATTTTTAAAAATAAAAAAACTCGTCTCCTGGAGACAGGGACGAGCAAACCCGCGGTTCCACCCTGATTGGCTTGACTTTAAAGCAAGCCCACCTCTTGATCCGGGCTTTACTAACCAAAACTGGCTTTCCTCCCGGCAACTCCAAAGCCCCTTCAAAGACTCCGCTCATCGGCTTCCACCAATCCCGACTCTCTAAACAGCCAGATGTCTTCTACTCTTCTTTTTCATCGTTGTCATTATATTTTTATTATTAATAAGTTTATCAACCCGGAATGCCTGTGTCAATTTAGTTGGGTAAGGCGTTTTAGTTTTCTGATGGTATTTTTGAGATTGAATTTTCTTTCCAGATGATACTCAAGGTAGCTTTCCAGTATATGTTCCAGCCTGGACTGGGCGGAATCAGTTACTTTAAGCTTATTTAAGATACCAGGATCTGCAGTGATCAGTAATTTCATTATTGACAACACTTCTCCCGAAATGGGCAATGAACCGGATATATTACTTTTGCATTCGTCGCAAATAACTCCGCCTTCTGCCGGACTGAAGCAGCTAAAGTTCTTCTGCTTTTTGCCGCAAGAGACACATTCCAGCAAAAATGGCTTATACCCAAGGTTAGTAAGTAACCTCATTTCAAAAAAACGTATCAGCAAAGGATTGTACCCCACTTGATCAATGATCTGTAGAACTGTCAGTGCTATATGAAACAGCTCAGGCATCTTTACCTTGTCCATAAGACTTTTGTCCAGTAATTCCATAATATATATGCAATATAAAGTACGTAATAGGTCTTCCCTGGAATTTCCAAAAAAATCTAGTAATTTACCCTGGGTAATTATATCCATGGATTTGCCTTGGCTGAAGTATAAAGAAGAAAATACAAAAGGCTGAACACATGCTCTCAGGCTGCTGTTTGGTTTTTTGGTACCTTTGGCAACAGCACTTATTTTGCCTTCTTTTTCCGTAAAAATGGTGACGATTTTATCAGATTCCCGATAATCCATTGCTTTTAAGACTATGCCTTTACTGCGGTAATACACTATTTTCCTCCCCAAAAAGCGTTAAACACATTAACAGGTTCATTGACTGTTTCAACCTTTATGGCTAATTGTTCATGCAACCAATCTGTAAAAGCCAGAGCCTGGTATTTATCTATACTTTGATAATCAAAGGCCAGGTAAATCTTATGTACATCATTGATACCTAGACGGCTGATTCTTTTTATCAATAGGCTGGGATTCTTATAATATTGGTTGTTGATATAGATAAATATATGATTATTATACTTGCTCATCCGGTTTTCGGCAGTTATTGAAAATTTTCCTGCAGGCTCTGCTCTGTAATCAGCTAGATTCAGTACAGTTTTGGTAATACTGACTAGCGCTTTTTCCTGCTTGATCAAGGCCCAACGTGGTAAAACTGCTATGACAGCCGGAGAATTGATATCTTTTAAAATGGCATGGATTTTTTCAACTTTCATCCCGTCCCGCATATAGCTGTGTACCGTATAACCTGCCATTTGAGGGACAATAATTATATCCGGTCCCAAGCCCAGTGTGGGCAGATGATGGCCGCCGTCAAATACCACTGCCCGATACCCATGCTGATACATTTTATCCAGATAAGTTTTCCCTTTTGCAGTGGTATGCCA
>LSQX01233954.1_pt1 | contig 17511 bp, 17 predicted proteins | sample 654561 | NCBI WGS metagenome assembly LSQX01 (sample SAMN04489861, study PRJNA283612) | anaerobic digester metagenome | isolation source: 4 biogas reactors fed with cattle manure at either 37C or 55C with and... | place: Denmark: Kongens Lyngby | collected 2014
GGTCTGGACAGTCCGTTATGGAGATGAGCCATAGATCAGCTGATTATAAGAAGATTATTGAGGATGCTGAGCAAGATCTTAGAGATCTTATGAACATTCCTGATGACTATGCAGTTCTCTTTCTACAGGGTGGAGGAACACTTCAGTTCTCCATGGTTCCACTAAATCTTCTTAATGGAACAAAGAAGGCTGACTATGTAGTTACTGGTCAGTGGGGAAAGAAAGCTTTCCAGGAAGCACAGAAGTTTGGTGATGTAAGAGCTCTTGCTAGTTCTGAAGATAAGACATATTCATATATTCCTAAGTTTAATAAGGAAGATATTAGAGATGATGTTGACTATGTACATATTTGCTACAACAACACAATCTTTGGAACACACTACAATGAACTACCAGATGTTGGAGAGCACCTACTTGTTGCAGACATGTCATCATGCATCCTTTCAGAGGAAGTAGATGTAACAAAGTTTGGTCTAATTTATGCTGGAGCACAGAAGAATGTTGCACCTGCAGGAATGACAATTGTAATTGTACGCAAGGACCTTCTTGGAAATTGCCAGGAGAATACTCCTGTTTATCTTGACTACAAGATTCATGCAGACAAGGGCTCAATGTATAATACACCTCCTTGCTTCACAATATATGTAGCTGGTCTCGTATTTAAGTATCTTAAGAAGAACGGTGGAGTTAAGGCTACTCATGAGAAAGATGTTGTCAAGGCTCAGAAGATTTATGATTTCCTTGATCAGTCAGGCCTATTTAAGGGAACAGTTGAGAAGGAAGACAGATCTCTTATGAATATCACTTTCGTAACAGGAGATCCTGACCTAGATAAGAAATTCATTGCTGGAGCAAAAGAGCGTGGAATGGTTAATCTAGCTGGTCACAGAGTTGTAGGTGGTATGAGAGCAAGTTGTTACAATGCTATGCCTGAAGAGGGCGTAGATGCACTTGTAGCTTATATGAAGGAGTTCGAAGCTGAAAACAAATAATTCAAGTAGAGTTATTAATAAGACGAAAAAGTTGGTGGTGGCCATCGTAGCAATGCTTATGGCATTAGTACTGATGTCCACCATTAGTTTTGATATTTTTGCCGCTGATAGTAGTTCAGAAGAGACTGACAATAGCAACACAAATAGCACTGAAACGGTTGCTGTTCCCGAGGTTGCTGCAGGTGGCGCTATTGTGATGTCTGCATCCACAAGCCAGGTTGTGTATTCTGCACATGGAGACCGCAAATTGCAACCTGGAGGTCTTACAAAGATTATGACAGCCATGATTGTAATAGACAGCATGCATAGTACAAAAGAATATAATAATAAAATTGAAATTTCTGCTGATATGGCAAGCAGAGATCCTAATCTACCAGAAGCTGGGACAAAAGTTAGCATTGACGAGTTTATCTATTATATGCTTGCAAAAAATTCTGATGTTGCAAATGAGATTCTCGTCGAATATGCGGCATCTTCGTCAGATGTATTTGTAAGTATGATGAATTCTAAAGCTGCAAACATCGGACTAATGAATACACAGTTTGCAAATACAAATGGAGCCTACAATGCTAATCAGTATTCCACAGCTGTAGATATGGCAGTTATTGTTCAAACAGCTTTGCGATATGAACATATTAGAGATGATTTATTAGAAACCGAAAAAGATGTTGATTATAAGTATATGACGGGGTCGGTTAAAAGTAATATGACTGAACCTGTGGAATCAAGTCAGTACCTTGGACTGTCTTCAAAGGATGATATGCAACTGATTACTGTTTTGCTTGAGGAACCTGAAGAGAATAGACAGGCAGATGCTGCAGCTATTACTAAATATGGTTTTAAGACAGTCACAACTAATGTCCTTGTATCTGCTGGCAAGAAAGAAGGAACAGCAAGAGTGCGTAATGGAAACATTACACATGTCAAAGCATATACAGCTACAAAAGGGTTTGCTTATGTTCCTTCAGAAGGAAGCGACTCGCTAATTAAGACAAAAGTAGTAATGGATGAGAATCTTGTCGCTCCATTAAAAAAAGGAGCTAAGGTCGGCGAATATCAAATCTATGTAGCAGATGAACTAATTGGTACAGTAGACTTAATTACAAAAAATGAAGTAAAGAAAGGATGGTTCCTTTCTTCAATATATATTTCAAATCTTACAACTGTTGTCATTGCAACAATTATTGGCTTGGTTATTCTAATTTTCTTGAGAATTGTTTACGTTCAAAGAAGGCGAAAGAAGCGTATAGCTATAAAAAGAAGACAAAAAGCCAGAGAACTGGCTATTCAGCAGAAAGAACTCGAAGAGGATAGACGGAGAAGGGGCTGGGATTTATAACAGAGTAAAATGAGTTTTATTATTCAAGAAGAATTAAAGAAACTTCCAACTTCGCCTGGAGTATATTTGCATAAGGATAGTCTTGGAGAAATAATTTATGTTGGAAAGGCGATTAATCTAAGAAATAGAGTTAGACAGTATTTCCGGAAGCAAGATGATCCAAAGGTAAAGGCTTTAGTCTCAAACATAGCTGAATTCGAATATATAAGCTGTGCTACCGAGATGGAAGCTCTCGTTTTGGAGTGTAATCTTATAAAAAAATATATGCCTAAGTATAATATTTTGCTTAAGGACGATAAAAGCTATCCGTATATCAAGGTTACAACGGCTGAGGATTTCCCGAGAATCTTCAAAACCCGAAAACTGATACATGATGGGAATACCTATTTTGGACCATATTCCGATGTAAATGCAGTTACTGAAATCATCAAAATGATTGACGAGCTGTATGTCTTTAAAAAATGTTCAACGCTCTCTTTTCATGAGGGAGTTCGACCATGCTTAAATTATCACATCGGGAAGTGTAAAGGCATATGTATAGGTGCAGCTGATTCAGCAGAGTATCAAGCGAACATAAAGGAAATCATTGATGTCTTAAATGGCAAAGATTCAGAACTAATTGCGCTTTTAGAGAGGAAAATGTACGAGGCTTCAGATAAGATGGAATTCGAGTCTGCTGCAAAGTATAGAGATTACATTGATGCATTAAAGAAACTTAGCGAAACTCAGCGTGCGGCGATGGTCAAGGAAAGAGATGTCGATATTCTTATACCTATTATAACTTTGCAAAATGGAATTGTAGTCCAATATACGGTTCGTGACGGAAAACTTGTGGGTCGAGAGGTCAACTATCTACGAGATGAGGGGGCAATTAACAGCGACTCTGAAAGAAAAGATTTAGTTGAAGCTTTTATCAAGCAATTCTATGCATCATCGAGAAGGTTGCCAAAAGAAATTCTGCTAAACGTAAATGTGTCAGATGCTGAACTAATAACGGGCTTTCTAAATCAGATTAATGAAACGAACGCGAGTGAGGGTTCAGATAATTATCATAAAACTAAATTGCATTTCCCTGAACGAGGGGAGAAAAAAGATCTTCTTCAACTTGCAATTGCAGATTCAATTGAGCTTGCAAAATCTCTAGATGAAAGAGCTACAAGGGAGAAAGAGAGAGTTGCTGCTTTAAGAGATGAAATATCTACACTAATTGAGAAGTGTTGCGAGCTAAGCGTTATGGTTCCTCAGCTTATTTCGGAAGATGATGAGAGAGAATACAGAGTTGAAGCATTTGATATTTCTAATCTGAATGGACTGGATACTGTTGGAGCAATGGTTGTGTATGAAGGTCGCAAGGCAATTAGGGATGACTATAGAAAATTCAAAATTCGAACAGCTGCAAACGGAGATGATTATGCAAGCTTGCAAGAAGTAATCTACCGTAGACTAAAAAGACTTAAGAATAGAGATGACGGATTCGATAATCCGCCAGATATAATGTTTATCGACGGAGGATTAGGTCAAGTTCATGCGGTAAGAACGGTAATGGATGCATTCGGCATATTGATTCCTGTAGTTGGGCTTGCAAAGGATAATGCGCATAGAACGAGAGCCATAGTTTTTGAAGATGGTTCAGAGATAGACCTTAAAACAAATAAAATGCTTTTCAGTTATGCCGGTACAATTCAAGAAGAGGTCCACAGATTTGCAATTACTTTTATGCGTGGAGTTAGAAGCAAACAAATGCTGAAGTCTGCACTAGAAGACATACCTGCGATTGGCCCTAAAAGAAGAACGAATCTTCTTAAACAATTTGGTTCGATCGATGCAATTAAAGTAGCTGACTACGAGTCTTTGATGGAAACTCCGGGGATGAATTCTAAGGCGGCAGAAAGCGTTATGGCATTTTTCCAAGAAATTGAAGAGAAGAGTAAATAGCTTGATATAAAGGTTGGTTCGTGCTATATTTAGCACAGTATTATTTCTTATAAGATAAGGAGAGGTATTATGTCAGACGAAATTAAGGATACTATGGATACAGAAGATGATATCATTACTCTAGAGTTCGATGATGATACAGCTGTAGATTGCTATGTTCTTGGAACATTTGAGCTTGATGGCAAGGAGTATATTGCACTTGAGCCACAGGACGACACAGAAGAGGTTTACATCTATGGATACAAGACTGTAGCCGATGATGAATTTGAACTTGTAGACATCGAAGACGATGCTGAGTTCGATAAGGCTGCTGCAGAATTCGACAAGATTGTTGAAGAAATGGAAGCAGAGTAGTCCACTCTAGATACTTGGTTTATAGACTAAGACTATAGCAAGAATGGACAAGTTTAATAACTTGTGTAAAACAAAGGCGTACCAATATATTGGTACGCCACTATTTGCGGATGTGGCGGAATTGGCAGACGCGCACGGTTCAGGTCCGTGTGAGTAACTTCGTGAAGGTTCGAGTCCTTTCATCCGCACCACTTTTCTATAGAGTTTGACAATGGTCAAATCTTGTACTACACTTAATTCAATTGAATAAGGTCTTCAGGGCAGGGTGTAATTCCCTACCGGTGGTAAAGCCCACGAGCGGAGCAGCAATGCAAAGCAGATTCGGTGTAATTCCGAAGCCGACAGTATAGTCTGGATGAAAGAAGATAGATAAATGCATATTGTTAACAAATTTTTGTTAACTTAGTATTAGGTATTTTGCTCTGATTAGATTTTAGAATCTTATCAGAGCCTTTTTATTTAGTACAAGCTAGATTTTTGCATGCTTTTTTGCCTTGAGTTTTATATTCAGGGCATTTTTATTTATGGAGGAAATTATGGATGACACAAAGTATATGCAGTTAGCTCTGGAGCTTGCTGCAAAAGGCACTGGCAAAGTCAATCCGAATCCTTTGGTCGGAGCAGTAATTGTAAAAGACGGCAAGATTATTGGAGAAGGTTATCACGAGAAATATGGGGAGCTTCATGCTGAACGAAATGCTCTTGCAAATTGCAGTTCATCACCCAAAAGTGCAACAATGTATGTAACACTTGAGCCTTGCTGCCATTATGGCAAAACTCCACCCTGCACAGAGGCAATTATTGAGAATAGAATTGCGAAAGTTGTCGTAGGAACTCTTGACCCTAATGAAAAAATGGCTGGCAAAGGGGTTGAAATTTTACGAAACGCAGGGATAGAAGTTCTAGTGGGGGTGCTCGAAGAAGAGTGCAAACGCATAAATGAAGTTTTCTTTCATTACATTACGACTAAAAGACCATATGTAGTCATGAAATATGCAATGACAATGGATGGAAAGATTGCGACGGTTACAGGCAAGTCGAAATGGATAACTGGAGAGATTGCTAGAAGAAATGTCCACAAGGACAGAAATAAGTATTTTGCAATCATGGTTGGTACCGGTACAGTCATATCAGATGACCCAATGCTCACTTGCAGAATTGATGATGGAAGAAATCCAATAAGGATAATTTGCGACAGCCGTTTGACAACATCGCTTGAGAGCCATATTGTCAAAACTGCAAATGAGGTTAGGACTATAATTGCGACGATTTGCGGCGATGAAGCAAAGCACAAGCCATATATTCAAAAAGGATGTGAAATAGTAGCTGTTAGCGAGGTTAAGGGGCATATTGACCTATCTGAACTAATGACTAAGCTTGGCGAAATGAAGATAGACAGTATTTTGCTTGAGGGTGGAAGCACATTAAATTTCTCAGCTCTTGATGCAGGAATCGTTAATAAAATCCAATGCTATATAGCACCTAAGATTTTTGGAGGAGTTTCAGCAAAAACTCCTGTCGGAGGAAGCGGAATCAAAGAGGTATATGATGCTGTTAAGGTTAAAAACAGCAAGGTTGTGATTCTAGAGAACGATATTATGATAGAAAGCGAGGTCGAGAATAATGTTCACAGGAATAGTTGAAGAAATCGGAGTTATAAAGTCAATAAGAAAGGGTGCGAAATCAGCAACTTTATCAGTAGCCGCAGACAAAATATTCAGCGACTTAAAGATTGGCGATAGTGTTGCCACAAATGGGGTTTGTCTAACAGTAACTTCTATAAGCGGCGAACTTTATACGGCTGATGTGATGAATGAGACGCTTTCAAGATCATCACTTGGGAGTCTAAAGATTGGCAGTAATGTCAATCTAGAAAGAGCGATGGCTGCCGATGGGCGTTTTGGAGGGCATATTGTCTCCGGACACATAGATGGTACGGGAAAAATAAAATCAATCACTCAAGACGATATATCCATTTGGTATACGATACAAGCGGACAGCAATATTATGCGATATATTGTTGAAAAAGGTTCAATAACTATAGATGGAATTAGCTTGACAGTCGCACGAGTTGACAGAAATAGTTTTGCTGTGAGCATTATCCCGCATACGGCAAAAGAAACAATTCTATCAGAGAAGAAAATAGGCTCTATTGTAAATCTGGAGAATGATGTAGTTGGAAAATACATTGAAAAGTTCATGTCGACGCCACAAGGAATTACTAAGGAATTTTTATTTGAAAATGGGTTTTAGGAGGTAAAACTATGTTTCAATTCAATACAGTGCCAGAAGCACTTGAAGCTTTGCAAAATGGAGAACTAATTCTAGTAACAGATGATGAGAATAGAGAGAACGAAGGAGACTTTATCTGTGCAGCAGAATTTGCAACAACCGATAACATTAATTTTATGGCCATTCATGGGAAAGGGCTTATCTGTATGCCAATGAGCCAGGCGTTTTGTACAAAATTGCAATTCCCACAAATGGTAACGCAGAATACCGATAATCATGAGACCGCTTTTACAGTCTCTATCGACCACATTGACACAACCACAGGAATCTCTGCGGCCGAGAGAAGCATCACTGCACTAAAAGTCGTAGACGATACTTCTAAGCCAGAAGATTTTCGCAGACCAGGGCATATGTTTCCACTCCTTGCCAAAAAGAACGGAGTTTTGGAAAGAAACGGTCATACCGAGGCAACTGTGGATTTGATGAAGCTTGCCGGTCTAAAAGAGTGTGGACTTTGCTGTGAGATTATGGCAGAAGATGGCACAATGATGAGAACTCCGCAACTCATAGATATTGCACAAAAGTGGAATATAAAGTTTATAACAATCGAAGCATTGCAAGATTACAGAAAGAAATTCGATAAGCTTGTGAATTGCGTTGCTAGCCCAATGCTGCCAACAGAATTCGGTGAGTTTAGAGCTTACGGATACGAGAATCTTCTAAATGGCGAACATCATGTTGCACTAGTAAAGGGAGAGATTGGCAATGGTGAAAATGTATTGTGCAGAGTTCATTCTGAGTGCTTGACTGGCGATGTATTTCATTCAGCAAAATGCGACTGCGGCAAGCAGCTTGAGAACGCTATGAGACAGATTGAGAAGGAAGGCCGCGGCATATTGCTGTACATGAGACAGGAAGGCCGTGGAATAGGCTTATTGAACAAGTTGAAGGCATATGAGCTTCAGAGTCAAGGCATGGATACAGTTGAGGCAAATATTGCGCTAGGTTTTGATGAGGATCTTCGTGAGTACTATATTGGAGCACAGATTCTTCGAAATCTAGGAGTCAAAACACTTCGCCTTATGACTAATAATCCAGATAAGGTTTACCAGCTGTCTGATTACTGCATTGAGATTGTTGAAAGGGTACCGATTGAGATTGAAGCTAACGAGTTTGACAAAGTATATTTACAAACAAAGCAAGAGAAAATGGGGCATTATCTGAACATTAAATAGTTTTAATGAAGAAGCAATTTTAAACGAAAATATTAATTACAAAAATTCTTAGGAGGAATGAATTATGAAAACTTATGAGGGGAAGCTAGTATCAAAGGAAATTAAGGTAGGTATTGTTGCAGCAAGATTTAATGAGTTTATCACTTCAAAACTACTTGGCGGTGCAATTGATGGACTATCTCGTCACAATGTATTGGACAAGGATATTGAGGTAGCGTGGGTACCAGGTGCATTTGAGATACCTCTAATTGCTTCAAAAATGGCAAAGAGTGGGAAGTATGATGCTGTTATTTGTCTTGGAGCAGTTATTCGTGGGGCAACAAGTCATTATGACTATGTATGTAGCGAGGTTTCGAAGGGTATTGCAAATGTATCTTTGAATAGCGACATTCCGGTAATGTTTGGTGTAGTAACAACAGAAAACATTGAGCAGGCTATTGAAAGAGCTGGAACAAAGGCTGGCAATAAGGGCTACGATTGTGCAATGGGCGCTATAGAGATGGTTAATCTTATTCGCGAGATTGAAGGCTAATGGCTAATTACATTTTTGACTATGATGGAACTCTTCATGAGACAATAAGAGTCTATGAACCTGCTTTTAGAAAGGCCTATGAGTATCTTGCCCGGAATAATTTGATGGAGCCTAGAACTGTAACGACAGAAGAGATTGCATCTTATCTTGGGTTTTCCGCAAAAGATATGTGGGATAGTTTTGCACCTGAAATTTCTGAAGAAGACAAGTTGCATTGCAGCTCATTGATTGGGGATGAGATAATTAACCAAATCAAGGAAGGTAATGCAAGGCTGTATTCAAATGCGATAGATACATTGAAAGCTCTGAAAGCAAAAGGACATACACTAATTTTTCTCAGTAATTGCAAAGAACAGTATATGAACGAGAACCGAAATTATTTTGGCTTGGATAGATTTTTTGACGATTACTATTGCTGCGAGAAATATGACTTTGCCCCAAAATATGAAATCTTTAGTACTATTAAGGAGAAACATAGTGGTGAATTCATTGTAATTGGCGATCGATTTCACGATATGGAGATTGCGCAGAAGCATAATTTAAAGTCAGTCGGTTGCCTATATGGTTATGGAAGTCCAGAGGAGCTTGAGTGCGCAAGTGTAAGAATTGACGACATTTCGCAAATATTATCTGCAGAGGTTGAATAGATTATTAGCGCAACAAAAAATCAACTCTCGTGGTATACTTTAAATGTAATTCGAGAGGAGATTTGATATGAAGGTATTATTTGTAAATGCTTGTATTCGAGAAAAATCTAGAACGCAGAAAATGTGTAATTCTTATCTATCTAGATTCAATCCTGAAGAGATTGAGGTTGTGGACTTAAATCTGTTATCCATTCTACCGCTTACTAGAGAAACTCTCGATAAGCGAGACGAGGATATACAGAAGAAAGATTTGAAAAGTGCAGATTATGACTTGGCAAAGCAATTTGCTAGAGCAGATAGAATTGTTGTGGGCGCACCATACTGGGACTTCTTCTGCCCGGCGGTGTTGAAGGCATATTTTGAGCAGGTTTGTGTCAACGGAATTGCATTTGGATATCCAGGAGGAGTACCGACTGGAATGTGCAATGCAAAAGAACTTGTGTATATCACGACAGCGGGCGGATATATTCCAAAAGAGAGTTCTATAGAGTTTTACATTAGTGAGCTATGTCAGCTCTTCGGAATCCCCAATTTTAAATTCTATAAAGCAGAGGGATTAGATATTTACGGCAATGATGCAAAGAAAATAGTGGATAAATTTGAATTCTAATTAATGACTTTTTTAAGAAGCGCAGAGAAATTATTCTTTGCGCTTCTTTTATATAATATAAAGAAACTCATATTGACATTCATCAATATATGCTTTAACATATAGACAGTTATCAATACGAGGTGATTAATATGAATGAAATTGATGCAGCACTAATATTCAAAGTTCTTTCGGACTCTAATCGATTAAAGATTATAAAGATGCTTTCTAATGGGGAGAAGTGCGCGTGCAAGCTTCTTGAAGCGTTAGAAATAACTCAACCAACCTTATCACATCATATGAAGATGCTTTGTGAATGCGATCTTGTCGTTCCAAGGAAGGAAGGAAAGTGGACGCATTATTCCCTGAACAGTGATATTTTTGCTGAGTTTATCGCTTTTATCAAATCATTGGATGATTCAAAACCATTGAAATCCACTGAAAGCAAGGGTAAATGCAAATGTCAGTAGTGTGGTTTTTTATACAGAATCAAGTGCTAGGGATGAAGTGGCTTAATGAAGTGATTGGGAATTTGCTTATAAAGATAGGTGTTGATATAAACACAAGGCTTGGTGGCAGCTTGCAATTTTTCTTATATGATGTAATTAAGATTACTATTTTGTTATGCTTTCTTATATTCCTAATTAGCTATATACAGAGCTTTTTCCCACCCGAAAGAAGTAAACAAATTATGGGAAGATTCCATGGAGTATGGGCTAACTTGATTGCGGCTTTGCTCGGTACGGTTACACCTTTTTGCTCCTGCTCATCAATACCATTGTTCATTGGTTTTACAAGCGCGGGGCTACCGCTTGGAGTTACTTTCTCTTTCCTGATATCATCACCGATGATTGATCTCGGAAGCTTACTTCTATTGACAAGTATTTTTGGTTGGAAGATTGCACTGGCTTATGTATTTGTTGGCTTGGTAATCGCTGTTATGGGAGGAACTCTGATAGAGCGACTTCACATGGAGGAGTATGTTGAAGATTTCATAAGGAATGCAAGTTCAGTTGATATCGATTCGCCAACACTTACCTATAAAGAACGCCTCACTTATGCTAAAGAACAGATGCTTTCAACATTTAAAAAGGTTTTTCCGTATATTTTGGTGGGCGTAGGCATTGGCGCAATTATACATAATTGGATTCCAGCAGAACTAGTTGAGAAAATTCTTGGTGGCAATAATCCGTTTGGCGTAGTGCTGGCGACTCTCGTTGGGGTACCGATGTACGCAGATATTTTTGGCACAATTCCAATTGCAGAAGCTCTGCTCTCGAAGGGTGCACAGCTCGGCACTATTCTGTCGTTCATGATGGCGGTAACTACACTATCCATTCCGTCAATGACGATGCTTAGACAAGCTATTAAGCCTAAGCTACTTGGACTTTTTATCGTAATTTGCACAAGCGGAATAATTATCGTTGGATATGCATTTAATGCAGTTCAATTTCTGTTTATTTAAAGTATAACAAGGAGAATGGAATGGGGCTATTTAGTAAAAAGAAAGAAACAAAGAACTGTTGCGGTGGCAATTGCAACAACGAGACAATGAAGGCTGCGGATGTTAGCAGAAGAACCGGTGCAGCCGTAAAAGTACTTGGCGGAGGATGTGCAAAGTGTAACGAGCTTGAAGCGAATGCCGTAAAAGCTCTTGGAGAACTGGGCATGGATACAACGATAGACCATGTGACAGATTATGCACAGATTGCATCTTATGGAGTAATGTCAACTCCAGCGTTAGTTGTTGATGGCAAAGTAATATCGTATGGTAAGGTGCTTAAGACAGAACAGATTATTGCGTTGTTACAAAAATAATGAAGAAGTAATTTGCAAGTAGTTTAAGGTAGTGCACCTTTTGCTGCTTGCTTTTTTATTACACACAATCTCCTTTTACAAAGACAATAAGTGATATATAATTATATAAATTATGTAAAGAAGCATGTATGTGTTACCAGAAGAAGCGGTAGCTATACACAGAAGGAGTATTAATGGATAATAGGCCAATCGGGTTTTTTGATTCAGGACTAGGTGGATTGACGAGTGTTCAGGAACTACATGAGAAGTTTCCGAATGAAAAAGTTCTTTATTTTGGAGACACTGCAAGAACCCCATACGGATCAAAGTCATCTGATACCATAATTGAATTTGCAACCCAAATTGTGGATTATCTTGTTTCAAAAAATGTGAAGATGATAATCATTGCTTGTAATACAGTAACAGCTTTGGCGCTTGGTTCGTTGCGCAAGAAGTATCCAGACGTTCCCATTTATGGTGTTATTGGACCAACTGTCAGAAAGGTTGTTTCTGATGGTCGCAAGAATGTTGGAATTATTGCAACTAAAGCGACTATTTCTAGCAATGCATATTCTTCCAAACTAGAGGAGCTTGATCCAACAATTAAAACTTATAGCTTAGCGTGTCCAGCTTTTGTACCTCTGATAGAAGAAGGCTTCACAAACACACACATTATGGAAGAATTGGTAGAATATTATCTTGACGATTTTGTAAAGGAAAATAATTTTGACAGCCTAGTTCTAGGATGCACACATTATCCGCTTATCTCTGAACAGATTAATCAGTTATATCCACAACTAAATCTTTATAATTCTTCTGCAGAGGTTGTAAATGAACTTGGGGAGTATCTAAGTCAGAATGATATGCTGGCTGAAAATAATAGCTTTAGAGACAGATATTATGCGAGTGACTTATCGGATAATTTTATTGCGATGACAGAACTTCTATTCAAGGATAGGGACTCAAAGATTAAATTGGTAAAATTCGATGATTAAGGGATGCGTATCAGCAAGAATAGCTGGTACGCTGTTTAATAGCACGTATTATTATTGGAGGGAGAGATATGAAAGTAACTTTTCTTGGAGCAGATCATGAAGTAACAGGCTCTTGCACTCTCGTTGAGGCATGTGGAAAGAAAATCCTGATTGATTGCGGGTTGGAGCAAGGTGCAGATATCTACGAGAACTGCGATATCCCAGTAAAGGCCGCGGAGATAGATGCAATTTGCGTTACTCATGCTCACATCGACCATTCTGGAAAGATTCCGGTTTTGGTTAATGAAGGCTTTAATGGACCAATATATATGACTGAGGCAACTAGCAAGTTATGTAATATTATGCTAATGGACTCAGGACATATCCAAGAGCAAGAGGCTCTTTGGCGGAACAAGAGAGCTAAGAGATCAGGTGGGGAAGAATACAAGCCTATATATACAACAAAGGATGTCCTGGCGACACTTCCGTTATTTGAGACAACTTGTTATGACAAGGAAATAGAGATTTTTGAAGGGATAAAGATTCTTTTTACAGATGATGGGCATCTTCTTGGCTCATCTAACATTAGAATTGATTTAACAGAGAAGGGCATTAATAAGTCAATTCTGTTCTCTGGGGATATTGGTAATCATGATAAACCGTTACTTAATAATCCTAAGAAAGCACCTACAGCAGATTATGTTGTTGTTGAATCTACATATGGTGATAGGCTGCATCCGGAGAATCCTGACTATATAGGGCAACTTACATCAATCCTAGAAAGGACTCTTAGCCGAGGTGGAACTGTTGTTGTTCCAGCTTTTGCAGTTGGAAGGACGCAGGAGATGCTTTATTATCTTAGAGTAATTAAGGAGAAAGGGCTAGTTAAATGCATACCAGATTTCCCAGTTTATGTAGACAGTCCTTTGGCAACTTCAGCAACTACAATTTATACAACTGAAGTAGAAGGGTATTATGATGAGGAAGCTAGGACGCTTGTTAATGAAGGCAAGAATCCAATAGCTTTTTCCAATCTTAACCTTGTGAAAACTGTCGATGAATCGAAGGCTCTCAACCTTAGCACTGAACCAAAGGTGATTATTTCTGCTTCTGGTATGTGTGAAGCAGGAAGAATTAGACATCATCTTAAACATAATCTATGGAGAAGCGAGTGTACTATAGTGCTTGTCGGATATCAATCTGATGGCACAGTTGGACGGAAGTTGCTCGATGGTGCGGAGGATGTTAGACTTTTTGGCGAGGTAATTACTGTTCAGGCCGAGATTGCTAAGATTGAGGGAAATAGCAGCCATGCCGACAAAAATATGTTGCTTGATTGGTTGAAGGATACAGAAGCAAAGAAAGTATTCGTTAACCATGGAGAAGACGAAGTAACGAATATTTTCGCACAGACCATCAATGACAACTTTGGCTGGGATGCGTCTGCACCTTTCAGCGGAGAGGTCTGGGACCTTTTTTCATGCGAATGTATCGAGAAACAACCAGTTGTTCCTGTTGTTAGAAGAACAACTACAAGTGAAGTAAATAAGCCAGAAAGCGAGGGAAGAAAGCAGGCAAGAGCCTTAAATGACAGTTTAGTTGCTGCTGGAAGACGATTAAATGCAATAATTGGAAAGTATAATGCTGCTCCAAATAAGGAAACAAGCAAATTCATCTCCGAAATTGATAAAATTTGCCGCAAATACGATAGATAATTGACATAAAGAGCCATTTTTAGTAAAATAAAAAGGCTATTTTTAGTAAATATATGGATTTGGAGTTGCTATGGAGACAGAATTTAAATATTGTCTTAAAGATACTTCCGTATTTGATAAGATTATTTCCGACAAAGACCTTATCCCTTACAAGAAGGGTAAGAATTATTCGGAAAATCAAATGCATGCAGTATACTTTGATACAGAAGATAAAGATTTAATGAAGGCTGGAATTGCCTACAGAATCAGATATGAAGATGAACGAATTGAAGCAACCATTAAGTGGGATGACTCAGTTGAGAAGGGACTTCATATTAGACACGAATTCAATCTTGTTATCAATGATGAAAGATTTGCAAAGAGACCTAACATTGAAGCTTTTAAATCAAGCGGAGCATATTCGGCTCTTTACAAAGCGGCGGGAGATAAGCCACTCAAGAAGATTGTTGTGATGGACTATTGCAGAAGAGATATTAAGCTAGATACTGGAAAGTCAATTAGCGCACTTTCAGTAGATGAAGGTGTACTTCATGGCGTTAGCAATGAAATACCGGTATGCGAGCTTGAAATCGAACTCTATCATGGAGACGATGCTGATTTCAAGAAATTAGCAGCTTTCATAGAAGAGAGATATGAGCTAGTGCCTGAGAATCGTTCGAAGTTCCAAAGAGCGTTGGCATAGTTAAAATGATAGTTCTGGCAGAAGACAGAATTTTTAGATGTATTTTAAAACAATTAAATTAGTTAAATAACCATTTTTAGGAGGATATTATAATATGAACAGCACATTGGTTTCAAAGGAAGGCAGCATTTTTAAGTTTGAGATGAGCTTTGCTCCAGCTGAGTTTGAGGAAGCTCTTAATGACGCTTATAAAGCAACAAGAGATAGATATTCAGTTGACGGATTCCGTAAGGGTAAGGCACCTCGTAAGATTATTGAAAGATACTATGGCGAGGAGACTTTCTATGGCGAAGCTCTTAATGCAATGTTTGATAAGGGATATTACGATGCTCTTACTGAACTAAATATTGAGCCAATCGATCAGCCATCAACAGAGCTTGGCAAGATTAACAAGGATGAGAATATCGTTGTTAAGGTTGCAGTTGAAGGATTCCCAGAAGTTGAAATTAAGGACTACAAGGGAGTAGAAATCGATAACATCGTTTCAACAATTGGCGACAAAGAAGTTGAAGAGGAAATGAAGAAGGCTCAGCAGTCACAGGCTAGACTTGAGACAGTTGAAGGTAGAGCTACAAAAGAAGGAGATACAGCTGTTATCGACTTTGTTGGTTCAGTAGACGGAGTTGAGTTTGAAGGTGGAGCTGGAGAGAACTTCGAGCTTAAGCTTGGAAGCGGACAGTTCATTCCTGGCTTCGAAGAGCAGCTTATCGGTAAGGAAACTGGATCTGAGGTAAAGGTTGAGGTTACATTCCCAGAAGAGTACCATTCAGAGGAACTAGCTGGCAAGGCTGCTATATTTGAGACTAAGATTAACGAGATTAAGGAAGAGCTTCTTCCAGAAATTGATGATGAGCTTGCAAGTGAAGTCAGTGAATTTGAGACTCTTGAGGAACTCAAGAAGGATGTTCAGGAAAAGCTTCAGAAGGAAGCAGAAGACAGAAATGATTCAATCATGAGAAATGCTGCTTTTGAGGCTGTATTCGAGAAGAATCCAATTGAAGCTCCTGCTGTAATGGTAGAGAACGAGCTAAGCAATGTTGTTTATGAAATCAACCAGCAGCTTCAGATGCAGGGCATTTCACTTGATGACTATATTAAGTGGACAGGAAAGTCAATGGAAGAGGTTAGAGAAGAATCAAGACCTGAGGCTGAGAAGAGAATCAAGTCAAGAATTATTCTCAGAAACATTATTAGAATTGAGAACATTGATGCAACTGAAGAAGAAGTTGAAGCAGAAATTGCTGACTTTGGTGCTAAGTATGGACAGACTGCAGAGCAGGTTAAGGCAGCAGTTGGAATTAACAGCAGATACTTCAAGGAAGATGTTCAGACAAAGAAGGCTCTTGACCTCGTTTATGACAATGCGGTAAAGGGTGAACCAATGGAGAGAATTGACGGCTAATCCAAGTTGATGGTTTAGTTTGATATTATACTATTGAATAAGGATATGGAGGACATTAGAAAAATGAATTATGTTCCATATGTAATAGAGCAAACCGGTCAGGGAGAGAGAAGCTACGATATCTATTCAAGGCTTCTCTTGGACCGTATTATTTTCATAGATGGTCAGATTGATGATCATGTTGCTAGCTTGGTAACAGCGCAGCTGCTTTTCTTAGATGCGCAAGACAAGCATAAGGATATCAATATATACATTAATTCGCCTGGTGGAAGCGTAACTGCAGGAATGGCTATTTTTGACACAATGAAATACATCAGTGCAGATGTATCAACAATATGTGTTGGACTAGCAGCTAGCATGGGAGCAGTTCTTCTATCAGCTGGAACAAAGGGAAAGAGATATGCTCTTCCTAATGCGGAAGTAATGATTCATCAACCACTTGGCGGTACATCAGGTCAAGCATCTGATATTAAAATCCAGGCCGATTGGATGATGAAGACAAAGCAGAAGCTTAATGATATTTTGGCAGAGGCAACAGGGCAGAAGCTTAAGACTATCGAAAAGGACACTGACAGAGATAATTTTATGTCAGCTGAAGAGGCTGTATCTTATGGCCTAATTGACCAAGTTCTTGTTAGAAATTCGGATAAGTAAGGATAACTGGACTTAGCATCCAGAATAAGGAGAAGACTAATTGAGTAAGACAACCAAAGACGGTGAGCTGGTCTGCTCTTTTTGTGGAAAGACTAGTTCACAGGTTAATAAGATTATAGTCGGACCGGATGTATGTATTTGTGATGAATGTATTAATCTAGGGATGACTCTTATTGAGGAAGAGGAGACAATTGAAAAGACTAAGTCTATTGATAAGCTCCCTGTTCCAAAAGAGATAAACGATGAACTAAGCAACTATGTTATTGAACAAGATTCTGCAAAAAAAGCACTTGCTGTTGCTGTTTATAATCATTACAAGAGAATAAAGCACGTCGAGAATACATCGAAGTCTAAAGATGAGAATAGTGTTGAGATTCAGAAGAGCAACATACTTCTTCTCGGTCCAACAGGAAGTGGAAAGACTTTACTTGC
>LSQX01039631.1_pt1 | contig 17510 bp, 18 predicted proteins | sample 654561 | NCBI WGS metagenome assembly LSQX01 (sample SAMN04489861, study PRJNA283612) | anaerobic digester metagenome | isolation source: 4 biogas reactors fed with cattle manure at either 37C or 55C with and... | place: Denmark: Kongens Lyngby | collected 2014
ATTATTCCTAAATTATTCCTAAATTCCTTCGTAGATATACTCTTTCAGGTTTTCATTCGAGAGGCTTCCTATTCCCAGAGACTTGAGCGTCCGGGCTGATGCATTGAGATCAATGCCTGAAAGGGAGCTCCCAAGATGCAGAATAGCCCTGCAGACATTTCCGGGAAGGTTAAACCTTTCCAGGAGCTCTATAAGAGGAATCAATCCGGCGCAGACATCCTCAGTGAGGTACCTGTGGTTGAATGTTTTTGGAAGGAGAGCCTGCGATAGGCCGCTGTTGCTTCTCATTATGTCAAGTATCTTCTTCCCTTTAGCTCCCTGGTACTCGTACCAGCGAAGAAAAATATGGGACCACGGTTCCAGGGATTCTACAAGGGGAGTCCCCTGAAGTTTCATTCGTTCCCTGTCCATGTCTTCGTATGCCCTGCCGGCAGCCTCTCCAAAAGCTCTCAGATATTTTCCGTTGTGGTAGAGCATCACTTCCGCCGCTTCTTCAACATAGCTGGGATTAAAAATCATTACCCCGGCATGAATGGGAACACTTGGATTCGAGATCCCAAGTTCAAAAATATTCTTCCAAAGATCCATCTCAGGATAGACTTCCCGAATGCATCCTATCATCTCGGAACCCTTTTTCCCGGGGAAAGAGGCCAGGCCAAGGCCATGCTTGTAGCAGCCTATAGAAATCCTGTTCCCGTCATATTTTCTGCCTGCGTAAATGGAATTGTTCATCTCCGCAACTGCGATTTCGCTTTTGTTCCCCAAACGCCTGAGAGTCTGGAGAAATTCTATGCTTCCGTACATGTAGCCTGACGCAAGAAACACTTTCTGTCCGGATTTCAGCCATGGAGAACAAACTTCTGCAACCTTTTTCTCCCCATAGGACGGAACTGCGGAGATGACGATGTCGGCTCCCTCAAGGGCAGCGGAAATATCCGTCCCCGCGTATTCCAGGACCGCCCTTCCGCTGGGAAGATGATTCGCCTCGCTGGACTCCACTTCAATAAATTTTTTTTCTCCAATCTCTCTGATGCACTCCTTAAATTCCGGGAATTCAAAAAGCCGCACCCCATGCCCAAGAAGGGCCAGATGCCCCGCCGTGGCAAGGCCGATATTGCCCGCACCTATAACTGCTGCTCTCATTGGAATTCCTCCTGTTGGTGCTTTAGTTCAGCTTACGGCAGAACCTGGGAAAAACACCGTCTTGTTTCTTTCGCCGAAAAACTGTTTGTTGAAACTGTTCCTGAACGCTGTTCACCTTACTTTCTTCTGGCCGGACTATAGAAATGCCGAGGGCATGAGCAGTTTCGGAAGAAAGAGGAAAAGATCAGGAAAAATGATTCCCAGAATGATAACACCCAGGGCAAGCAGGAGAATAGGTATGGTAGCCAGGAATGCCCTGGGCATGCTGATTTCTCCAAGCTGGCAGGCAATGAGAAGACAAATTCCGTATGGGGGAGTCACCTGTCCGAGGGCAAGAGTCAGGCATACTATTATTCCCAGGTGAAGAGGATGAATTCCTGCCGCATTGCCCATGCCCTGAATGATCGGGAGGAAGATGATGATGCTCGCCACAGGACTCAAAAAAGTACCTATTATCAGGAGAAAAATGACAAGCATAGTGTAGATCCCGTAATAGGACGTTGTGATCCCGAGCATGTAATCCGCGATCATCGTCGGCGCATCGAGGTAGGCGATCAGCCAGCCCATTACACACGCACAGGCTACGGCGAATATTGACAGGGAATACATCACGACGCCTTCGCTGAAAATGACAGGAAGTTCCCTCCATGAAGTATCCCTGTAGACGAAATATACAAGGAAGATCCCGAGCAGCAGTGCGACCGCAGCCGCTTCAGTCGCTGTATAAATACCTGCCGTTATCCCTCCGAGGATAATAAGGGGGATAGTGAGAGGAGGAATGGCCTTGAATGTTGTAGTCAGTTTTTCCCTGAACGGCACCCTGGGAAGCGAGGGGTAATCGAGTTTTTTCGATAAGTAATAGGTATAGATCATCTGTGTGATGCCGATAAGAATTCCGGGGACCACCCCTGAAAGAAAGAGAGCACCGACTGATACCTGCCCCATGGCACCGTAGAGAACCATCATAATGCTCGGCGGAATAATAACCCCCAGAACAGAAGAGCAGGCTGTAATGGCAACAGTAAATTCCCTGCCGAAGCCGCTCTTGATCATGGCGGGAATGAGCATTCCTCCGATTCCGGCGGTATCGGCCGCGGAGGATCCTGAAAGCCCCGCAAACAGCATGCTCACAAGAACATTGACGTGACCGAGCCCCCCTTTTATATGGCCTACCCATGCATTCGAAACGCTGAGCAGTCGCTCCGTTATTCCTCCGTCATTCATCAGCCTGCCAAGGATCAGAAAGAAGGGAACTGCAAGGAGAGGGAAGGAATTGATCCCTGTAAACATCTGGTTGATGATGCTCATAAACGGCAGATCAAGCTGCAGGATAACCGCAAGGGAAGACAGGGCCAGGGCAAAAGCAACAGGCACGCGGATGGCGATCAAAACAAAAAAACTTCCTAAGAGAAGAATAAGAGGATCCATTTTCAATTTCCTCCCCGGAGAGAATTGCTTAATTTCCTGAAATCAGAGACGATGTTCTCGAAAGAAAAAAGAACCATACACGCAGCGGAAATCGGCATCGAAACGAACAGCCACGCCTGGGAAACAATAATAGAACTGAAGTTTCTTCTGAGTCCCATGTGGAAAAAGATAGATCCTCCCCAGAGCAGAACGGATACAATTCCCAGGACAAGAATGCTCGAAAAAAAGTCGAAAAATGCATTCAGCCTGATCCATGACCTGGGAAACAGGTCCACAAGAAAATGAATTCTTTTCCGCAGGCCAACTGCCGCACCAAGAAACACTGACCAGACGAAGAAGATCAATGCAACCTCATCCGTCCACGGAACGGATATCAACAGATAATTTCGGGCAAGGACCTGGAACAGCACAACAAGAGTAAAAATCACTACAAGTATCAGGCAGCAACGCTGCAGGACGGAACAAAGAAAATCATTCAGTTTTTTCAGATGGGCCACGGTTTACCTCACTCCCTTTGCAAAAGAGGCATTGGGAGAATTTCATTCTCCCAATGCCTTCCAGCTGTGCTATTTTTTCCCGGTTCAGAAGCTACCTGGAAACCGCGTCCCGAGTATCACGAAGAAGTTTCAGAAGTGCCTGGTTGTTTCCCTTTGCAGCAAGCTCGTCATGGAGAGACTGGAATTTCTCCATGAACGCAGCCTTGTCCACTTCTGAAACAGAAACCCCGTATTTTTCCTGAAGATCTTTCATTATGGCCTTGTCGAACTCTTCTCCTTTATCCGTATAAATTCTGGAGACTTCATCCGAGAGCTCATCAAAAATCTTGCGGTATTCCTCAGGAAGTTTCTTCCATGTCGCTTCACTGATCAAAAGATGGCTCACCATGATTATGTGCTGTGTGTTGCTCATGTTCTTGGCCACTTCGTAAAATTTGCTTCCGTAGTAAGCGCTCAGAGTGCTTTCAAATGCATTTATGACCCCTGTCTGAAGGGCAGAGTAAATCTCGTTCCAGGGCATAGCCGTTACGATCGCCCCGGCTGAACTCCAGATTTTTGCGTCTTCGGGATTATTCGGAACACGCATTTTTAAGCCTTTGAGATGGTCAGGGTGTGTTATTGTCTTCAGGTTGTTGGACATGACCCGAGTGCCGCCGCCGCCAAAGGTGAGAAGCCGGACTCCGAAATTCTTTTCCTCGTAGATCTCCCTGAATTTATTTACAACGGGTCCGCGGGGATCCATGACTTTTCTGAACTGATCCACACCGGAATAGAAGTACGGCATATTCAGCACACCCAGTTCAGGAATGAAATTAACGAGAGTGGTCGCCCCTCCCACCAGGATGTCGATCGTTCCGAGACGCATTTCCTCAAAGACTGTCTGCTCTGAACCAAGCTGAGAACCGCCGAAAATTTTCAGCTTCACCGCACCGTCTGTCCTGGCATCAAGTTCCTTTACCAGGAAATTTGCGGCTTCATGCCATGGATGAGGCGGATTCGTCGCGATCGCAACCCGAAGATTGTACACCTTCTTATCGGCGGCAAAACCGGCTGTTCCCATGGAAAAGACTACCAGAAGCAATAGAACGAGAAGCATTCCCTTTTTCATACCATACACCTCCCCGGTGTGATAAACCCTCTTTTTTCTCTCCGACACTCTCTTGCACAACGGCCGTTTATTTTCCTGCGCCTCTTTCATCTCAGGAGTATCACCTCCATAGTCATGCTACTTTCTCTCGTCGATTATATCGAGAAGCGTCTGTTCTATTGCACCCATGCTCGAGGCAACGCGCGCGGCGTTTTCTATGGTCTCCTCGATCGTATTCCCGACAACGCCCTGAACATCAAGCCTGACTCCCCTGTCTGCTAGCAGGGCTGCCTGGTACGCCTCCTGCGATCCTGTTCCTACTTTAAAAGAGCAGGTTTCCTTTGCTCCGTCGCAAAGCATTCCTATCAGGTTTGACACCACTATTTCCACTGCCGATTTCGCCTTGTCGAGGTCGCCGCTCATCAGCCATGCTATTCCTGCCGCGGCACCCGCCCCGGCTGCAAAGGCACAGCCGCACGTGGAACTGAGCCTCCCCGTCCTGCTCTTGACGTACGCTGTCGCAAGATGGCTTACCAGAAGACCTTTCGCGGTCTTCTCCTCGCTCATACCCTGCTCTTCGGCAAAGAGTGCAACCGGCAGAATAGCCGTTATTCCGTGATTTCCACTCCCCGCACTGCTCATAACAGGCATCGGGATGCCGCTCATTCTGGCATCGGATGCGGCACTGCTCCATGCCCTGATCTTTGACCCGAGCTCCGCTTTTTCAAAATCCGGAGACATATCCCGAACCATACGTCCGGCGCCAATGCCTATTCCCGCTTCAAAACCCTTCTTTGCGATTGCCCGGTTCATCTTTACACCGTCAAGAAGAAAGGCCAGGTCATCTTTGTCTGTATCTTCAAGATACCCCATTACTTCCTCCCACGTCATACACGCGATGGCTTCGGCCGCGGAAATGCTGCCAGAAGCCCCCGTCAGGACGGAGGAAAATTCAGATATTATTGTATCATCACACCTCACTTCGGTGATATTCGAGTGATTTTTCTCTATGGTGCAGCTTGCGGAATGCGTGTCGTTCATAACCCGGGCGTGCACAAATACGCCTGCAATTTTTCTGTCAACTGAGATCTGCACTGCCCCGGCCTGCAGAAGCTTCATCGCTGCTTCCGCTTCTTCCGGTCCGCAGTCTTTCAGCACCTCGAGACCGTATTCAGACTTCCCCGAAACAAGTGCAAGAGCTGCCGCGACCTCGTTCCCCTTAAGGCCTCCCGTGCCGGGAATCCCGACAGTGGCGCCGTTCTTGAAAATATTGGAGCTCAGCACTACCTCCACCCGCTCAGGCCTGCCCTCAAGTACCTCGCGTGCTCTCGCCACTGCAAGCGCTACCGCAACCGGCTCGGTGCATCCCAGCGCGGGCTTTACTTCTTCCTTGAGAAACTGTTTCAGCGATACCTTTCTACACCCCAATGTATTCCATCTCCTTCTCTTTCCCGACATTGGTGCTCAGACATTCACAACGGTTAGAGGCCGGACGGATAATGCGCCGTTCCTTTCAGCACATTCGAATGGCAGCATCAAACGCGACGTTCACAATCGTCCCCTGCCGCAGCCGCTTCTACGTCCCGTATTTCCGGGGAAACAAGGTGTTTTTTCCCAAGCCTTCGGGAGAGAAGATCGTAGAGAGTGGACATATCACGTTCCCTCAGGCACTTCAAAAGCATCCGGTGCGTCTCCACGCTGCCCTTCATCTGCCACTCCTTGTAAAGCCAGCGGTGAAAAGAACACTGGATCTGGTACGAGAGGTTCCGGAGCATCTTTTTCGTCCAGAAGCAGTCCCGTGCAAGTGTATGAAGGCAGAGGTGGAACTCCATCTCCTTTTCGGCAAAGGCATAGGCCTTTTTCTCACCGATCTCCGTATTTTCTACAATATCCTCAAGCTCTTCATTCAGCCGCTCGACCTGTAGGAGCTCCTCTTCATCAGCCCCTCCCTGGGTGATAATGGATTCCAGAAGACTGTGCTCGAGCAGTGTGCGGAGCTTGTTGATCTCAAAGAATTCCTCCTCGCGGAAGTCGGCGACGAACCAACCTTTATACTTGACAGAAACAATAAGCCCCTGCTCCTCAAGCTCCTTCAGAGCTTCTCTGATAGGTGCCCTGCTCACCCCCAGAGTCCGTGAGAGTTCTCTTTCGTTTATCTGATCGCCGCAGCCGAGGCTGTTTTTTTCGAAGATGAGCCCGCGGACATGGGATATGACAAGCTCCTTCAGATCGCCCCTGACGGCTGTTACATAATCATTTTCTTTAGACATTTCTGTCCCTCCATTTTGATCCGCCGGCCGATCGAAAATTTTCAGGCAACATTCAAAAAATGGCAATGAGGCAAAGATTTCCAGTCTTATACTCACTTAAATGGACCACCATCAGACGATGAAGCAGGAGCTCTTTTTTCATTCCGCTGCAGATTTCGCTGGAAGCTCTTCTTCCATACATTTCACAAAAGCTTTGTAAACCACTGTGTAATCCTGGTTTTCGCACTCTTCCCCGAGCATAAGGTAGATCTGCCGGGCGAGGGTGACAAGCGGTAAAGGAATTTCCCCGGCCTGAGAAAGGGCAATGTTCAAGTCCTTTTTCATCAGCGCAAGCGTGAAGCCGGGAGAAAAATCTTCAGCAGCCATCTTGTGGAATTTTGCAGTAAGGGCGGCAGAAGCACCGGTACTCGCAGAGATGACCTCGAACATCTTCTCAGGCTCGATTCCGAGATGCCGGGCGTAACGAAGGCCTTCAGCAACGACCAGCGTGTTGGCCGACACCATTATCTGGTTGATCGACTTCACGGCTTTTCCATCCCCTACTCCGCCCACGAGAAATATTTTTTTCGCCATCTGTTCGAGAACGGGTCGGATCTCTTCGAGAAGTGCAGCGTTTCCCCCTCCGATGATCGTCAGCGTTCCTTCGGCAGCTCCTTTGACACCACCGCTCACCGGGGCGTCAAAGAAACGGACTCCCTTCTCTGCATACCGGTCGGCGACCTTGCGGACACACCCCGGTGTGGCGGTGGACATTTCGATGACAGCTGATCCGGGCTCGACTGCCTCAAAGACAGCCGGGTCCAGCAGCACCTGCTCGATCTCTTTGTCAGCAGGCAGGATGGTGACCACAAGGTCCGCTCCCCGGACAACCTCCCGGGGAAATTTGTACACAACGGCTCCCAGGGCGCGAAGTTCATCGGCCGGGGTCGGGTTTCTGTGTACCATCGTCCTTAGGGAGTATCCTGCAGCAATTAAACGTTTCGCCATAGGCAGGCCCATCCTGCCGAGGCCGAAAAAGGCGATCTTTTTCAAGTCACCATCCTCCTTTTGAATAAGCTGAACAAGTCTTCGAAAGCTTCTTCAGCAGATTATGAGCGGGCAGTTTCGAGGACCGTTTTGTGTACCAGCTGCAGGCGCTCCTCCGGCGTTGAGGGATCAATAACGCATCCCGGGCCGAGAATCACACCTCTGCCCCCGTTGCGGACAACAGTTTCCCGTACCTCTGCCACAACTTCCCCGTTCGTCTTGCCAAGCCAATTTTTGCCCCAGCTCAGTCCGCCGATGAACGCCTTGTCACTGTACGTACGGACTTCATCCATGGATGGCCCGTCATCCCGGTCATGCCAGCTGAGGGCGTGGACCGGGTAGTCCTGCACTTCGCGGATCATCGCATTGGCCCCGTGCACATGCATCACGTTGAACCACGTGGAACCCTTCACGCTGTCCAGCACTTCAAAATCATACTTCCTGACGAAGGCATCGTGGGAAGCAGCATCAATGGCATCCCGGGTAGACATCTGGGTGGCGAAGAAAAGGCCGTCGGCCCCCAGAGAAACTGCGGCCTTGGCAAACTCTACAGTCGTGGCCGTTATGTTCTCAAGGGCACGGCGGACGCGGCAGGGATCTTCCGCGATATGCTTCATCAGAACGGCAGGGCTGCAAAGCTTGGCAGCAGTGGTCATAGGGCTGAATACGGTCTGGAGAAATGGGATCCGTTCGTTCATCATCCCGAAAAGAAGCCTCTGGGCTTCAAGAACAACCGCATACTCTCCGGATTTTCCGGAGACAAACCGGATCTTGTCCCAGTCCGCAATGTTTTCAATGAGGGGCTTGTGTGCCACTGGTGCGTCAACATATCCCGGGAAAAGATCAAGATCGATGCCGTAGTCGATGGTGGAGTACATGCCAAAGGGCATAAACTTGATGAAATCGAGGTCATATTTTTTCTGATTTGCGAGGCTCAACTCTGCAAGCCTGCGCGGATGCCGGTCCCTGTTCGGGAAATGCATCCACATGCTGTAGGGAATTCTGTCTGTCTCCTGAAGCGCGAGTGCGTTTTCAACACGCTGTCTGTGGGTCATTGCCATGAATAAACCTCCTCAAAATAAAAAGCTTCTTTTTTTTCAGAACAAAACCTTCCCCGAACCTACCCGTTCACATCCAGAACAAACTGGACGAAAAGCGCCGCTCCATATGGAAGCGCCTCCTCCGGAAAAACAAAGCTGCCGTTATGGAAAATTTGAGCTGGTTTCCCCGGTTCAGCTATTCCCAGGCGGGCGAAAACACCCTCCGGGACTCTCTCCAGGTATCTCGAGAAATCCTCGGATCCCATTGCGGGGAAATCGATCGTCTTCACCCGGTCCTCTCCGACGAGCTTCCGGGCGCTCCCGCGCGCAAGGGCCGTCATTGCCGGGGAATTGATGAGGGGAGGCACGCCATACTGGTAATCCAGTTCAGCTTCACATTTGTACGAAGAGGCAACTCCCCGAACAACGTCAAGAATACGCCTTTCTATTGAACTTCTCGTCTCCATGTTCTGGCACCTGACAGAACCGGCAAATTCCACTGTTTCAGGAATTATATTCTTCGCCGTTCCTCCGTGAATCTCGCAGACGGAAATCACGACATTGTCTATGGCGTCGATCTGCCTGGTGATGATGCTCTGGATAGCCATCACTGAATTTGAGGCGGCCAGGACAGGATCACAGCCTGAACGGTGCGGATAAGCCCCGTGCCCACTCTTTCCCCTTATCTTCACCGTGAAAAAGTCCGATGATGCCATGGAAGGCCCTTCCCTGAAGGCAATCTCCCCCACCATGTAGGACGAGTGCCCATGCAGACCAAAGACATGATCGACCTTCGGGTTCTCCAAAGCTCCCTGTTCGATCATATAGAGCGAACCGCCGAGGGTCTCCTCGGCGGGCTGGAAGAGAAGTTTAACGTCCCCCGAAAATCGGTCCTTCATAGAAACAAGCATTTTTGCCGCGCCCAGAAGCATAGCCGTATGGCAGTCGTGACCGCACGCGTGCATGATGCCCGGAACTTTTGAACGATCCGGAACATCGGCCGTCTCCTGTATCGGAAGTGCATCCATATCCGCGCGAAGGGCCGTCACAATACCCTGTCCGACTTTTCCCCCCCGGATAATTCCGATAATTCCCACTTCCCCGCCCAGGGGAACGATCTCCGCTCCCATTTCCCGCAGCTCTGATTCCACGAGCGCTGTCGTGGCGAACTCCTGCATGCCCAGTTCGGGATTTGCGTGAATCCGTTGTTTAATCCCAGACATATAATCCTTCAGGTCAATCGATTGTTGAAGAACTTTGGAGATCACAGAGCTTCCTCCTTATCATATTAAGATTGCGCATAAAAAAAGCGCTGCCTGAAACATTCGGAATCATTGGAAAAGCCGTCCCCGGGTTTATTCATCCCGGGGACGGCTCTGAATTTCCAGAAGACTCTACTTCTGAAGGGAAAGACTGCCGAGATAGTTCAGCCGCCCGTCGGAAAGATCCTCAAGACCGACGAGGTCCTTACGTGCACCATAGAGTTCGCTTGGAACCGAAAGGGGAACCATAGGGCGGAGCGCTTCCAGGCGATCCCAGATGCCCTGGAAGAGAAGCGTCCGTTCGGCTGCATCCACGGTCCTGTTCACAGTATCGATACCCTTGTCAACTTCGGGATCGCTGAATACCGTCCAGTTGGTCGCACCGATGCTTCCGGAATGGAAGAGCGAAAGCCAGAACTGCCCCGCATCCCTGTTGGTCTGCATTCCCCAGGTGCTGATAATGAGGTCCTGTTCATTGGTTTTCACCTTGCCGTCAAATACACCTGATTCGAAAACCTGGATATCCACTTTAATCCCGACGTTGGCAAGCATGGACTGAATGACGGTTGCCCCGTTGACCCGGTCCTGGAAGTTGCTGATCCAGAGGCTCAGGGATATCCCATCGGGATATCCCGCCTCGGCCAGGAGAGCCTTTGCCTTTTCGGGGTCAAATGCATGTTCTTTGACGTTCTGCGGGGTGAACGTGCTGGCAGGGACCAGCGGTCCGGCCGGCTGAGCGGAATTCCCCTGGTAAACCACGGCATCGTACGCCGCCTTGTTGATCGCAAAGTCTATAGCCTGGCGAACACGCGGATCACTGAGCGGCTTCTTCTGCGTATTCATGCCAAGGTAGATAAGGCCTAGCCCGGGTGCCTTGACCACCTTCACCTTTGAGGATCCGTTCAGACGTTCGAAATCACTGGGAGGCACAGCGTAAATCATGTCAACCTTGCCCGTCTCAAGGGCGATGACGCGGCTGCTGTCGTCGGGAAGAACCAGGATATTGAAGTTCTTGAAGTTCGGGGGAGTCCCATGATAATCCTCGAACGCGGTCAGCTCTATGCGCTCTCCCTTCGTCCAGGCCTTGAACTTGAAAGGACCTGTTCCCACAGGGTTCCTGAAATACTCCTCGCCCGCTTCCTCCACTGCCTTCTTATTGTAGATGCTGGCGTAGGGATGCTTCATGGAATCGAGCCATCCACCTACAGGACCGCGTGTTTTCACGATCACCGTATACTTGTCGATGATCTGGAAACCTTCAGTATTGATATATTTGCCCCTGGACCCAGCATGAACCGATGCGGGAGAGGCAGCCCGCTTAAGGGAGAACACTACGTCCTCGGCTGTAAATTCCTCTCCGTTGTGAAACTTTACGCCTTTTTTCAGGTAGAACTTGTACGTCTCCGGATCCAGTATTTCCCACCGTTCCGCCAGAACCGGAACAAGCTGCTTTGTCTTCCCGTCAACCGTCACCAGGGGTTCATTTATGTGCTTTGAAACGGCGAAAGACATCGTATCAACAGCCTGCTGAGGATCAAGAGTCTTGGCATCCCCCGGGAGCCCCAGGGTAAAAGTCTCCATTCCTGCCGCAAAAGCACCCGTCGCGACTGCCACGAGAAGAGCCGCACCAAAAATCAACCGCAAAATTCCCTTTTTGTTCACCTTAATTCACCTCTTTATACAAGATATGTTGCCTGAAACAGTAAAACGCTCTTTTTCTACTACGGGAACAGGCGAAAGCACGCCTTTTCCGGCGCCCGCTCAATCTTCGCCAAGCGCATCGAGGGCTGCTGCGGCAAGAACTTCCATGCCGATCGGCACCGCCTCATCGTCCACGTAAAAATTGATGGAGTGCGTCGGGCAGTGAGGCCCCCCTTTAGTCCTCACTCCCAGACGGAAGAGAACTCCAGGCACCTTCTCCAGGAAGTATGCGTAGTCCTCTCCCCCCATCGCGGGAGAGGGCAGGTCAACGACGCGTTCCACCGAGTCGATTTTTTCGCACACCTTCCTGATGCGGTTCACCCATTTTTTGTCGACGCTTGTCGGGATCATCTCGGGTGTAATCTCCACCGATACGTTCGCCCGGAGCCCCTTCCCCACGCTCTCGGCGATTTCCCTGACCCTTCTGTGAAAGAGCTCCTGCGTAGTTTTCCGCAGGTAGCGTATGCACCCTTCAAGATGAACCGGGCCTCCGATATAGGAGTTCGAAATTCCACCTTCTATCCTCCCGAAGGTCACAAAAGCGCAGTCCGTAGGGGCGAGTTCCCTTGAGCCGAGGCTCTGGAGAGCAGTCACTATGCTTGACGCTGCGAGGATGGTATCCACACCATAGTGAGGATACCCCCCATGGGCCTGTTTCCCCTCTACGGTGACCTTGAGCAGGTCGACCCCTGCGGTCATGAAATCGTCCCGCACCCCGATTTCTCCCACGTAGATATCGGGAAGGGCATGAAGAGCCATGACTCCGTCAACGCGTGGATTCTCCATCACACCGGCCTCCATGAACTCCATTCCTCCTCCGAGTTCCTCTTCCGCATGCTGGAAAAAAAATTTGACGCACCCGGCGAACGTGTGGCGGAACTCCGAAAGCAGCCATGCCGTCCCCAGGAGGATCGCAGCGTGGGAGTCGTGCCCGCAGCCGTGAAAAACCCCGTCCTTCGTGGAAGAGTACGACACTCCCGACTGTTCCCTGATCGGGAGCGCGTCGATGTCCGCCCGGATCCCCACGCACCTTCCCGGCCCCTTTCCGGTACCGTACAGCTCGGCGCATATGCCTGTCCCGCTTCTGCCGATCCTTCGAATCCTGTCGATCTTGAACGAGCGGAGCTTCTCCTCTATAAGGCCGGACGTTTCGAATTCCTGGAAGCTGAGTTCAGGATTCCGGTGAATCCGGTGCCTCCACCCCACAACCTCCGGAGCTATCTCCCGAACCTTTTTCGCGAGAGCTTCTTTCATCCTTTCCCCTCCCCATGTTCCATGTTTTTCTCTTTAACCATTGCCCGGCAGACTTCGAGAGCCCGGAAAAAAATCTCCCTGTCGGGGCAGTAGATCCGCATCAGGATGTTTTCGTTTCCTTTCAGGAGCAGGGTCAGCATATCTTCCTCCGGTCTGACTGAGCCGATCTTCTCCCACGAAAGCGTTTTTACGGCGCTTCTTCCCGGCGAGGGCATTTCTTCTACAGGGAACGGGCGACGCTGAAAAGATTCCGCCAGGGAACCGCCTCTCCTGGTCATACTCTCGCAATAGATTCCCTCGGGATCCAAACCATAAAGAACTGCATACCGGTTTCTGAAGAAGGCCACCCCGAAAAGCACAAAGGCGCAGAGTATGAAAAAAGCCAGCCGACAGGCGAATGAAAATGCAACCCATACCTGTTCTCCTCCTGGAATTCCTTCAAAAACGAACATCACTAGGAGCAGGAGGGAAAAAATTCCTGCAGATGCAATAAGCATCGCCCTGAAAAAATCTCTCAGAATAAACCTGTTGGTGACCACGGGAACGCCAACGAACCACCGCATCCCCTTCACGCAGGACATTGAATCAGTACCCGGAAAGGGCTCGATCATTTCCCCCCCTGCAGGGAACCGGCGAAATGGCACGAAACAAAGTGTCCCGGCTCGATCTCCGAAAGGACAGGGTTCTCCGCGCTGCAGCGCTCCTGTCTGTAGATGCAGCGGGGTGCAAATCTGCAACCCGGAGGAGGAGCGATCGGGCTTGGGACGTCTCCCTCAAGAATGATCCGCTCTTTTTTGGCGTCAGGATCGACCACAGGGACTGCCGACAGGAGAGCCTGGGTATACGGGTGAAGCGGTTTGCGGAAGAGTGTCGTGTTGGCCGTCTTTTCCACCACCTGACCGAGGTACATGACCGCCACCTCGTCCGAGACATAGCGGACGACACTGAGGTTATGGGAAATAAACAGGTACGTATATCCCCTCTCTTTCCGCAGGTCACCAAGGAGGTTTAAAATCTGTGCCTGGATACAAACATCCAGTGCGGAGACAGGCTCATCGAGCACAATAAACTCAGGGTCCAGGGCAAGTGCCCTCGCGACCCCAATGCGTTGGCGGCGTCCCCCGTCAAGTTCATGAGGAAAAGATGTGATCAGTCGCTCCGCCAGTCCCACGGTCTCCATCAGTTCCTTAACTTTTCCGTCAACTTCTTTCCTGGAACTGCATACCGAGTTGATCAGAAGGGGTTCCGCGATGAGCTGGTGCACCGACATACGCGGATTCAGGGACGAAAAGGGATCCTGGAAGACAATCTGGGCCCTTGTGCGGAAGTGGGATCGCTGCGTGTCATTAAATTTCAGTATATCCTCGCCCTTGAAGAAAACCTCCCCCGCGGTCGCCTCGATCAGACCGATGACCACTCTGCCAAGGGTGGATTTGCCGCAGCCTGATTCGCCGACCAGACCGAGGGTCTTTCCCTTGGGGATCGTCAAGGATACGTCATCGACTGCGTGCAGAACTCCTTTCGGCACGTTGAAGTATTTTTTTAGGCCCCTGATATCAAGAAGCATTTCCGCTCCGGGAGCAATTCCGTTCATTCCGTCCGTCCTCCGTTCTGCAGTGGGAAGTAGCAGTCGACAAAGTGACCCGGTTCCCACTCCTTCATGCCGCATGCCTTTTCCATGCATATGTCACGGGCATATGGGCAGCGGGGGGAGAAGGAGCAGCCTTTCGGCAGGTCCGTCGGGTCGGGCATAAGCCCCTGGATAACGGCAAGCTTGACACCAAGTTCGCTTTCAAGCTTGGGAACAGCATTGAAAAGGCCCCTGGTGTACGGGTGCATCGGTTTCCTGTACAGGCTGCGGATGTTCGAGTACTCCACGATACGCCCAGCGTACATGATTGCCACATCATCGCAAACCTCCGCGACAACGCCCAAGTCGTGAGTAATCAACAGAAGGGAGGTGTTTACTATTTTCTGCAAATTCCTTATAAGATCGAGAACCTGTGCCTGTATCGTGACATCAAGCGCTGTCGTAGGTTCATCGGCAATCAGCAGGCTCGGGCGGCATGCGAGGGCAATAGCGATGCCGACCCTCTGCCTCATTCCGCCGGAAAACTGGTGGGGGTACTCCTTTGCCCGCTCCGGACGGATTCCGACCAGTTTCAGCATTTCAAGAGCCCGTTCTCGGACCCGTTCCCCGGACATATCAGAGTGGAGAGATATCATCTCCATGATCTGCTCTTCAACGGTCATGATCGGGTTGAGCGAGGTCATAGGATCCTGGAATATCATAGCAATCCTGTTTCCTCGAACTCTCCGCTTTTCGGACTCGGTCATTCCCATAATGTCCCGGCCTTCAAAAAAAATCTTTCCCCCTGTTATCTGCCCTGGAGGCGATTGGATAAGCTGAAGAACAGCAAGCGCCGTTGTTGTTTTGCCGGCGCCGGTTTCACCCACCAGCCCTAGGGATTTGCCTTTTTGAAGCGAAAGATTCAGTCCGTTCACGGCATGCACTATTCCTGAATCCGTATTGAAACGGATTTCAAGGCCCTGAATGTCAAGGAGAGGAGTATGAGTATCAGGCATATTAATTCACCCTACCGTTTCTGCTTGGGGTCAAGAGCGTCTCGCAAACCATCGCCGATACAGTTCAGTGACACAATCGTAATCATAATGGCAAGTCCCGGGAAAATGCTGAGATAGGCGCTGTTCCTGAGATATGGCCTTGCAGCTGAGAGCATTCCTCCCCATTCCGGGAAAGGAGGCTGAATACCCAGACCAAGAAAGCTCAAGGTAGCTGCGAAAAGTATTGCATTAGCAACACTGAGAGTTGACTGCACTATAAGAGGAGCCATGCAGTTCGGAAGAATATACAGAAGAATGATACGCAGATGGCTGGCCCCCATCGCACGAGCAGCCTCGATAAATTCCATATTTTTGACGGATAGGACCGATGCCCTCATCAATCTGGCAAAACGTGGAATGGAGGTGATTCCCACCGCCACCATCAGGTTAAAAAGCCCGGGACCAAGAGCCGACGAAATTACGATTGCAAGCAGAATCGTCGGTATGGCGAGCTGGACATCCATGATGCGCATCAAAAAATTATCTATCTTGCCACCAAAATACCCGGCCACCGCTCCAATAGCTCCTCCGGCAATAAGGGAAATCGAAACTGCGATCAGCCCCACCTGGAGAGAAATTCTGGAACCGAAAATAAGGCGACTCAGCACATCCCGTCCGAACTCGTCAGTTCCAAGCAGATGCTCTGCGGAAGGTGGTTTTCTTATCATCATATAGTCCTGATCGGAGTAACCGAACGGAGCCAGCTGCTCTGCGAAAACTGCCGTGAGAATAAGCACAAGAAGAACGGCAAACCCGATGATCGCAAGATAATTCCGTCGCAGCCTGATGAGCGTGTACTTCAGCATGGAATTTCCTTTCATGATCGGCATCAGGACTCCCCCTATCTCACGTGGATTCGAGGATCGATAAAAGCGTACAAAATATCGACCGAAAGATTAATTAGACAGAAGGCGACCGAAATGAAAAGTGTCCCTCCCTGAATGATTGGATAATCCCTCATATTGATAGCCTCCAGCATGAGCCTGCCGACTCCTGAGATAGAAAAGATCGCTTCGGTGATTAGAGAGCCTCCAAGAAGCATTCCAAACTGCATGCTGATAATTGTAAGGATTGGAATCATTGCGTTGGGGAGCGCGTGGCGCATGATAACAACGCTCTCCTTTTGTCCTTTCGCGCGGGCAGTCCGAATATAGTCAGAGCGAATGACCTCAAGCATACTGGAACGTGTTATACGGGCAATAATAGCTATTGCCGACCCGGAAAGAGTGACAATGGGGAGTACCATCTCGCTTACAGAACTGAACCCCATGGAAGGAAGCCATTGCAGATGCACTGAAAACGCAAGGATGAGGAGGATACCTGTCCAGAAAGTGGGCATGGAGACACCCAGAAGAGTTACCAGTGTCGTTATGCTGTCCAATAATGAATACTGACGGATCGAGCAGATTATCCCCAGCGGAATCCCGATAATAGTGCTGAACACCACCGCCCAAAAAGCAAGCTTGATTGTCACGGGAATGCGGGAAGCAAGTTCGAAGGAGACTGGGCTTTTCATGACATAGGAGTATCCGAGATCTGCGTGAAAAACAGCCCTGTAGATGTAGCGGCCCAACTGCACCACAAAAGGATCGTCCAGCCCGTGTTCGGCACGGAAGGCTTCAATGGCATCAGCTGTTACCTCCTGACCGAGGGCTATCCTTGCCGGGTCACCTGGAGTAAAGTACAGGATAGTGAAAAGAATCGCCATAACGCTCAAAATAACAGGAATGAGCAGCAGAATTCGACGGATCACATATTTCAGCAAAGACAATCTCTCCCCACGCTGAACAGTTTTTTTAAAGTAGAAGCAGTAATCTGATATGAGTTTTATGGTCGACCGGTCGACCGGCTTTTTTTAGGGACTTTACCATTATAACTGGAGCCTGTCAATCCAGGAATCCAAGCTTGTTACGAGACAGTGATAATGTCATACCTGAAACGGGACAAGAGGCTTCCAAATGCTCTTTCAGAGTAGACGAGGTCAATGGTGTGCGAAAAAGCTGTCGGGGAATACAATGGGGCAAGCCTGAACTCCATGTTCGAGTTCCTGGATAGAATCAAGGGAGTGTTGAATCCCTACGGAAAGAGGCAGTGGAAGATATGCTGCCTCCACAAGTTAGCGAAGTTCCCTCTTCTTTATGAGAAAGGGCCCTGCCCTGTTCTCAGCTCTTCCTCAG